>Ga0310811_10006641_pt1 | contig 14790 bp, 23 predicted proteins | sample YCmetagenome_FD_207642 | JGI IMG/M metagenome (GOLD analysis project Ga0310811, IMG submission 207642) | Soil microbial communities from experimental microcosm in Duke University, North Carolina, United States - YC | ecosystem: Engineered > Artificial ecosystem > Soil microcosm > Unclassified ...
CGGCAAAGGATGTGCTTCGCCCGGCTCCAAGAAAGATAATCAAGTAGCTGGCCCGTTCCGGCCGCTAGTGGCGTCGCCGCCACGAAACACGGGAAACAATTTCCCGCGCTCGCAACATCATTGCGTAACCCCCCGAACCGACACTCCGTACCGTCCATAAGTGACTCGATGATCGGCCGTTTCGACTCTCACGTTAGGGCCATGCCTTTCTGAGGAACGTCTGATGTTACGACTCAATGGAGACCCATTCGCAGACAAGCAGCGTCGGCTTCCTTTCCGCGCCTACATCAATCGCGACAGGTGGCGGGCCACTGATCACAAAGAGATTGAGGCTGCCTGCCGCCGCATTGCCAACGGCGCTGAGTACTTGATCTGGGCCGGATCCAGGGGACCGGAGCTCGACTGCACCGTGATCGGTTTTGATACCTCCAGGAAGGCAAGCGAGATGCAGGTGTGGATCGACACCAGCGACATTGCAGATCGTCCGGTGCCCAAAGGTCGTCGTCGAAGTGAGCCGCATCTGGCAGCTTAGGCGGACCATCTCGTTGTCGGGGACAGTGTAGGTCATCCAGGGAAGCAGGGCCGCTTACCTTCTTTACGAGCTTTACGAGCCGCGACGAGGCTGCCAGACGCCTGCGCCTAGGCTTCCGCAAAAAGTTGCCGGCAGAACGTGACGCAAGCTAATCGGAGTCGCTATGGCAAGCATGCAGCGCCGCCTCGCGGCAATCGTCCATGCTGATCTTGCTGACTTCACTCGACTGATGGAAGGTTCGGAGATTCTCACCGTTCATCATCTCAAGTCGGTAACGAGCGATATCTGGCGACCGTCCATCGAGGCGGGGAGTGGTCGGCTGGTTGGCATTGTGGGCGATGCCCTGCTAGCGGAGTTCACTTCGACGGTTGCGGCGGTCGCGGCGGCAATCGACATTCAAGAACGCATGGCGCGGTTCAACAGGACGCTGGAGGTGAGCGAGCGTCTGATGTTTCGTATCGGCGTCCATCTCGGCGAGGTTATCGTCGATGAGGACCAGACATCTTTGGCGACGGGGTGAATCTCGCTGTCCGAATCCAGGCAATCGGCGAGCCTGGCGGCGTCGCCGTTTCTCGCGCTGTGCGTGACATCACAGAATTACAAGTCGATTACGCCTTCGTTGATGGTGGCGAGCACCAGGTGAAGAATGTGAGCCGACCCGTTCACATCTATCATGTGCGTCCCAAAACCGTCCTTTCCGATACGACAGAGCCCCTTTCGCCACAAGCGATGATGCGCTTTGAGGGCACCAACTTGGGCGGCCACAAGGATTTGATCTGGCTCCCAATAGGTTGGCAACCCGGCCGCAGGGTGCAGTGATCGGGCGCGCCGTCGATCAATGTGAGTTCGTTCTTGCGCATCGCACCGTGTCGCGGCGCCACGCGCGTTTGACGGTCGTCGGGAAAGCGCTGCACGTCGAAGACTTGGGTTCGACTAACGGTACTTCCGTGAATGGGATGCTTGCTTGCACCGGTGTTCCGGTGCCGATTCGTCCAGGCACCAAGCTCAAGATCGGCGACATCGAACTATTGGTTCGGCATGTCGCGCTAGCGTCTGCTCGCAAGCTTTAGCAAAGGCGCAAGTTGGAGGAACCCTGACGGTTTAAGCGTTTCGCGATCATCTGGTTTTGGTGAAGATAAATCTCCCGCCGCCATTCTTACCGGTCCACCTCGCTGATTGCGTGAGGTCCTCGACGGTCCCCAGTCAATCAGGACCGAAGGACTGAATGGCTTCTTCCGCGGCTCCGATTTGTTGTGAGTGCTGCTACTGAAATCTTCACTCGTTCTCGTAGTGCTTACGTCCTTCCATCGAAACCACTTGCAACTCAATGGCCGATCATACCGGACCAGCCACACCTGCCTGATGCAATCTTCCGATGTCGCCAACAGCAACGTTTTCGAACAGCGACTTTTTGCAGTGTATTCTGGTTCAAAATGGCATAACGCGTTTGTGGCAGGCGCAATCTTTATGCGCATTCGATGTGTCAGCGATGCCCGATTCGCAATCAGTGGCTCAAGGCCTTCGCGATATCATTTCGTAGCGTTCGACGAATCAACCACTCCCGAGCCAGGAAAGTGACGCTCGCCATGCGACTGAACAACAGCGAAGCGCTGATGATGGCTATCCTCCAAGAATGTTCGCAGTCGGCAAATGGCCACCCATTCAAACAGACCAATGGAGTGATCCAGGACTTAGCCGATAGCGGCCTCGTTGTGTCGGAAAAGACGGCTGGGTGGTCGCGACGGACAAGGGCAAGACGGTGCTCAACGCCCTCGTCTCCGACAAGGAAGGGCGCCGCAAACGTCGGAAGCGACCTTTGCTTCACTAGATCGATGCTTCGGTTGTTGAACTTTGGAGCCATGAGAAAGACTAGGCGCTAAGGGTCACAGCTTCGAAGTCTCTATGGACCCAAGCTTCACCGGTCATGGAGGTGACGTGCTTGCAACTTGTCTGCTCCGTGACGGGCGGCCGGCGACGTACCCCACTGAGTCAGCCGTCTCTTTGTGTTTAACGGCCACAGATTTGTCAGGACGCAGCACATGCTGATCACTGGCTCGCGTCGCCCCCCTTCTCACATCCTCACACCTTGTGAACGGGCGCGCCCCTTCTGTTGTGCCCTAGACCAACAAACGCATTGCTTTTTGAACCATCGAGACAAACCGATCTTCGATGCCGGAATCGAGTTCGACTGACAGGCGCAACACAGGTCCGCTCTTCGTGCTGCGCCATGGTCTACGTGCCCTCGACGCGAGCGCTGCCGAGAGGCGCGCAGCGTGTCGAGGCCTTCACCGAGCGTACCTCGATGTCTGGGTCGAATTGGCTGAGGACGAGCGCGTAGATCCCGTTAAAATCGATATCGAGTTCACGGCATTGCCGGCTGACCAAAAGTATCCGCGATTCCCCAGTACGTCCGATCCGGTCGGTGGATGGCACCACGACGTGGATTTCCTAAATGATTGTTTGCGACTCTAGGCTGATACCGATTCCGCCTCGGGCGTAGTTGCTCCGTGGACGCGCTTTTTGGACGCGAGGCGCAACTACCGCAGTCACCTTCCGAGGTTAAAGCTCCGGAAGCCTCTCTCGGGAGTTTGGCTTGGGCAAAGCTATCGGCCTGATCCGCAGGATCTTGTAGCCTACGCGCTTCAGCTTCTCAGCTTCCATCTCCGCTTCAGGTAGGCTCGAGTAGCCGAAACCGATTTCAGCCCGGGCTCCAGGCGGGAGCGCCCACACCATGTGTTTGGCGGAAGGATCCTGCATCATGAGAGATAGCATACCCCTCCGCCGTCCCGACGCGACTGGCGTTTAAGCACCCATCGGTTGAACTTTCGGCAGTCGGTAGCAAGCCTTTGTCTACAGCACGCTGAGAAGCCCCGGAGAGCTGATTGATGATGCGAGGCAACGCCCTCCGGGGTGCGCTAGCTCACACCACCACAGGCTAACTAGCGCCCAGCGACTAAGCACTGGTCATGTAAAAACGCTTAGCCGCCTCGTCTGTTCCACCGTGGAAGAAAACCCCGGAGAGCCAAGAACTCGGGGGAGGACTCTCCGGGGCGCTGGTTCCAATACCCGTGTTACCAGCTCACTAGCGCTAGCACCCCGTTAACGTGGCGGTGGTCCGGGCGGTTGCCCCTCCTGAGGGTCCGGCGCCGCATCCGTCGCGAGCACTCAGCGAGATTGTGGCGAAATCGTTCAGATCCCCCACCCATTGCGGGTATGGCTCTGAGCATAAGTGCCAGCTTGGCATCAGCCACTCAGATACCCCGCCATGACTCTGCGGGACTCGTACAGCGCTTTTCAGGGCCGACAGCTAGGTAGGTACCACCCGACCCCCGAATTTTTGTGTCGTCGATTCCGAGGCTGTAACCCCAATCCCACGACTCGATAGGGACGACGAAGAATGTTTCCTCTCTTCGGCGTTTGGGAGTGTTGCGTCGTTTCTTAGAGGATTGCTTTCCTTCTTCCATCGTGTCCTCCGCGTATCTCCGACTAACTGCCTTTCATTCCTTTGCGAAAAGCCGAAGCGGCACCGAGATGAACGAAACGTCCTCCAGTCTCAGCCAGAGCGTCGAACTGTCGGCGATACGAAGGTGATGCGCGATATCCAGGCCGCGATAGGTCATTTCGAGAAAGCTGAAGAACTCGGTGACGTGAGGGCCATGGTCGGTCGCCGGGCTCTCTTTTGCCGACACGGGATCGGGTTCGATCCTCAGCCGAAGAGGTGCCGGTGAGTCCGCAAGGTAAAGACTGAGAACTCTCCGGTTTCTCTGACCGGTTGGCCTTCGAGTCCGCCTTGCTTGGCTGGATCGAATTGACTGGCCAGCACATGACGGATGTTGAGAGCGAACCGTCGCTGTTCGCCATCAAAGACAATGAAGTGATGGGTATCTCCGGGGTGCTGGACCTTGTCGCCAAAACTTTTTCCAGGCAACGAACCGATGGCGTTCCCGTTCGTTCCAGAAAGGGGAATGCATATACCCAAGCAAGGTTCAATGCGATGAGCATTCAGACCCGAAAGCTCTACGACAGCGCTAACGGAGATAGTTGGTATCTTGTCCACGATCCGGCAGATGCACGCGTGTTCGTCAGACACGAGGCCAACGTTGCTTCTGGTGGCGCTATTTCCGATATCGACATTGGTACATTCCTTAGCCGCGGTGGCCACGGTCCGGAGAAGCAAGAATTGTTACGGTTGATCGGAGCTTTGGTGGACTCCCCTCCACAAATTATCGAGCGATTATAGTGGTTGGCAATCAAGTAGGGCTTGCCCTGAAAACGCCCACTAGTGGACGGTTTGAAAGGGAAATTTGGACGCCAGAGCAACCGCAACCAGGCGGTGATTGTTGGAGCTACGGAGGTCGTTCGGAATACCTGCATCCAACCGCAAGAGGCTTCCCCGAAAGGTCACCCTTGACTCTCCTTCGTCATCCCACGGGAGCGGCAGGGGGGACCCAAGGACTAGGAACGAAATCGTCTGTTCCGGTAGGCAATGGATCTTCGACAAAGGCGACGCTGGCTGATGGCCAAGAACGCTGTCGGGTTCGGCTTGGGATTGAGCGGCCTCTTGCTCGCAGCCGCGGCGTCATGGATAAGTTTTAGTGCCGTTTCGGCTTTGCTACTGGCCGCTCAATTGAGCATTTCGGGCTTAATTGCAGGCTGGCTCAGCTACGAGCTCACGCCACGTCTCGCCAATGGCAATGGCGTTTTTCGCGTTGCAGTAATGACCTTCTTCGCGACTGCGTGCGCTGTGGCGCTATCCATCGGCTGTTCCCTAATGGTCTGGCCGTTTTCGATGCGCACCCTCGTTCTTTATTTCCTGCTTTTACCGGTCCCCTGCCTTGTCATCGTTCCTCTCTGGGCCGCCATCTATCTGCAGTTGGTTCGTCTCCAAGATAATCTTGAGCACAATGCCGCCGTGCTGCGAAGAGACGATATGGTTCGGCTTCTTGCAGATTTGCGCCAGGCGGGAAGGTCAACGAAACCTGAACTTGGCGAGCCAGGCGACCCAGATCCGCCGGAAACACTGGCGGTGTCCCGTCATCGGCGCTAGAACGCTCGCGTTGGAGACAGAGGGCGGTGGGGCCCGGTCGAGCACTAATTGGGAGGTGTTCGGCATGTCTCGATCTAATCCGCGATAGGACCGCGCCATGGTCGGTCCTTGGGACGCACAGCCGTACACCTTTCGCGCCCTTCGGAAAACCTTCGGCAAGATGTGGCTGCGCTGCGATGCCTGTCACCGCTTCGCTCTGCTCACACTGCCGCCAAGGTATCTCGATCGCGACTACCGAACCGTGAGCTTCAGTTGCTCGGTCTGTGGCGGTGTAGCCACCTACACCATCAGCCATCCACACAGCGAGCCAGGGATGGGCGATTATTGCGAGGACATTCGCGAGCGACCTCGGCGGCACCCAGCGGCCGAAGCTCGACTACGACGGGTGGAAGCAATGGGCCGTGCGACTAATTACACGCCACCATCGCTGAGGCACAAGAAAGGCCAGCGGTAGTCGTCATCCGATAGCCGTATTGGCTGGCCGTGGTGCAAACCTGCCTCTACAGTCCGACATGACCCGCATCGACCAAGACCGACGATCGGACGGCGGTAGACCGCGAAGCGCATCCAACGGTTTGTCTCGCCCCTGAACCGCCCACTGGGCGGCGACAAGCCCGAGTGCAAAAAGAAAAGCCCTGCCGGCAGAAGCCAAAACAGGGCGAGTTTTGGGAAGGGAAAGTGGACGCATGCCACCACGGATAAAACACCAACTCAGCATACTCGGTTGCTAGCGAGCTAAGAGAGCTCGTTTGTCCAGCTGCTTACCTGTTTCACGGCTTCGTCCTTGGCGATCCCATAGCGCTCCTGGATGCGGCCGACGAGTTGTTTCTGTTTGCCATTGATCACAGTCAGATCGTCGTCAGTGAGTTTGCCCCATTTCTCTTTCACTTGGCCGGAGAACTGCTTCCAGTTCCCTTCGATACGCTGCCAATTCATCGTGTCCTCCTTTGCGGATTCTCTGTCCAACAACGTGACCATCTAGAGCCGGTTGCCTACAACCGCGCAGTGCTTCCCCATTGCTTCCCCCGAAGGGTCGCCGCGGCCGTCGAGATCAACTAAGCTATTGAAATGATTGGCGCTCCCAATGGGGAGTCAGAACCGTGTTTCAGCCTTGAGAGGGCCGCAACTTACGAGGTAGGCAACCGCCGGCAAAGCCTTGCAACAACACATACGTTCGTTTTGGTCGCTTGGTGCTAACCCTAGCGAGCGCTATGCTGCTGAGCGTGGCACTCCACTGGAACATTTCGCGACGCCATCGCCTGGTGAGCATGCAGGCGGAGGGGGCGGTGTCGCTCTCGGATCTGGAGGCCTTCCTTCACGCCTTGGCCTCCGAAAGCGCCTTCGCTTACCCCAAATTGTTCGACGCGCAGTACGGCTTCACAGGAATGAGCGAGAGCGATGTGCCGATCTATGCCGGAATGGTCAGCGCGTTTGCAACACTTTCCAGATTCGGGCCATGCGCGGTCATTGCAAGTAGAGACAGCATCGCCTCACACCGACCGCTGATTACCCAACTCATGCTCGGCAAGCGGCCCTTGGGCATCTTCCGCGACATGGGTGATGCCGAGCGCTGGATCTGGTCGACGAGGCGGGCAAAACAATCGCACTAAGGGAAGGCAAGCCACCGGGGGTATTTCGGCGTCATGCCCAACCGAGCGGGCCACCGGCTCACCTAAACTGGATGGAGTGCCTTACGATGGAGACCAGTTCGTCCGCCATAAAGGGCTTTGGGAGAAAAACTGCCGTGCTCAAGTTCGGCGGCAGAATGCTGGAGTCATAGGCTGAGGCTATGACGAACGGCACCCTAAGCATCTTCAATTGTTCGGCAATGGAGAAGCAAGTACTGCCGTGCGCCAGTCGTACATCGAGTACGGCCGCGTCGATCGTTTCGATGTCCTCCAAATACTGAGCAGCTGCGTCTCCCGAGGGAACTGGACCCAACACAGTACCGCCTGCGTCCAAAATCATTTGGTGCAGTTCTTGAGCGATCAGGAAATTGTCCTCGACGATGAGGACAGACTTTCCTTCCAAAGGCAAAAGCCGGCGTCCCACGAGCTAAAGTCTCCTGCCCCTCCCTGATCACCGCAAGCTGTTTATCAAGCGCGAAGGTGCACTAGTGACCGATCCCTTCGGACGTCCAGAAACGCCGCAGCGAACAGCGTTTCCGGGCACTCCATTGCATATCGCTCAAGCCTGGCGGACCATCCTGCCGGGAAACCAGTGTGTGGAAGAACCATCTGGAGGAGCGCGCGTTTCTGTCCAGAACTGGGGCAACCGCGAAGAAACGTCGGCGTTTCCCCTTCTGAAGATTAAGCAAACTGGAGGATGTCATGCCGCGAGGCGACAAATCGAAGTACACGGAGAAACAGGACCGACAGGCAGACCACATTGCCCAGGGCTACGAGGCGCGAGGTGTTCCGGAGAAGGAGGCTGAACGTCGCGCGTGGGCAACAGTAAACGCTGAGACAGGTGGGGGTAAAAAGAGCGGTTCAGGCCGTGGGCACGCCGAGACGCACGCACCGGCGCGTAAGGGTGGAAAACTAGGTGGCCAAGCGGCAGCTCGCCGTCCGGCTGCCGAAAGGTCAGCTTCTGCCCGGAAGGCCGCGGCCACCCGTAAACGCCACGCCCATCACGCATCGGCCTGACAATCCGGCGCTGTGTCGCGTCCGCCTTCTCGCCAATGGTCCACAGAAACTTCCCGCGGCGCAGTTGCAGGGACGATCGAAAAGCGCGTCACTCCATCAACGCCGCGAAGACGGCTGCAGCGCGATAATCCCCTCCAGTCACGCGTTGCGGACGAGAGAACTAGGGCCCGAACTTTTGTTCGGGCTCATTCTGCCGAACCGCAGATCTAGAAACTCTTGGGATAGTCAACCCTTCCGTCTGGCGGTGACGAAGTGACCAGCTACTCGCGCTCCTCGTTCGCAAGTGCTTCAAGCTCTTCCCGGGTCAATTGGCTGATTCCAGTTTGCAAGTCAGCGACGGTGACCCCGACAGCATTTTTCAGACTATTTAGCGCATCCAGGACTTGGTCAGCCGTGTCGCACCCGACGTCGGTACCTCCTGGGACGTGGATCATAAAACGTGTCTTTGGCTGCATATCTCTCCCCTAGATCGTGGCCATTCTACGCTTGGAACAGGGTTCGCCCTAATCAGCGGTCGCACTGAAGCCGCTCCGCCGCTCAGCTCGGGTCACCTGCCCGGACCGGCTGGGAATCGGCATTAGAGTGGGTCCCGCCGCTCAACCTCACGATTAAGCTCGCGCTCGACCTCGTAAACCAAGTCCAACAGCATATCGTCGGCGTGGCTATAGATCGCCTGATCGACTCGTTGTGTCGGTTCGGAGAACGCGACGGTGATCGTTTAGAAGACCCACTTTATTGACTGCCCCTGCGTGATAGACGGCGATTCCATCGCGAGGAAGCTTGCTGCCGTTTTGTCGCCACGGGCCTTGGTCCACGGTAGCCAGGAACGTCATCGGTGCGCGCGTGGCATGGTTGGCAGTGCGCAGGATGACATTGGCGCTGGTTTCGCAACGCTGCCCGTCTACGCTCACGCGTCACTTCGATAGCTTGGGCTCATTCACTATCTGTTGCAAGTGCGGCACGGTACTTCAAACGCATAGGTTGCTGACCATTACGCCCGGGATCTCAATAGTCAGCCGAAGGGCGCTCGCGGCGGAGTCCCTGCTCAAGTGACCAGGTCACCTCCGCTACGCATCGCTAACGCATGGCGAGGAATGCGCTGACGCTCATGCCGGGGCCATCGAAGCGGTAGCCAATACACCGGCACAGCAACAGGTTGCTCGCTATGGTCATGGCTGTGCGCCCGAAACTTTTTCACGTCCGTCGGCTTCTCGGCGGATTATCCTATGATGGATTTATCGATTCTCGACCTAGCGCTTGGCTGGTCGCGGCAAACTGCTGCCGAATAAGCATAGCCGCCGCCACGTAGTCACACTAAATTGCTCAAATGCCCGGCGGTCGCACGAACTTGTCAGTGGTGACTGCCGAGTGCGCAATCAACCCGCTGACTGTCGCCATGGAAGGCAGCGAAGATCATGATTTTGCGGCGATTCGTAATACCCAGGCTGGCGCTTGCGAGCGTGCTTGTCCTGCCGGCTGGCGCATTGGCAGCGAGCGTCCATGTCCAAGGGTCGACGCCAACGGCCAATGCTGTGATTGATGGCCGCACCACCGCGTTTTCGGTTCACTTCGATCAACCCATCGACCACATCCGTTCTGTACTTGTTATCCTGCACGGCGGCGATGTCGTCGAAGTACTTCACCCACGCCTCGACTCAGCGCCAGACGTTTTGTTTGCGCGGGCGCCGACATTGCCACCAGGCAAGTACACACTCCACTGGCGCGTCATAACGCTGACGGACGTCGGCGTGACCGAAGGTGACATTCCATTTACTGTAATCTCCAGGACCCAATAGGTCCCCGCCTGGGCCAGCATCGCGAGAGATGTCTGCTCGCTGCACGCGGCTCTCCGCTGAGCATCGAATGACAGAAGAAAGGGGAGCGCAGTATATGCACTCCCCTCTGAACAGCTCATCGAACTTTCGTTACTGGCCTTCGCGGTGCTTCACCATCTCCTGGACCTTCTTCTTCACCGCATCGAGATTGAAAGAAGCCGGATCCTGCATCGGTGGGTAGTCGACCGCCGTGAGTGCCAGCTTCTCGACAAACTGCTGGACCAGGACGAAGCGCCAGAACTCTCGGGCATAGAAGTCGTTGCCATAGCCGAAGGCGCCTGTGTTGGTCGATTCGCCGCGAATCATCGGCGTACGCTCGAAGGGGTCCTGGCGAATGTTGACCATCACGGGCATGTCCGTCGTCGTTTTTTCACCCGGCCAGCCATAGGGTTGCTGGAAGAACGTGAACTTGAAGTCGTCGATGCGAACGGCGCCCAGATTCGGACCGCCGAAGTAGAAGATTTCGCGGCGCTTGGACGGCCCCTTGCCAGTGAGGAGATCTATCTGGTTATAGCCGTCGAGGTGGTTCTTGTATGTCCGGTCGCCGAGCTTCACGCCTTTCAGCAGTTGATCGGTGATATTCGGATTGCCTGCCGCCGCCATCAGGGTGGGAAACCAGTCGAGGCCGGAGAAGATTCCGTTCTCGACGGTACCCGGCTTGACCTGGCCAGGCCAGCGGATGATGCATGGCACGCGGAAACCGCCCTCGCCGACGGTGCCCTTAGTATTCTTGAATGGCGTCATGCCGCCATCGGGCCAGGTGAACACCTCTGCGCCATTGTCCGTGGTGAAGATGACGATCGTGTTCTTGGCCTCGCCGATATCGTCGAGATGCTTCAGTAGAGCGCCGATGCTGTCATCCAGCTGCGCCATGCCAGCTTCCTCGAGACCGTAATTCGACTGACTGTTCTGCATCGAGCTGTATTTCTTCGAGAGGAAGGTCCAGACGTGCATGCGCGTGGTGTTGTGCCAGACGAAGAACGGCTTGCCGTCCTTCTTGGCCTTGTCCATGAAGTCGCTCGACGCCTTGACCAGCACTTCGTCGAAGGTGGTCATGTCGTACTTCGCTTTCAGAAACGGCAGGTCGTGCATGTTTGGCACGTTCGACATGTCCGGGAATGGCGGCAGCGGACCTTCATCGACGATCCTCTGCTTGCCGATCTTGCCCCAGCGCGGCATCACCGTCGCATCGTCCGTGTCGGTTGCAAAGCTGTGGATCAGGCTGCGCGGGCCATACTTGTTGTAGTAATCCTGGTCGGCCGGGAACGAGTACCAGTACGGATCCGACATCGCATCGAGATGGTACAGATATCCGAAGAACTCGTCGAAGCCGTGTAGCGTCGGGAGATACTTGTTCAAATCACCGAGGTGGTTTTTGCCAAACTGTCCTGTGGCATAGCCTTGTGCCTTGAGCGCCGTCGCGAGCGTCACCGCCTCCGCCGGGATGCCAACATCGGCGCCGGCCTGACCGACGGTGGTCAATCCGGTGCGAAGCGGGATCTCGCCGGTGATGAAGTTCGCCCGCCCGGCGGTGCAGCTCGCCTCGGCGTAATAGTCCGTGAACATCATGCCTTCGGATGCCAGCTTGTCGAGGTTCGGCGTCTTGCCTGACATGATTCCACGATGGTAAGCACCGATGTTGAACCAGCCGACATCATCGCCCATGATCACGAGAATGTTCGGTCTGCCTGACGGCGACGCTTGTTGCGCCTGCGCAACTTCAACGGCCGTGCTCAACCCCGACACCGCGGCGACAGCGGTGCTGGCAAGCAGCATCCTGCGGCGATTGAGTGCGCTCTTGCTTGGCACCGCTTTGTCTTCGTCATTGGCATTGGACATTTCTCACTCCTTTGGTCGGATGACACACCTGAAGCCGAGATGGCTGGTGGACGTGTCCACCGCTTCCGCATGGCGCGCGGCCGGCCGATAGCGGCGGCAATAGTTCGGCGCGCAGAGGTGGGAGCCACCTTTGATGACTTTCCGGGGAATTTTGATTGTGGGCAGACACAGATCGTAGCTTTCCCCCTCGCGCCCACTGCGCGGATCCTCCTGAATGCAGCACGACTCCGTCTTGTCAGCCCGGTGCTTGGCCGACCACCAATCGGTCGTCCATTCCCACACGTTGCCGATCATGTCGTAGACGCCGTAAGCGTTGGGCGGAAACGCCATCACAGGTGACGTACGGCCAAAGCTATCGGTGCAAAGATTCTCGTGTGGGAAATTGCCTTGCCAGGTATTGGCCATGTGTTTGCCGCCAGGCGTGAACTCGTCGCCCCAGGCGAATTCGGCGCCATCCAGACCGCCGCGCGCTGCGAACTCCCATTCGGCTTCGTTTGGCAGCTCCTTACCGGCCCATTTGGCGTAAGCTTCGGCATCGCGATAAGCGATATGCACGACGGGATGGTCGTTGAGTCCACTTGCCGAGCTCCGTGGACCATAGGGTCGGCGCCAATTGGCGCCGGGTTTGAACGTCCACCATTGTGACCAGTCGCGGAGATCGACCGGCGTGTTCGGCGGCGTGAACACAAGGGAGGCCGCTTTCAGCATGTGCGGCAGTGCGCCAGGATAGTCTTTCGGATCGGGCGCAATTTCGGCAAAAGTAACGTAGCCGGTCTCGTTGACGAATCGGCGGAACTCACGATTGGTTACAGGCGTACGGTCGATCCAGAATCCGTGGACCGCTACACGATGAGGCGGCGCTTCTTCCGGGTAATGCTTATCCGAGCCCATGCGGAAAGTGCCGCCTGGAACATAAATCATGTTCGATAACGCCGTTTGCGGCTGCTCCACAGGCGCGATGCTGCAGTCGTCCATACGCTTCTCGCCGTTGCCCGATTGCTCCTCTGATGGGAGCGATGGAGCAATCTCGTCGCTGTTGTTAGGCAGTCATACTTTTGACCATCAGCGCGATGGAGCACTATGCAGAATCGGCGATTATTCGATCGCTGAAGACGGTGGCTTCGTCTTGGCGGCGAGACAGCCAAAAAGAACGAGCTAGTTGCCCTTCCGATTCTGCATAGTCGGTTGCTTGTCACCGACCTTACTCTGCCCCGTCAGTTCGAGTCCGAAATGGCGTCAACCTGCTAATCCGCTCGCGCGGCAAAGCGATGACCAATGATTGGGTGCGGCACCACCACCTTCACCGACCCCGACGACTATCGCAGGAGTGTGCCAGGGCTGAACATCACCCTTGTGCTAACCGGAAGCGATACCTTCAGATCGGACGTGACGTGGGTCCGACTGGACCGCCTCAGACTCGTCCGCATCGTTGAACGCGCGCCGCGGATTGCTTTCTTAGCCCTCGCGCCGGCCCCGATATTCGTTTCTTTTCCTTTGCATAGCGATCCGCAACCAGTCTGGAACGGCGTACATTTGCGCCGAGGCGATATCATCCTTCACAGCGGCGGCGAGCATTTCCACCAGCGAACGATTGGAACTGCGCGATGGGGTTTAGTTTCGCTAGCGCCAGACCAGCTACACAACTTCAGCAGAACGCTAACAGGACGGGATTTGGAGCCACCTAAAGCCGCCCGGTTCTTGCGAATGTCGCCGAAAATCTCGGGACACTTTCTTCGTCTTTACACGCAGACCTGTGACCTCGTCCGATCGAGACCAGACCTGATGGCGCATCGCGAAGTCGCACGTGCGCTCGAACAAGATCTAATCCACGCTCTCGTCAACGTCCTCTCATCTGGCGAGCCTCGCAGTAGTTCTAGCAGTCGTCAGCGCCATGCTGAGATCATGGATCGCTTCGAGTGCGTCCTTGAATCGCAACCCGGCCGACCGCTGCCGACACCAGCACTTTGCGCAGCCATTGGCGTGCCAGAACGGACACTGCGCATGTGCTGCACCGAGTTCGTCGGGCAGAGCCCACTCAGTTATGCCCGACTGCGCCGGCTAAACCTCGCTCGTTCACAGCTCTTGCGGACCGATATTGCAACAGCAAGCATCGCAACGATTGCGAGAAACTTCGGTTTTTCAGAGCCTGGCCGGTTCGCCGCAGCCTATCGCTCGATCTTTGGCGAAGCGCCGTCGGCAACTCTGCGTCGTTCGACGGTTGATGGGCTCAGTTCATTCGATTCTGCCTAGTAACTCACTCGATTTCATTTTGCAGTGGCGTCGCCTGGCCGACCGAATGCCCCTTGCTGACTGTCCGCCTCGACCCTCCGCGCGGACAACTTCGCCGATTCTGCATAGTACCGTCCAAACAGCGCGATCATCGTCCTGTCGACATCCTGCTGCTCGTGCCTGCGGAAGAAAGGGCGAGGTGAGTATCATGCGCCAAGCTTTGCGACCGATGGCAGGTTTGCCTATATCGGCGTTTGTGGTCGTTGCCGGAGCCTGGCTGGCGCTCACTCGCCCGGTCCTGGCGGATGACAGTCTTCGTCCGGCCGCCACGGTGCAGCAGACCGAGGCCGCGCCGCTTGCTGACCCCGAGCCCTGGCGATTCAATGCTGCCCTCTATGGCTGGGCCATAAACATGTCCGGCAATGTCACCGCGCGCAACCAGACCATAGATACCAACGCAAGCTTCATCGATCTGGTGCAGAAGAGTGATTCGCTTGCCGGCTTCATGGGCTATTTCGAGGCCGACAAGGGGCGTGTCGGTTTCTATTCGGATCTGGTCTTCGCCAAGCTCGGGTTCGGCTCCGGCCAGACCAACTATCGCAACCCGATCGCCGGCCTGAAGATCAGCACCACGACCAGCTCGGCCGTCACGGCCCAGATATT
>Ga0310811_10006642_pt1 | contig 14787 bp, 15 predicted proteins | sample YCmetagenome_FD_207642 | JGI IMG/M metagenome (GOLD analysis project Ga0310811, IMG submission 207642) | Soil microbial communities from experimental microcosm in Duke University, North Carolina, United States - YC | ecosystem: Engineered > Artificial ecosystem > Soil microcosm > Unclassified ...
TTGCCCGTCGTGCGCCGCGTCGCGATGATGACGCCCTTGGCTTCGCCTTCGCTCATCAGCGGCGTGAACAGCATGCTGCGAAAGCCGCGGGCGCGCGCGATGTCGCGGGCGGCCGGCTCGAGCTCGGTGTCGGGCAGCTGTGCGGATTCTCCATTGGCCGTGAGCTGATAGGCCGGAAATTGCGCGACTGGCACCGGGAACGATGCTTGCAGCACGCGGTCGCCCTCGGGGTCTCCGCGCGTGAACGCCGCAAGATGCGCGGCGCCGTCGATATAGCGCAGCACGGCGGTGGAGAAGCCGCCGATCAGCCGGTTGGCATTGGCAGCGATGGCATCGAACACCGGCTGCACGTCGGAGGGTGAGGCCGCCATCACCCTCAGGATGTCGGCGGTAGCGGTCTGGCGTTCCAGCGTCTCGCGCGTCTCCTTGAACAGCCGCGCATTCTCGATCGCGATCACGGCCTGGTCGGCGAAGGTCTGGAGCAGTTGCACGAGGTCGGGCGCGAACGCTCCGGTCTCGGTGCGCGTGACGCTGATCATGCCGACGGCGGTGCCGCGGTTCATCAGCGGCATGAAGAGCACGCTGCGAAAGCCGCGCAGCCGCGCCAGGTCGCGGTTCAGCTCCGGGACGTCAGCGGCCTCGCTGTCGGGAAACTGGATCGTCTCGCCACCGCGCACCAGTGCAAAGGTCGGAAAATCCTCGATCCGTCGCGGGAACGACGCCTTCAGTCCCTTGTCGCCCTCGGGGCTTGTCGGCGTAAACGCCACCAGATGCAGCTCGTCGCCGATGAACTGGAGCACGGTCGCGGAGAAGCCGCCGAGCAGGCGTTTTGAGCTCGATGCGATCGCCTCGAACACGGGCCGGGCATCCGACGGAGAGGCCGCGATGGTGCGCAGGATCTCGGCGCTGGCGTTTTGCCGATCGCGCAGCCGCGCGTTCTCGGCCTCGGCGGACTGCAATTGCCGCTTGAGGTCGTCGATCCCGGCGATGTCGTTGGAAGGAGTGGTCATGCACATTCCGGCTGAATGCCGCGGCATGCACGGCACCGGGCCGGATTATCACATCTCCTGCGGCGGGAGCCAGCGCCCGCAGCCTCGCAGGCTGCCTCAGGTGCCGGGCCGCGACACCTCGGTCTCCTTGCTGGTGATGAACTCCAGCAGCACCGGCACGCCTTCCCTCGTTTTCTGGATGCCGCGCTTGATCGCGGGGATGATGTCCTCCGGCTTCGTCACCCGTTCGCCATAGCCGCCGAAGGCGCGCGCCATCGCGGCATAGTCGCCGGAAATGTCGGTCGAGCGATACTTTTCGGTCGAGATCGGCATCACCTTCAGTTCGATCGCCATCGAGAAATTGTTGAGCAGGATCGACATGATCGGGATGCGCTCGCGCACTGCGGTCTCGAAATCCATGCCCGTGAAGCCGATGGCTGCGTCGCCCCAGACATTGATGCAGAGCTTGTCGGGCCTTGCGAGCTTTGCGCCCATCGCGAGGCCAAGGCCGTAGCCAAGCTGCGTCGTCTTGCCCCAGCCGAGATAAGAGAGCGGCGTCACCGCTTTCCAGAACGGCGAGAGCTGGTCGCGCGGGCTGCCGGCATCATGGGTGATGATGGTGTTGTCGATGTCGACGGTGTGTTGCAGGTCCCACAGCACGCGATACGGGCTCAACGGTGCGTCATCGCTGGTGAGCTTCGGCATCCATTTTGCGAGCCACTCCTTGTGCGAGGCCGCGATCTCGGCCGCCACAGCCGATGCATCGCGATCGGCGGTGACGGTCTTGTTGATCTCCTCCAGCAGCGCATCGAGCACCAGCCCTGCGTCGCCGACGAGGCCGATCCTCGCTTCGACATCCTTGTTGAGATGGTTGGGATCAAGCGTCGAATGGATGATGGTCTTGCCCTTCGGCATCGCGATGCCAAAGCTGGTTTCCGTGAACGAGCAGCCGATGCCGAAGATGACGTCGGCTTCGCCCAGAAATTTCGGCACCGCGCGCGGCACGGCGAGGCCGCCGGAACCGAGGGAGAGCGGATGCGTCTCCGGAAATGACGATTTGCCCCCCAGGCTGGTGGTAACGGGAATGGCAAGCCGTTCCGCGAGCCGCTTCAATTGCGGCCATGCCTGCGCATAGTGCACACCCTGGCCGGCATAAATCACCGGACGCTTGGCGTTGGCGAGCAGGTGAGCGGCTTCCTTCACATGCACGGGATCGGCGCCGTAGCGCGTGCGCAGCACCGGCGTGTAGTTCAGCGGCTCCGGCACCTCCTCGTTCCACATGTCGGCGGGAATTTCCACGATGACCGGCCCGCCGCGGCCGTTCTTCAGCCTGGTGAAGGCGCGTCGGAAGATGTTGGCGACCTCGGCCGCGAGGATGATCGGCTCGGACGATTTCGCAAACGGCTTCATCGCCTCGCTGGAATTGAAGTTCGGCTCGATATGCGCAAGCCGGCGCTGGTAGCCCATCGGCAGCACCAGCACGGGAACGGATTCGCCAAAGCACTGTGCGACGCCGCCCATCGCATTCTCCGCGCCGGGCCCATGCTGCATGCAGAACGCCCCGATCGTACGTCCCGACGTGACGCGTGAGATCGCGTCCGCCATGTGCACGCCGACGCGCTCCTGCCGCACCATCACGGGACGGATCTCGGCCTTCGCCGCGTGCTCGATCAGATGATTGACGGGATAACCGCAGAGGATCTCGATCCCCTCGCGCCGCATGATTTCCGCAATGGCGGTGCCGAGCTTCATGGCGTCTCTCTCCCTCGCAGGCCGGTTGATCCGGCTGATTGGATGAGAGAGGATCAGGAATCGCCTGGAGCGTAAAGCGCGAGCGCGCGACAGTCGGCGTGGGTCAGCTATGCAGCTGCCAGCCCTCTATTTGCAATTCTTGCAAATCGTCAGCTTGCGCTTCAACGCCTCGTCTTCCTGATCGACCAACGTCTGGGCGTCGAGGCCGGAGTCCTTTGCTGCGCGAGGCCTCGCGGGCGGCGTTACCTGGCTGGGTGCGTCACTGTCATCCGGACTGGCGCTGAAGCCATCGTAGTCGGCGGCCGGATTCGGCATTGCCGCGGGCCCGCCGATCACGGGTGGAGACGGCTCTCTGGCCGACGGGGTTCTGTCGTTCGTCACCACTGCCGGCTCGCGCCTGGGCTTTGAGTTCTTGGTGCTCGCATGCGGCGGAGATGCGTTGGGAGGGGTGAGGGAAACCGGAGGCGTGGCGGAACTCTGTCCTTGCGCACTGTCTTGCGACCAGATGCCGATCAACATGAGGCTGAGAGCCAGGAGAATCGTGAGTCTCATCGGCGTCCTTCAAACGGTTCTGGTTCAATGATCGACAGTATGGCTCGTCAAGCTACGCCGTGGAGACTATCAGGACTGACATGGCCGTCCAAGCGCCGTGGCCTAGATCGAGCGCACCGTCGTCCGGGGCCCTGCTTTGGAAGGGGCGACAAAGCGGCAAAGCTCGGCCGAAACAGGCCGCGAGAGCGCGAAGGCGTGTCCGGAGAGAAAGTTGCCGCTCGAGAGAGCGATGACGTTCGCTGCATTCTCAGTCATTGCGAGCACAGCGAAGCAATCCAGAGTCTCTCCGCGGAGGGATTCTGGATTGCTTCGTCGTTTCGGTCGTAATGACGAGGCGGTGGTCTTACTTCGTGGCCGCGCTGATCGAGTTGAACTTGTTGCTCAGGAGGACGCTGCCCGTGTTGGTCACGACGGTCACGATGGCGAGCGCGATGCCGGCGGCGATCAGGCCATATTCGATCGCGGTGGCGGCACTCTCATCGGCAAGAAAAGACCTGAGCAAAGTCATCGCCAACTCCTGTTCATCCGGTCCAATGTAGGCGCGCGGCGTTATCAAAGTGGTAAAGTGATCGACGAGGCGCTTTTCGCGCATCAAAAAAGGCGGGTTGCGGCCGACCCGGCCGGATGTGTCTTAACGTGACAGCCGTTAAGCCAAGGTTTCACTATCCAATTCAAATGAGCAGAAGCAGGTGCGCCTCAACTCGTGGTGGTGCGTCCGGGAGCAGCCTTGGAAGGTCGTCCCAGCGCGGCCGCGAGGCGTCCGACCAGATAGCTCACGACGTGCGGCCGCGCCCGCACCGCCGCGTCGGCGATGCGCTCGTCCTCGGTCGTGTCACTCACGAGGCCGATATAGTTCTTTCTGGCGTCCTGCTGCGGCACGGTCGTGCGAGCCCTGGTTTTCCGATGGCCGGACCATGGTGCGCGCAAGGGGAATCAACGGTTAATTTCGGGTCCCGTAGGAATACCCGGGTGCGGCACGATGGCAGCGTAGCGCGACGAGTGACGCAGCCGCTTAAGGATTTGTTGAGGCTGTTCGTCACCCGATCGGCAGGCATGCCGAGCGCGGCTCATCGACGCCTGATATCTGCGTTCAGCGCGCGCAGCATGCCGATGCGAGCGAATATGAGCCAGCCGCCGCCGGTCTCCGCCGCGTTGATCAGCATCTCGATCGCGGTCTGCCAGCGCGGCTCCTGCTGCTCGGCCTCGGGTAGTTGCATGATGAAGTCTGCGGCTTCTTGCAGCGTGCGCAGCTTGGCGCCGCCGCGCAAGCCGATCGGATCGTCGAACGGCGTCGACCAGGGCATGTCAGTCTGCCCGATCGGTGAGGGAAGGCGTCACGGCTCGCTCGGCGATGCGATGCGGTCAGCCGGCCTTCTTCGTTCGTGTGGTCGCACGCACCGGCTTGTCGGCCTTCCTGGGCGTGGCTTCCTTGGCAGCGGCGTCCTTGCCGCCCTTGCCGGAGATCGGCAGCAGCATCTCGCGCTGGCCCTCGACGCGCTTCTTCGGCTTCTTGGCCTTTGCGGCTTCCTTTGCGGTTTCCTTGGCGACCTTCGCCGCGGGAGCCGTGTTCTTCTCGCTTGCGAGGCTCTTCTTCAGCGCATCCATCAGATTGATGACGTTGCCGCCGCTCTTCGGTGTTGACTTGGCCGCGATCGGCGCACCGCTGCGCTTCTTGTTGATGAGGTCGATCAGCGCGGTCTCGTAGTGATCCTCGAACAGTTCGGGCTCGAAAGCGCCGGACTTCTTCTCGACGATATGCCTGGCGAGGTCGAGCATGTCCTTCGTCAGCTTCACGTCCTGGATGTCGTCGAAATACTCGGTCTCGCTGCGCACCTCGTAGGGGTAGCGCAGCAGCGTACCCATCAAGCCGCTCTCGAGCGGCTCGAGCGCGATGATGTGCTCGCGATTGGTCAGCACCACGCGGCCGATCGCGACCTTGTCCATGCTGCGGATAGTCTCGCGGATCACCGCAAAGGCGTCATGGCCGACCTTGCCGTCGGGCACGAGATAATAGGGACGGATCAGATAGCGGTTGTCGATGTCGGTTTTCGGCACGAACTCGTCGATCTCGATCGTGTGGGTCGAGTCCAGCGCGATGTCGTCGAGCTCGTCCTTTGTAACCTCGATGTAGGTGTCGGTGTCGACCTTGTAGCCCTTGACGATGTCCTCCGAGGTCACCTCGTCACCGGTCTCGGCGTCGACCTTGAGATACTTGATCCGGTGGCCGGTCTTGCGGTTGATCTGGTTGAACGAGACCTTCTCGGTATCCGAAGTGGCCGGATACAGCGCGACCGGGCAGGTCACGAGCGACAGACGCAGAAAACCCTTCCAATTGGCGCGGGGGGCCATGGGCTACTCCAAACGCAACGAGGACAGACCTATGAAGATACCATCGGGGAACACCGAATCATACACAGGTTCGAGCGGAATCTTGCAACTGCGTTAACCAGTCACTGACCACCGCGGATCGGGCCGATCCAGTCCCAAAAACCGGAACATCAATTCGGATCAGGCGTTGGCTCCGGACACAAGGCCGCGAGGAGGTCGTGGCCACCGGAGGCGATATCCAGAGATTGAGGGCATCATGGCAACCACGCGCGAGGAGCATCAGATCGTCGAAACTGCGACCGAGGCGCGCCAAGGCGAACCGGGGCCATCGGTGGCCGCACTGCTCGCCATCTCGACCGGGCTTGCGATTCTGATCCTTGCCGTCATCTGGTTCGTATTCTTTCGGACCTGACGGCAAGTTTGACGACCAATCGACAGGAAGGGCGGATCTTCCGACTCGCCGCGATACGCGGCACATTGCGCCCGCCATGCCGCCGGTTCGTCCGGTGGCTTGGCGGGCGCAGTCGTGATGACTGAGACCAGATCGACTGAGACCAATTCGTATATGACCAAAAAGTAACGCAGGCGGTTCCCCGCGTTCATATTCAGTTCACGCCGAAATTGCTCATGTGGTGTGGTGTTCATGCGGCCTATTTCTGGAGAGAAGCGTGCGCCTGCTTGTTGTTGAGGACGACCCCGATCTCAATCGCCAGCTCACCAAGGCGCTGACGGACGCCGGCTACGTCGTCGACCGCGCCTTCGACGGAGAGGAGGGGCACTATCTCGGCGACAACGAGCCGTATGACGCCGTGGTGCTCGATATCGGCCTGCCCAAGAAGGACGGCATTTCGGTGCTGGAGGCCTGGCGCCGCAACGGCCGCACCATGCCGGTTTTGATCCTCACCGCGCGCGACCGCTGGAGCGACAAGGTCCAGGGCTTCGATGCCGGCGCCGACGATTACGTGCCCAAGCCGTTCCATCTGGAGGAGGTGCTGGCGCGGATCCGCGCGCTGCTGCGCCGCTCCACCGGCCACGCCCAGAGCGAATTGAGCTGCGGCCCTGTGACGCTCGACACGCGTACCGGCCGGGTCAGCGTCTCCGGCAACCCCATCAAGATGACCTCGCACGAGTATCGGCTTCTGGCCTACCTCATGCATCATTCGGGGCGTGTGGTGTCGCGCACCGAGCTGGTCGAGCATCTCTACGACCAGGACTTTGACCGCGACTCAAACACGATCGAGGTCTTCGTCGGCCGCATCCGCAAGAAGCTCGACGTCGACATCATCCAGACCGTCCGCGGCCTCGGCTATCTCCTGACCCCGCCGCCGGCACCCGGCGCCTAGTCGATGCGGGCTTGACGGGCGGCCCGACACGGGCCTTGGTCCGGTCATGACCGCCGACGCCATGCCACCACCTCGCGCCTCCGGGATCATTCCGATGCCCGCCAGCTCGCTTGCCAACCGACTGTTCCTGTCGGCGACCGCCTGGCTCGTGGTGATCCTGGCCATCACCGGCGTCGTGCTGTCGTCGGTTTACAAGAACGCCACCGAGCGCGCCTTCGACCGCCGGCTCAACCTTTATCTCCGCACCCTGATTGCAGAGGTCGCCACCCCCGACGAACCGCCGGACCGCCAGTTCCAGTCGCTCGGCGAGCCCCTGTTCGAACTGCCGCTGTCCGGCTGGTATTGGCAAATCACGCGCACCGACACCGAGAAGCCGGAGGTGCGCTCGTCGCGATCACTCTGGGACAAGAAGCTGCCGAAGCTGGAGGACCAGGGCACCGAGCTCACCGCGGCCGGCATTCGCCTGGCCTATGTCGACGGGCCGGAAGGGCAGAATTTGCGCATGGTCGAACGTCCCGTCGACCTCGGTGCCGACGGCAAATATCTCGTCAGCGTCGCCGGTGACGACACCGAGATATTCGATGAGACGCGCAGCTTCGACTATTACCTCGGCGGCACCTTCACCGCGCTCGGCATCGTGCTGCTGCTGACGACAGTGTTCCAGGTCCGCTTCGGTCTCGCGCCACTCAAGCGCATCTCGGAGTCCATCGCCGACATCCGCTCCGGCCGGGCGGAGCGGCTCGAGGGCGAATTCCCGGTCGAGATCGCACCGCTCGCCCGCGAGACCAACGCGCTGATCGATGCCAACAGGGAGATCGTCGAGCGCGCCCGTACCCATGTCGGCAATCTCGCCCATGCGATCAAGACGCCGCTGTCCGTGATCGTCAACGAGGCCGGCACGCATGCGGCCGATCCGTTCGCGGCCAAGGTGATGGAGCAGGCGGACGTGATGCGCAACCAGCTTGCCCATCATCTGGAGCGCGCCCGCATCGCGGCCCGCGTCTCGATCGTCGGCACCGTGACGGAGGTTGCGCCCGCCATCGAGGCCTTGCGGCGGACCATGGAGAAGATCCACCGCGGCCGCGGCATCACGGTAGAGGCCAAGGCCGATCCGGCGGCGAAATTCCGGGGCGAGCGGCAGGATCTGGAGGAGATGGTCGGCAATTTGGTCGACAACGCCTGCAAATGGGCGGCCTCGCAGGTCTTCATCGAGGTTTTGGTGGAGGCACCGACCCAGGCGGGCGCAGCCCCCAGGCTGCGGCTCATCGTCGACGACGATGGGCGAGGTCTTTCCGAGGCCGAGCGCGCCCAGGTCTCCCGACGTGGCCAGCGGCTCGACGAATCCAAGCCGGGTTCGGGCCTGGGGCTGTCGATCGTGACCGACCTTGCCGCGCTCTATGGCGGCAGCCTGTCGCTCGGCAGCGCACCGACCGGGGGCCTGCGGGCCGAGCTGGTGTTGCCGGGAATATAATCCTCTGATCCCAAACGATTATTTGGGCCTCCCCGCGAAACCGGTGGGTTTCGGAGTAACTTCCTCAACGGCTTCTTAAGGCGCACCCACCTATGATCGGCGAGGACGCATCCTACGTCCGCCATTTTACCGTGCATTACCCGGGCGCATGAGCCAGACATCGATCGAGCGGCTGAGGGAATATCTCGCGCAGCTCCCGCCGCAGGCGCAGGCGCTGCTGATGCGGGAGTTCGAGCGCGCGCTCGAGCGCGGCCAGGATACGGCCGTGGCGACCCTGGTGCTCGAGCAGTTGCGCAAGATCGTGCGCAAGACCGAGGCCGACGAAGCCGTGCCGCCGCGCACCGACGACCTGTCGCGGCTGCTGTTCCAGATCGTGGAACCCTTCCTGGTCGAGGCTGGCGCCCCGATCCGGGTCGGCCAGATCCGTCGCTCCTCGCTGCATCCGATCTGGCAATGGCTGGGCCGCGACGGGGCCCCGGACAAGATCAACGAATTCGAGGCAGCTCTGGCGCGGATGCCGGCAACAGAGAGTTCCGGCCAGGTTGAGGCGCTTGCGCTCAAACTCCAGGCGGTGGCCGCGGATGCCATCTTCGAGCTGACAGGGCCCGGCGGCGGCGACAAGTCACGTGCGCTCGCCCGTGTCGGCCCGCCCAACGTGATCGAGGACCTTTATTCGATCGGCGCGGTGCTCGGCGTTCGCGAGGCCCTCGGCACGCTCAATGAAAAATTGCCGCGCTTCCTGCGCGCGTTCGGCGATCCACAGATCACCTCGGTGACCGCTGCGCTCAACATTCCCGTGCTGCAGACCCCGCAGATGCTGCCCTTCGCACTGTCGGTGGTGATCCAGCGCATGACCGCCCCGTGGCAGATCATTCGCCTCGCGATCAAGATCGCGGCCTCTGATGACGAGATCCGCGTTGCCGCGACGCCTTACGGCGCCGCCGTCACCATGGCCTTGCACGATCTCGCCCGCGTGGCCGCCAATTTGCGCATGGACATCAAGCGCGGCCATTTCGAAACGGTTGCCGACAATTTGAAGGCGCTGCACGACGGCGTCCGCGGCCTGCGCACCGAACTCGACCTGCGCAACGATTCCACCTGGGGGAAGCAGCTGACCTCGATCCGGGCCGACATCTCCAATGCGCTGCAATCGGAGATCGACAGTGTTCCCGGCCGCGTTCGCCGCATCCTGCGCCAGCGCCCCGAAAAGGACATTCCGCCGGGCGCGCGGATCGACAGCACCGAGGTCGAGGAAACCGTCGCGCTGATCGACTTCGTCGCGACCTGCCGCAATTATGCCAGCGAGCTCGCGATCAACGAGGTAACGCTGCGCACCTATTCCGACCTCCAGCAATATGTCGAACGCTCGACCGAGCAGGTGGTGCAGTCGCTGCGCGGCGCCGATCACAAGGTTCGCACCTATCGCCAGCAGCAGGTGCAGGCCGCGATCCGCTTCTGCCAGGTGCTGTTCGGCGACGATTACGCCTCGCTGATGAGCCGCGCCGCAGAGAACGCCGCGACAGGCGAGCGCAAATCGACGCGCGCGAGCTGATCCAGTCGCATTTTTTCGTTATCACAATTTATAGTTGACGGTATCGGTTGCGGGCCCTACGGTCGCCGTGCAAGCTTCTGGAATTTCTATCTGTGGGCGCATGAAACCCGTTATCAGCTCCATCGAAATCGAAAACCGCGTCGTTGTTGCCAAATATCAACGATTGATGGTCGGCGCGAAGGTGGTGCTGGTTGAGAAGGCAAGCGGTCGGCAACTGCCCGAGACCGTCACCAGGGTTGCATCGCCCGTTCCCGTCGGGGCGCTGCGCATCAGATTGCCCGACGCCATCGAGCCGGGAACATACTTCCTGAAGGCTCTCAACGGGCACGGCGAGGACGCCGCTCGAAGCGTGGACTTCGAGATCGGCTAAGCCGTTGGATTGTCATCGTTTCGGGACTGTGTGTGCTCGCGCTGAATTGACAATTGTCAATTGCCGCATCGTCCGGCCGTGGTGTAAAGCCACCGGTGGGCGCGGCTCGCGCGCTGACGGAAGCTTGCCAGATGACGCTATGGTTCGTGTTCGCGCTGATGACGGTCGCGGCGATTTTCGCCGTGCTCTGGCCGCTCGGCCGTGGCGGGCGCGATCAAACTCAAGGCAGCGAAGTCGCGGTCTACAAGGACCAATTGGCCGAGATCGAGCGTGATCTCGCCGCGGGGCTGATCGCGCTACCTGAGGCCGAGGCGGCGCGCGTCGAGATCAGCCGCAGGCTGCTCGCGGCGGCCGGCAGTGAGGCAGATCTCGCGCCGGCATCCAGCCTGAAATGGCGCCGTGCGGCGGCCGTGCTGGCGCTGGTCGGCCTGCCTTTGGTGGCGGTCGCGATCTATGTTCCGCTCGGCTCGCCCGCCCTTCGTGACTTCCCGCTGGCGCAGCGCGAACGCGGAGCCGGGTCGGGCACAGCACAGTCGCTCGAGAATCTCGTGGCACAGGTCCAGCAGCACCTGGAAAAGAATCCGGCCGATGGCCGCGGCTGGAACGTGCTTGCGCCGGTGCTGGAGCGGCTCGGCCGCTTCGACGAGGCGGTGCGCGCCTATCGCAGTTCGATCACTTATAACGGCGAGAGCGCGGAGCGCCGCTCCGATCTCGGCGAAGCCATTGCAGCCGCGGCCAGCGGCGTGGTGACGGCCGAAGCCAAGACCGAGTTCGAGCGTGCGCACGCGCTCAATGCCGACGATCCCAAGGCGAACTACTTCCTCGGCCTTGCCGCCGAGCAAGACGGTCGCAAGGATGACGCGGCCAATATCTGGCGCGCGCTACTGGCGAAGGCACCGGCGGATGCGCCGTGGCGGCCGCTGGTGCAGACCTCGCTTGCGCGAGTTGGCGGCGGCGGCGTGACGATGCCGGCACTGTCCGACCAGACGATCGCCGCATCCAAGGAGATGAACGAGGGCGATCGCAACGCGATGATCCGCGGCATGGTCGAACGCCTCGCCACGCGCCTCAAGCAGAACGGCGACGATGTCGAGGGTTGGCTGCGTCTGGTGCGCGCTTATCTCGTGATGGGTGATCGCGACAAGGCGCATGGAGCCTCAAGCGATGCTCGTCAGGCGGTCGCCAAGGATTCCGAGCGGCTGCGTCAGCTCAACGAAGGCCTCAAGACGCTCGGGTTCGACGGATGACAGTCGCAGCACGAGACGAGCGAAGAACGGATACGCCATGACGCGCAAGCAGCGACGTATGACCATCATTGGCGGTTCGCTCGCCGTTCTCGCGCTTGCGGCCGCGCTGGTGCTCAATGCCTTGCGCGACTCCATCGTGTTCTTCTCGACCCCGACCATGGTAGCCGAGAAGCACGTCCAGCCCGGCAAGCGCTTCCGCCTCGGCGGCCTGGTGCAGCCGGGCTCGCTCCAGCGCGGCGACAACCTCGCCGTGACGTTTGAAGTTGCCGACGGCGGCGCCAAGCTGCCCGTCGCCTACAAGGGCATTCTGCCCGATCTGTTCCGCGAAGGGCAGGGCGTCGTCGCCGAAGGCGCCCTCGATGCCAACGGCGTGTTCAAGGCCGACACGGTGCTCGCCAAGCACGACGAGACCTACATGCCCAAGGACGTCGCCGACGCCCTGAAGAAGCAGGGGCACTGGAAGGACGATTACGGCGCCCAGGCTTCTGGTGGCCCCAAGCCTGCTGCCACGACGGCGCAGGGCAATTCGCAGGGAGCGGTGCGGTGATCGCAGAAGCCGGACATTACGCGCTGGTGCTGGCGCTCGCGCTGGCACTAATCCAGTCCTTCGTGCCGATCATCGGCGCGCGCTTGCGCGATCCCGCGCTGATGAACGTGGCGCGCTCCACCGCGCTGGCGCAGCTCCTGTTCGTGGGGGCGTCGTTCGTTGCGCTCGTGACGCTGCACGTGAACTCGGATTTCTCCGTCGCCAATGTCTACGAGAATTCGCACTCCATGAAGCCGCTGATCTACAAGATCACCGGCGTGTGGGGAAACCATGAAGGCTCGATGCTGCTGTGGGTGTCGATCCTGGCGCTGTTCGGCGGCCTGGTCGCGGCCTTCGGCAACAATCTGCCGCTGTCGCTGCGCGCGCACGTGCTGGCAGTTCAGGCCTGGATCGCCAGCGCCTTCTATCTCTTCATCCTGATCACCTCGAATCCGTTCCTGCGCATCGCCAATCCGCCGATCGAGGGACGCGATCTCAATCCGGTGCTTCAGGATATCGGTCTCGCCGTGCATCCGCCGATGCTCTATCTCGGCTATGTCGGCTTCTCGATCTCGTTCTCCTTCGCGATCGCGGCGCTGATCGAGGGACGCATCGATGCGGCCTGGGCGCGCTGGGTGCGGCCGTGGACGCTGGTCGCCTGGATTTTCCTGACTCTCGGCATCGCGATGGGATCCTATTGGGCCTATTACGAGCTTGGCTGGGGCGGCTGGTGGTTCTGGGATCCGGTCGAGAACGCCTCGCTGATGCCGTGGCTGGCTGGCACGGCGCTGCTGCACTCGGCGCTGGTGATGGAGAAGCGCAACGCGCTCAAGGTCTGGACCATCCTTCTGTCGATCCTGACCTTCTCACTGTCGCTGCTCGGCACCTTCCTGGTGCGTTCGGGCGTCATCACCTCCGTCCACGCCTTCGCCAATGATCCGACCCGCGGCGTCTTCATCCTGCTGATCCTCTGTCTGTTCATCGGCGGCAGCCTCTCGCTGTTCGCGGGCCGCGCGACATCGTTGAAGCAAGGTGGCCTGTTCGCACCGATCTCGCGCGAGGGCGCGCTGGTGCTGAACAACCTGCTGCTGACGGTGGCCTGCGCCGTCGTGCTGTTCGGAACGCTCTATCCGTTGGCGATGGAAGTGCTTGCCGATTTCAAGATGTCGGTCGGCGCGCCCTTCTACAATCTCTCCTTCGTGCCGCTGTTCGTGCTGCTGCTGCTCGCGGTGCCGTTCGGGCCGATGCTGGCATGGAAACGCGGTGATCTGCTCGGCGTCACCCAGCGGCTGCTTGCGGCCGGCGTCGCAGGCCTCGTCGTGATTGCCATTGTCTGGGCCTGGACCCGTGGCGGCAGCGCGCTGGCCCCATTGGCGATCGGACTTGGCGTCTTCGTCATCACCGGCGTCGTGACTGACATGGCTGAGCGAACCGGCCTGTTTCGTCTGCCGTTTACGACCACGTTGCGCCGCGCTCGCGGCCTGCCGCGCTCGGCCTGGGGCACCGCGTTTGCACATGCCGGTCTCGGCATCGCGCTGATCGGGATCGTCTGTGAGACCACCTGGAATAGCGAGTATATTGCGACCATGAAGCCGAACGACGTAGCACAGGTCGCCGGCTATGATCTGAAGCTCGATGGTCTGCTCGAGCGGCAGGGGCCGAACTACCGCGAGATGATCGCTCAGTTCAACGTCAGTCGGGGCGGCGAGGCGCTCAGCGTCATGACGCCGTCGAAGCGCAGCTTTACGACACGTGGCTCCTCGACGACTGAGGCGGCGCTGCTGACCCGCGGCGCCAGCCAGCTCTACATCTCGCTCGGTGACGTCACCGCTGAGGGCGCGATCGCCGTGCGCATCTATCACAAGCCGCTGGTGCTGATGATCTGGTGGGGGCCTGTGCTGATGGCGTTCGGCGGCATGCTGTCGCTGTCCGACCGGCGCCTGCGGGTCGGCGCGCCGAAACCGGCGCGGGCCAAGCAAAGCCTGCAGCCGGCGGAGTGAGCCGATGCGCCGGGTGATCGCCGCGATCGTCGCGCTGATGCTGCTGGCTTGGCCTGCGGTGCATGCCGTGCAGCCCGACGAGATCATGTCCGATCCCGCCAAGGAGGCTCGTGCGCGCGAATTGTCGCGCGAGCTGCGTTGCATGGTCTGCCAGAACCAGTCGATCGACGATTCCGACGCGCCGCTCGCGCGCGACCTGCGGTTGCTCGTGCGTGAGCGGATCGCGGCCGGCGACAGCAATTCGCAGGTGCTCGATTTCCTGGTCGCGCGCTACGGCGAGTTCGTGCTGCTGAAGCCGCGCTTCGAACGGAAGACCATGCTGCTATGGCTGCTTGCGCCGTTGCTGCTGGCCGGTGGCGGCTTTGCGCTGTGGCGGCAAAATCGCCGCCGCTCTCGCAGCGATGCAGATGCACCGGTTCCGCCGCTCACGCCGGACGAAAAGGCGCGCCTCGCCGCGTTGATGCCCGAAGACGCAAAATCTTCCTAGGCGCTTTCCGCGCCCGTCACCGAAATCCCGTTAAGTTCCTGTTACTCTACGACTTTTGGCTGCGCTAAACTGCCGCAGTGCAGCCCCCCTTTCATTACAAAAGTTTAACTCCGCAGCCAGCGCGCGGTAAGGCGGCAGTCCCCATCTTCAGGTGCGTAAGGTGCCACCAT
>Ga0310811_10006643_pt1 | contig 14785 bp, 21 predicted proteins | sample YCmetagenome_FD_207642 | JGI IMG/M metagenome (GOLD analysis project Ga0310811, IMG submission 207642) | Soil microbial communities from experimental microcosm in Duke University, North Carolina, United States - YC | ecosystem: Engineered > Artificial ecosystem > Soil microcosm > Unclassified ...
TTCATGACGAAATGCGACACGTAGCGCCCGGTTTCCTTGCCGCCGGGTTCGGCGGTATCGCTGGGCTGCAGGCCTACCCGCTTCATCCAAGCGGCCCATTGCTTGTTGTGGTAGGGACCTTTCGGCGGGGTGCCGTATTCCTGTTGTTCCTGGTGCACCATTTCATGTACAAGGGTGGCGAACGTCTGGAACGGCGAGCGGCTGCGGATATGCTGCGGGTTAAGCGCGATTTCGTGCACCCGTGAAACCTCTTTCACATCGTCAAAGCTTTCGGCCTGGGCGAACCGATCGGCGCAGAAATAGCCGTAAGCGCTGCGGTGCCGGTGCAGCGTAATCAGCGGCTCGGCCAAGCGGCCTTCGAACAATTCGACGTTAAAGAAATCGAACGCCGCTTTCAAAATATCGTAAGTCTGCATCGGGGTCATGGACGCTACCGTTTGGTTATGACGATAGCGCCTATGTAACTTATGCGTGGTACCGCGTCAAGCGCTAGCGCTTAAGAAAATCGGGAATGTCCAGCGGATGCTTTTGACCGGGAAACAATCCCGTTATCGGGTCCGCTAGCGTCTTACGCGGCGGTTTAGGCGGCAGCGCGAACGGCGCAAGCGTTAGCGTCGGCGGCTCGGGTTGCGGTGGCGTTTCCCACGGTAGCGGCATTGTCAGCCCTCCAGCTTCATAAAGACGATAGCGCTAGGGTCTACCATAACGCCTTCGTTTTGAAAAACGAAAACGCTATCGCCTTTCTTTTTAGCGGCGAACAAATCGGCAAAGGCGTTAACGGTTAAAGTTTCGCTATTGAACCGGATACGGTGCAGCACGTTTCCACACTGCACATTTAGCGTTCGCACCAGCACGGTTACCCCCATATGTATGACAGGTTATACAATTCGCTTGCTGTAATACATTTCTGCATGGTACCCAAGAGTTACTTAAGGTTAACGCCAGAGGGGCAGACAAATGAATTTCACCAATGCCGGCACTTTGGGCGGCGGCTTCCGGCACTTTTCCGGCTTGGTGCCGGTTATGCGCGGCAGTGGCGACCCCCAGCACGCATCCGTGGAGCGCTTCCACGTTCCCGCGACCAACGCAGCGGCCATCTTCCGCGGCGATATCGTCACTCTGCTGTCGGCTTCCGGCGGCGGTGACCTGCCGGACAACATTTCGGGCGGATCGTCGGCGCAGGTTGTCGGCAACGGCGGCGGCTCGGGCCTGGGTAACCAGTCAATGGCGCCGAACGTCGGCCGCTGGGCCCCCGGCGACACTACAAGCGTTATCGCCGGCCTTGTCGTCGGTTTCGCCTTTACGCTGTTCACGGCGAAAAACGGTTACCAGTATGTGCCGGCCAACTCGGAAAGCTGGGTTTTGGTCGACACCGACCCGGCAATCGAAATGTATTCGACCGTTCCGACCGTACCCGGAACCGCGTTCAATCTGGAGCTGGGCGCCGGTATCGACGTGAAGGCCAACGCGGCGCAGCAGTCCGCGATCTTCGGAACGTCGGGCTTGTCGCTGGACCCGGCGACGATCGCGACCACGTCGACGCTGCCGCTGCGCATCCTGTCATCGGGCGACAACATCGGCAACGATCCGACCGCGCCCGGTTTCGTCGCAGAAGTGACGTTCAATCAGACGCGTCACTTCCGCGGCACTGCCGCTTTCGTTGCCGACTAACCGGCCGGCAACCACGCAACGATAGCAGGGGACACAGTCCGATGAAGTATATCTTTTCACTCGCAGTGCTCGCGCTCGCGTTCCTCGCCCCCAGCGATGGCGCGCTTGCTCAGAGCGTCGCGGCGCTGCCGGTCTACGTCGCACCGAACGCGGCGGTAGACCTGGGCGCCGGCCCGATGGAAACGCGCGCCGTTATCGGCGGCGTGACGCTGCAGGCGCCAACCGGCGCGGGCGTCGGGTCAACGTCCGGTTCCTCTACCACGTTGACGTTAACGGCCACGCCAACCGTACCGCCTTTGGTGGGCGGCCCTATTCAGGGGTCCGGTATCACTGCCGGAACCACAGTGGCCGCGTTCAACGGTACCACGACGATAACGTTATCGGCAGCCATGACGGTGGCGAGCAACACGCCGCTAACCTGGGCCGTGGCCTGCCCCGCGACGCCGTCCAGCGGCATTGCCCAGCGTGAGGCGGATAAGGACTTGCCTTGGTACACCACTGCGCACGTCTGCGCCTACGGCGGCCAGCAGAAAGCCGACGTGGTGACGTTCGCGATCGGCGCCCACTAAGGCGCTAGCGTTTATTCTCTTTCGGCGGGGGTGCGGGCAATGGCCGGCGTTGATCTCTTAAACCAGTTTCCTAACTCGAAAATGGCAAGGGCGGTCAAGGTCGGCCAAAGCCGCTTCCAGTCCAGTGACGAGCCGTCAACCTCGATCGGCTCGCAAATGCAACTCGACATTTCGGCGCCCGCGGCGTTGACGGTGCCGGCTGGTGCCACCTACGCGGTTATTACCGCAGTGGGCGGCCCGCTCTACTACACCACGGACGGCAGCACCCCGAGCGCGGCGAATTACGCCGGCACGGTCGCAGCCGGCGGCGCGGTGCCGTTCTACGGCGCTGATTTCCTTGCGGGCTTGAAGCTGTTCGGCACGCAGGCCAGCGTGGTGTATCTGCAATGATTAGGAAGCTTTTAACCGCGGCAATCCTCTGCAGCGCGATCGCCTGCGCCTATGCCGACCCCGGCGTTCCGTCCGGCCCCGGCGGCGGGGGCTCGGGCGGGGGCGGCAGTAGCGGCCCCTACGCGTCCGTGGTCCAGGGCAGCGGGCAGAGCGTTACCGGCAGCTATGCGGTGTTGACGTTCGATAGCGTCACGCTGGACCCTTCGAACGCGTGGGACGCCACCAACCATAAATGGGTGCCGAAAACGGCCGGCACCTACAAAGTTTGCGCCTACTCCGACGCGGGCGGCACCTATACGCTTAATCAGGGTTACACAACCGCCATCAAGAAAGACGGCGGCAGTCAAACCATTGTGCGGCAGTGGACCGGCGTTGCCGGCGGCTCGCAAAACAGCGTGGGCAGCGTCGGCGGTTGCTCTCTGGTGGCCTTGAACGGGTCAACCGATGGCGTGGAGGCGGGCGTTAGCACGCTGGGCACGGGCGTAACCACCAACGCGCAATTCTCGTTTATGTCGGTTGAATATGTGGGGCCGTAATGGCGATCAAGAAAAACGGTTCGCTGAATATCGGCCCCGGTTTCAGCCCTAACTCGCTCGCCTATTGGGATAGCGCCATTGAGCAATGGCAGTCCCTGGAGGTCGGGATTGAAGGCGCTATCTTGGTATCCAACGGCCCCGACGCGGCGCCGGCCTGGGTGCCGATTGGCGATATCTCGGGCGTTGTAAGCGTCGGGCTCACGGCGCCGGCTGCGCTATTCTCTGTCACGGGCTCGCCCGTCATCAACTCCGGTACGCTCGGCCTGTCGCTCAATGCGCAGAACGCCGGTCAAGTCTTTGCAGGCCCGACCACGGGGGCGCCGGCAGCGCCGGCCTTCCGGGCGCTGGTGTCAAGCGACCTGCCGTCAATTTCGTCGCGCCTGGACGGCCTGGGCGCAGGCGTGGGCGATATCGCCTATCGCGGCGTTGCCGGCTGGACGGTGCTTCCGCCGGGCAGCGCCGGCAGCGTGTTGACCACGGGCGGCAACGACGCGGCGCCGTCCTGGACGTTCATTGGCGGCACCGGCACGGTTACCAGCGTCGGCCTGTCGATCGCGCCGACGCTGTTTAGCGTCACGGGCTCGCCCGTTGTCGACCACGGCACCCTTACCGCTTCGCTCAACAATCAAAACGCCCATTGGGTATTCGCCGGACCCAATGGCGACGCGGCCGGCATGCCGGGCTTCCGTCAATTGGTTGTCGCGGACATGCCGGGCATGTCGCCGTATCTCGACACGATAGCGGCAACGCGCGGCGATATCCTCTATCGCGGCGCCGCCGGCTGGACCGCGCTTGCACCCGGCACGGCGGGGCAGTTTCTTATCTCGGGCGGCGCGGGAAACGACCCGTCATGGTCGAATAGCGGCGCAGGCGGCACCGTCTCCAGCGTCGGGCTGTCGTTGCCGGCTAGCGTGTTCAACGTCACGGGCTCGCCGGTCACCACGAGCGGCACCCTTACGGGTACGCTCGCCAGTCAGTTTGCAAATCAGGTATTCGCCGGCCCGGTCAATGGTTCGGCCGCTGCGCCCGGCTTCCGCGCGTTGACCACGGCCGACCTGCCGGCGCTCGGGCCGCAACTCGACACCATAAGCAACGTCCAGGGCTCAATTCTTTATCGCAGCGCGTCGGGCTGGGTGGCGCTGCCGCCGGGCGCCGCAGGCCAGTTCCTGGAGACGCAAGGCGCTAGCGCCAATCCGCAGTGGGCGACGCCGACCGGCGGCACGGTTACCAGCGTCGGCTTGACGGCGCCGGCTATCTTTTCCGTGTCGGGCTCGCCCGTCGTCGGCGCCGGCACGCTGGACTTTGAGCTAGTCAACCAGACGGCGCGGACGTTCTGGGGCGGCCCGGTTTCCGGCAGCCCCAGCGTGCCGTCATTCCGCTCTATCGAGGTCAACGACCTGCCGGCCGCGTCATCGTATCTTGACACGGTAAGCGCCACGCAAGGCGCCGTGCTCTACCGCTCGGCCACCGGCTGGACAACGCTTGCACCCGGCACGCCGGGCAGCGTGTTGACCACGGGCGGCGCGGGCGCCAATCTGTCTTGGACCAACAGTAGCGGCACGGTTACCAGCGTCGGCATATCGATGCCGGGCGGCTTTACGGTTACGGGCTCGCCGGTTGTCGGGAGCGGTACGCTAAACGTCGGCTTTGCTAATGAGCCCGCGGGCTTTGTCTTGATCGGACCCACTAGCGGTACTGCTAGGGCGCCTTCCTGGCGTGCGCTTGTCGCTTCCGACCTGCCGGCCGGCTACCTTGATACGATCGGTAGCACGCAAGGCGATGTCCTCTATCGCAGCGCCACGGGCTGGGCCGTGTTGGCGCCGGGCACCGCGGGCAACGTGCTGTCGACCGGCGGCGCGGGCGCCAATCCGTCGTGGGTCGCGCCGCCTAGCGGCGTATCGTCGGCGGCGTTTGATAGCGCTTTCGGCACTACTAAAGGCGCTATGCTGATACGCGATGCCAGCTCTAATCTGTGGACGCTGCTAAATCCGGGCGCTACCGCCGGGCAGGTTCTGACTTCAAACGGCACGGACGCCAACCCGTCGTGGGCCACGCCCAGCGGCAGTGTGTCATCCGCCGCGCTTGACACTGCCTTCGGGGCGGCCGTGGGCGGCGTCCTGGTGCGCGGTACCGCGGGATGGACCAATCTTGGCGCCGGCACGGCGGGGCAGGTGCTCACGACGGGCGGCGCTAGCGCCAACCCGTCATGGACCACGCCGCAAACGTCGTTTTCAACGATAGCGCCCAACGCGGTATCAACCACGTTTACATTCGCCAGCAGTGGCGCGGCGCAGGCGCAGCTATACGACGGTAACGACGCCACCCCGGCCGCGGACCCCGCCGGCATCAACGCGTCAACTTCCGCGGCATACGACCTGGGCGCCGCCTACGCCATCGCCAACGTGCGCGCCATTACCGCCGCCACTACGGGGTGGGCGGCGGCGTCGGTATTTAACATTCAATACAGCGATACCGGCCTAACCGGCCCCTGGACCACGGCCGGCAGCCTCACGATACAAGCCGGTACGGCCAAGCTTACGAACCAAGCGGTTAACCAGCCGACAACCGGCGCGCACCGCTATTGGCGCATTGCCTACGCGTCCGGCACCACGGGCGGCAATGCGTGGCTGGGCGAGCTGTCGTTTCAGGTCGCGGGTTCCGCACCCGGCCAGCTACCCGGCACCGCGACTAACGATAACGCCAGCGCTGGTAACGTCGGCGAGTATATTTCGTCAAGCCTCGCCACCGTTACCGCGGCGGGCAACGGTACGACTACGAACGTAACATCGGTTTTGCTAACGGCGGGCGATTGGGAAGTAAGCGGCTTTGCCATCCTTTCGACAGCTAGCTCTTCCCAAACCGCGTATAATTTCGGGGCGTTTCTGGCGGGCGCAAGTAATTCGGTCGGCACCAATGACGCAAACGGGCTCGGCAACAATACGTGGTCGCTCTATTCGTCCGGGAGCGGGCAAGCGTTGTCGTCGTTTACGCTGCCAGTCGGCCCTCGGCGGGTTTCGCTGGCCGCGAGCGCGAGGCAATACCTTAACGCGGCGTGTCTATTCGTCGGTAGCGGGCTTCCATCGTTCCAGGGCGTAATCCGAGCGCGGCGCGTGCGGTAACGCGCTGGTTGAAAAGTTGCAGAAATGTCACCACGGGGTCGGTAAAATAGTGCAGGCGTACCTAGCGAGATTGGCGCAAGAGAATGGAACGGGACGCAATGCAAAGCCACAGTCTGCTAGACCCGCTTAACTGGCCGGTTGCCGGTTGTTCGGCCTTTGTGGCCTACTACTTCAATGAGTTGTGGCAGCATCTACCCGCGCCAACCGCCGTTTACACGGTTATAACTTCCATCTTTATGTTGTTCCAAATGGCTGATAAGTTAGGGTTACTGGAGCGCTTCAAGCGCCCGAAAAAGCCCAACGGTTAGGAGAAGCCATGTTGAAAGCTTTGGAGTTTCTGGGGCAGGTCGCCCACGCGCTGCAGCAGTTTGAAGATGCCGCGCGATCGCTGCTGCCGAATGCGAACCTTGCCGACGTGGTCAAAGCAGCCCGCGCCAAGGTGGAGCAAGCCGCCCAGCACCCCGACGCCAGCAGCGACAAGTTCAACGACGCGCTCCACGATTTCATGCGAGACGCGGCCGAGCACGGCATGCAGCCGGGCGAGGGCCACGACCCGTTCGCCAACGGTGGCGGCCCGTTCGGCGGCAGCGGTTAGGAGATAGCGGCATGCCTTTGAAGCGCGGCAGCAGCCGGAAAACAGTTTCCGCCAACATCAAAACGGAAATGAACGCCGGCAAGCCGCAAAAGCAGGCGGTCGCCATCGCGCTATCAAAGGCCGGCAAATCGAAACGGAAGGGCAAGAAATGACTAAATTCTGTGGACACCGAACCGGTTTCAACCGCAGCGGCACCCCCAACGACGCGGCGCCGCGCGCCGACAAGTGCGACGTGAACTTTACCGGGCGCCCCGTCATCGGCCGGCCGGGCAAGTTGAAAAACACGCCTGCGCTATCGGCGGCCACGTCGGCCGGCAACCGCCGGCTGGCAAAGTCCAACAATGCGAGCGACGCGGGCGGCACGCCGGTACGCGGCACCAACGCATTTAGCAAGCGAAAGTAACGCGCCATGTTCTACCGGCCCGGCGGCTCAACCACGCGTATTAACGCGCAATATGACGAAGTGTACGCCGACATGATCGGCGGCGCTACGGGATGGCTGCCGGTCGCCAAGAGCTATTGGGTCGCCGTGAACATTTCGCGCGCCATGCTGCGCACGGACCCGGTTACGGGTAATTCGTGCGCGGTCAAAACAACGACCATGCCGGAAGCCGTCATCATCCTGGAGCAAAAGACGATCGGCGGCCAGCACGACAGCGAAGCGTGGCCGCTGGATCAATGGCAGAACGCAGTGGTCGCCTCGGGGCGCCGCGCCAACGCGGACGGCTGGGTAAGGCTGCGGATTGCGAACATCAACAACCGGGACGGCACGGGCGTAAGCCTGCGCCTGCAGGTTAGCCGAACCGGTGACCCTGGAGTTAGCGGCTAATGAGCGGCTTTGACAACGGCACGTCGCAGGGCCTCGTTTCGATCGCCAAGCAATTCGGTTCAATCCTGCGCGGCTTTGGCCCGCCGGTCCCGGAAGCTGGCGTCGTGGGGGACTGCTACATTGACACGCAGTCGTGGCGCTTCTACGCCAAGCGGCAGGTGCAAGGGCTGGACGATTGGGGCCACTTCCTGTTCGTGGTGCCGCCGCTTTACCGGACGTCGCTCAAGTTTTTCGGTACCACGGCGCCGGATGACAGCGTGGGCGTTCCCGGCGACTACTACCTACTGTGGGCGGGTTTCGATAACTACGGCATGCAGCCGGTTATCTGGGGGCCGCGACAGTGGACCGGGTGGCCCGAGAACGGCGACGGTCCCGGAACCGTGGTCACCAATGGCGCTAACGTCCTGCAGATCGGCATAGCCGACGAAGGGCCGGCGGTACTCGACAAGGCGCCGTCGCAACTTATCCAGGTCGGGCTGCTGGCCGAATATGTAGTCCCGATACCGGTTACCGCCAACGACGGCGACCCGGTGTTGCAACTCGGGCTACAGACTTCCGGCCAGCTTGTGGAGGTCGACCTTAACCCGCTCTACACGGCGGAAGACGAGCATGCCGTATAATCCGGGGCAGGACTTCCTAGCGCTATGGCGCACGGTCGCCGGGGGCGTGGAAGCCGGCGAAATGCCGGCGCTTGACTTGATCGTCGCGGCGCTCGGGCGCGCGGGGCTCTTGAACGTCCAGGTTACGCAAAATGAGCCGACCACGAACCAAGCCACAACGGCGTGGTTTCGGCCGGCCGCTATCGACTATTCGGCAGAGGGTGCGCTGTATTTGTGGGACGCAACTAACAGCGCATACGTGCCGGCAACGCCTAAGCTGTTTTGGGCGTTCCTTGTTGCATCGGGTGGGGGCTAGACATGGTTTATAATCCAGCAACCGACTTTGTCGGCTTGTGGCGCATCATTACCGGCGGCGTTGAAAAGGGCGAAATTCCGGGGCTTGACTTCGTGGTCGCCGCGCTCGGTCGCGCGGGTATCCTTAACGTTGTCGTGTCGGGTACCGCGCCAACGGCAAATCAGGCGACGATTGCGTGGTTCCAGCCGGCCAACCCCAGCTATTCCGCAGAGGGCGCGTTGTACCTGTGGAACGCCGACGCGTCGACCTATCAGGCGGCCACGCCTGCGCTGTTCTACGCCTTCCTGGTGCATTCGCTGGGCGGTTCGGGCGCAAGCGTCTGGACCGGCGCCGGCGCCCCCGGCAACACGCTGGGCGTCAATGGCGACCTGTATATCCGCACCGACGCCCCCGGCGGCATTTACGGCCCCAAGGCGAACGGCGCGTGGCCGGCCGCGGCGATCATCGCCACGTCCTGGGAAACGCTGTCCCAGGGCCTCGATTACGCGTTTGGGGACACGCAGGGCAGCGTCCTTTACCGCGACAACGGCGCCAACGGGTGGCGCAGCCTGCCGCCCGGCGGCAATGGCTACTTGCTCGCCTCCAGCGGCGCAGGCGGCAACCCGCAATGGGTAAGCCCGGCGCAGGTGCTTTCGTCCAGCGCCTTCGATAGCGCGTTCGGGGCGGCGGAAGGCGACATGATCTATCGCGGGCCGAGCGTGTGGCAGGCGCTCGCGATCGGCTCTAACGGCATGTTCCTGGCCGTGTCGGGCGGCCTGCCGGCTTGGGAAACCATTTCCAACGCGCTGGATACTGCGTTCGGCAGCCCCGCCCAGGGCGCTATCATCTACCGCGGCGCTGCCGGCTGGACCACGCTCGCCGCCGGTACCGCGGGCAACCTGCTACAGACCAACGGCGCCGGCAACAACCCGTCCTGGGCGTCGCCACCTAGTCAGGCCCTCACGTCGGGGCAGTTTGATACGCTGTTCGGCGCGACCCAAGGCAGCATCATTTACCGGTCGGGCACGGGCTGGACGGCGCTTGCTCCAGGGTCGGCCGGTGACCTGCTGCAGACCAATGGCGCAGGCGCCAACCCGTCGTGGGTGGCGCCGGCCGCGTCGGGTATCTCGGCGCTCGCCAACCTGGGCGGCCTGTATTCGGTCGCCTCTATCACGTCAACCGGCGCGGTGTCGCCGGGCGGCTCGGTCACTGCAACCGACACCGGCCCGACCGCGTTGTTCTACGCTACCAACATCGGCGGCGGCCAGCCCGCACCCGGCAACCAAGTGGCGACCGGTACCACGTGGTTGTGCCTGGGCGCGGTGGATACTTTCAACGATAGCGGCGCGGGCGTCACCTACCTGACTAACTTAATGATCAGGACCGGCTAGCCATGGCCTACGCGAGCAACACCGACGCTTTGGCGCTGATACGGCAGACGGCTGGCGGCGCTCGCGTGGCGTCAATGCCGGGCGTGGATTGGCTGCTGGCCGCATTCGCGCGTATCGGGTTGGTTACGCTATGGGTCGACCCCGATAGCGCGCCGTCGACCGGCAACGTCGCCACGACGGTATGGCTTAAGACGTCGTCAACGTCCTGGGCGACAGAGGGCGCGGTCTACCTGTGGGATGGCGACGTTACCGCCTTTGTCGCGGCGACGCCCGAGCTATGGTCCCGCCTGCTCGCGTCGACTTTTGCAGTAGCGCGCGAAGTGGACTTGGGCGCGAGCAAGGTTCTAACCAGCGCCGACGCCGGCTTGTTGTTCACGAACCGCGCGAGCCCCGTTATCGAGTTTACTTTGCCGGTGGCGTCGACCGTTGACGGCGACGTGTACGAATTTTTGACCACGCAAAGCGGCCTGCTAACGGTCAAGCTAGCGGCAGGCGACACGCAACTAAATTGGGGCGGCGATAGCACGACAATCAATATCGCCGGGGCACAAATCGGCGCCTATCTCAAACTGCGTTCCGTCAACGGCCAGTGGTTTGTGCTATCGGGGGACGGCGAATGGTTGCTGCAATAAACTTCTACAATAGCGTTATCCGCAACTCGAAAGCCTACCGCTCGGATAGCGTCTGCAAAGACATGGCGTTGCTGGAGCCCGGCACGCGCGCCGCGGTGGGAGCCTTGATGGCCGACGCCAAGGAAGCCGGGCACGATATCCGCGTTCTCGAAACCTACCGTTCGCAGCATCGCCAGAGCATGCTGTTCATGCAGCGAAAGACGGAACTGCGCACGGTCGGTTGCCACGGCTACGGCGTGGCGGTTGACTTTGGCGTGTTTATCAAGGGGCGCTATCAGGAATCAAACGGCCCCTATATGTTCCTGGACGCGTTGGCGCGCAAGCACGGGCTGGTGTCGGGGCAGACCTGGGGCCACAGTTACCCGAACCGCGGCTTTGTCGATAGCGGCCACGTGCAACGCGTTCCGATCTTTCGGCAGCGCGCGCTATTTGAGGGCGTATGGTACCCGCCCGAGAGCTATGACCCATACGCCGACATGAAGGCGGAAGGCGTCCGCTAGCCCTCGCGCGGCGCCGCGTGCGGGCTTTGCCACGCCTTGGCGTCGGGATTGGGCTTGGCGTCAAGCAACGCCTGTAGCGCCGCGCTGCGATCGGCCACGACCACTTTAGGGGCCGGGCTAGGCGCGGTCGACGTGGCCGGCGGCTCGGGTGCCTTGGGCTCGGGCTCGCCTTCGGCGGTATCGCCGGAACCATTGACGCCACCGGACAAAGGGGCCTCACCCTCGCCCCCATTGGTCAAGGTCGCTAGGTCGTGCTGCATGTCCTGCAGATCGGAGACGTTGCCGGCCAGTTGCGCCAACTGCGCCTTTTCCACGTCGGCCGTCATGGCGTCGACCTTTTGGCCCTCGCTGATAAGCCGGCGCAGCATTCCATTGATGTTGTCGGCACGGCCGGCGACCACGCCGCGCGCTTTCGCCAATAGTGACCTGTCTACTCCCGGCATACCGCTTTGCCCCTTTGTTGCCCTGTAGTGTCGACGGGCTGCCCTGACTTGTTCCGTTAGTTGTTCCAACGAAATTACATAGGGTCGGCGGCCCGGTGGACGGACTAGAAATAACATGGTAACCCCTTAACCGTCATACACCAACTGAGGGGGACCAATCAATGTTTCGCAATCCAAAGACTACAATTATGGGCGCCGCGGCGTTCTGCCTCGCCGCCGGCCATCTGCTTACGGCTTTCGGTCACGGTGACTTTTCGACCATCGTTCCCGATGGCGCGGCGATCATGGCCGGCATTGGCCTGATTTTCGGGGTCGACGCCAAGGGCGAAACCAAGTAACGCGCCTGGGGGCTTCCTATGTCTCGGTTACCGTGGGAAGCCCCCGCCTTCGCCAACGCTACGCCGCTACCGTGGGAAGCGGCAAAACCCGCTAACGCTGATATTGCCGAACGCGTCAAGGCAATTGCCGGTAGCACTGAATACCGCAAATTTTTGAAGATACGCCCACGCGAGGGCGGCGCCCGCATTCCGTTTGTGCTCAACCCGGCGCAGACGGCCCTGGACGAAAGCTTAAACGCAGAGCTGCGGGAATTTGGCCGGGTCCGCGCGCTGATACCGAAAGCGCGCCGCATGGGCGTTAGCACCTATATTGGCGCCCGCTACTTCCAAAAGACGGCGACACAGAAGGGCCGGCGCGCGCATGTCGTCGCCCACCGCAACGATAGCGCCACTAACCTACACCGGGAAATCAAGGAATTTTACAAGGGGCTGCCGGACCCATGGAAGCCGTCGCTAGGCGCCTCGAATGCGCGGGAACTGCTATTTGATATCCTGCAGAGCGCCTACAAGGTTTCGAGCGCGGAAGGCGGCGATATCGGACGATCCGACGACACGCATCTGTTGCATATGTCGGAAGCCGCGTTTTTCGACAACACGGCCGACCTGTCGTCAGGCTTGCTGCAGACGGTCCTGGACCAACCCGACACAGAAATAGCGATGGAAAGCACGGGCAACGGCCCGAGCGGCATGTTTTTTAGCATGTGCGAGCAAGCCTATCGCGAACAGAACAAGGGGCTTTGGCGGCTGCATTTCCTGCCCTGGACCTTGATGCACGATTACCAAGAGCTGGTGCCGATCGGATGGAAGGCGCCGCAAGAGTTCATTGATTACGCGCGCTTGCACGGCCTCACGCCCCCGCAGCTATATTGGTTTTGGCGCCGCAATTACGATCTAGCGACCATGAACGGCGGCCAGCCGGACGCGATCCACCGATTGACGCGGCAGGAATACCCGATCATTTACAGCGAGTGTTTCAGCACCGATAGCAGCCTAGACTTTTTCAAGGCCTCGCTCATTCGGTCGGCCATGCTGTCGGTACCGCAGCCCTCAATCGGCGCGCTTAAGATCATGTCGGTTGATCCGAGCGGCGACGGCAAAGACAGTTGCTTCGTTTGCGACCGGCAGGGCTCGGCCATCGGCTCGCGCATCTGGGGTGAAATCAAGAGCAACGACACCAACGTCCAAGCTGATTGGATCGTTGAAAACTTCCGCCGCTACCAAATGGACGTTATCGTTATCGAAACCGATGGCGTGGGCAAGGGGTTGCTAGACGCGGTGCGGCTGCGGATGAAGTCCGCGGCCTACAAGGTGGTAGCGCTTAATCGCGCGAGCGGCGCCCATAACCGCGTGCAATTCGGCAACCGCCGCGCGGAAGTCCATTTCAAATTTTCGCTCGCGCTGGAGGGCGTTTGCAGCCTGCCCAACGACAAGCGGCTAGAAGAAGAGGCGGCCACGTTCAAGTGGGGCCTGGGCGGCTGCCGGCGCGATGAATTAGCGCGGCTATTCATCACGCCCAAGGAAAAGATACGGGCCGAGCTGGGCCGGTCCTGCGATTGCCTGGACGCCGTCGTCAACAGCTACGCCGTCAACGATTACGAGGAAATAAAACCGAATGCTTGAAAGTTTTGGAATTGTCGCCGGAATCACGGCCATTTGCTACGGCCTGTCGGGAAGCGCAGCCGCGGCGGCCGTGGGTGCCGCCGCCGCGGTATTGGGCTGTCTAGTGGCGTCTTAGAATTTAAGCGATATCACCGCTTCAAAGGTATCGTTGAACGCCTTGGCCGACGTGGTACCGGCGCCCTGTCCAATCAGCATCCCGGCGGCGCCGTGCTTCCATTGAATGTACTGATCCAGCACGGCCCCGGTGGACGCGCGGGAAATGAAGCCGACGCCAAGGCCGTAGGACACCAGCCAATCCTTGCCGACCGCGGCCAGCCCGGTTGACGTGGTAAAGGTGCCGGTGACGTCATCCTGGTACAGCGCCCCGAATATGTAGGGCTGCGCCGGCCCGAACGTGGCGCCGCTAAACACGGGCAAGGATGCAAACTGGACAGACCCGAGCCCCGGCACCGAATTAAGCACGGCTTGCCACACGCTGTTGGGGACGCCAACGGCGACGCGTTCCTCCAGCGACAGCGCCGACGTAAACGACAGCACGTTGCTAGCGCCATTGATCGCCTGCCCCGACAGCGACAGGTCGGCAAAGTAGAACGTGGAATAATTGAACAGCGTAAGCGGCCCCGTGTAGCCGACGTTGACGCCGATCTTACCGCCGATAACCTGCCCCGAGCCGCCGGCCGTGCTGGACGCGGTACCGCCCAGGCCCGACGCCTGGAGGCCGTAGAACAGGCCCGAGCCGGTGGGGTACGATGGCACGCCGGACGGCAGGTTGACGCTGCCGGGTGCCGGCGTGGGCGTGGCGACGTCGGCGGCGTGGGCGCCGGCCGACAGATAAGCAATGGCCGCAGCGATAGCGGCAAGTCGAACAAATTTCATAAGGTAGCCCCTCTAGGTTTCACCTAGTAAGGGCGCGGACCCTTGCTAGGCTTGGGTGGGTTTTTCGCGTCCATCAGATCGGCCCGAGCGGAATACAAGCGGGCTCGCGCATAGTGGGCTTCCGACTTTGAACGCAGGTCGCCGGAAGTTATCGGCTTTGTTTTTGACGTCGGCTTGGTTGCTTTCGTCGCCTTAGTCTTTTTCATAGTTGCATGTCCCTCGCAAGGTTCCAAGTTACGTTGGGGCGGTAGTAGTGGCTTTTAGGCCACTACCCCCTGACCCGGAACGTCGGCCCGCTAAAGTTGCCTTTCGTCAGGCCGGCGTTAATCGTGTCTTGCGGGTCCACATATTTGGAATTGAACTGCCGATTTTTCGGGTCCAT
>Ga0310811_10006645_pt1 | contig 14785 bp, 20 predicted proteins | sample YCmetagenome_FD_207642 | JGI IMG/M metagenome (GOLD analysis project Ga0310811, IMG submission 207642) | Soil microbial communities from experimental microcosm in Duke University, North Carolina, United States - YC | ecosystem: Engineered > Artificial ecosystem > Soil microcosm > Unclassified ...
GTACCGCCGCGGCTACAAGTTCTCGACCTACGCCACCTGGTGGATCCGGCAGGCGATCACCCGCTCGATCGCCGACCAGGCGCGCACCATCCGAATCCCGGTGCACATGATCGAGACGATCAACAAGATCGTCCGCACCTCGCGCCAGATGCTGCACGAGATCGGCCGAGAGCCGACGCCGGAGGAGCTGGCCGAGAAGCTGGCCATGCCGCTCGAGAAGGTGCGCAAGGTGCTGAAGATCGCCAAGGAGCCGATCTCGCTCGAGACGCCGATCGGCGACGAGGAGGACAGCCACCTCGGCGACTTCATCGAGGACAAGAACGCCGTCCTGCCGATCGACGCCGCCATCCAGTCGAACCTGCGCGAGACGACCACCCGCGTGCTCGCCTCGCTCACCCCGCGTGAGGAGCGCGTGCTGCGCATGCGCTTCGGCATCGGCATGAACACCGACCACACCCTCGAAGAGGTCGGCCAGCAGTTCTCGGTGACCCGCGAACGGATCCGCCAGATCGAGGCCAAGGCGCTCCGCAAGCTGAAGCACCCGTCGCGGTCCCGGAAGCTGCGCAGCTTCCTCGACAGCTGAAGCAGCCTTCTCCCCTCGCGGGAGAAGGCGACTAATGCAGCCAACCGCTCGCCATCTGGAAGAGGGTGAGGGCGATCTCGGCGACGATCAGGACCACGATCGCCAGCTCCAGCCGCTGCGAGCGTTCGGTGTCGATCAGTTCGGTCATCAGCCGCGCGGACTGGCCGATCAGCTCCAGCTTGCGGTTCAGCGCGGCGGCGCGCTCGTCGATCTCGTACTCGGCGTCGAGCCGGGCGTAGAGGCGCTCGAGGTCCGGCCGGTCCCAGAGCAGGTCCGGCTTCTCGCCCGCCGCCAGCCGGCCGGACAGCCGCTGCTCGACCAGCAGCGCCCGGCCGATCAGCCGGATCATCGCCCCGCGGCCGCCCGGACCCTTGCCCCGCTGGGCGAGGCTGCGCGCCCACGGCTCGATGGTGTCGAACACGCTGGCCACCTGCCGCTCGTTGTCGGCCAGGGCGGCGCTCTTGGCGAGGGGGTCGGCGACGATCAGCAGCCGCTCGGTGGAGCGGTCGGCGATGCGGATCACCCCGTCCGGGTCGATGCGCTCCTCGCGGCCGCCGGCCGGCGCCAGGCGGGCCACCTCCTCTTCCGGCGTCGGCAGGGCGCCGACGACGCGCGGCTGGATCAGGCCCAGCACCTCGTCCTGGGCCGTCTTGTCGAGACCGATCAGGACCACCACGCCATAGCGGAACACCACCGCCAGCCCATCGTCTCCCACGGCGAACGACAGCGGGATGGTCGACAGCGGCCCGCGCCGCTCGAGGCCGGTGGTGTCGATCCGATCGCCGAGCAGGATCGCCCGCGCGGTCATCGGCGCGAAATCGACCTCGGCCTTGGGCGCGGCGTCGGGCATGGCCCATGGGACCACAATCCGAAGGCGGCCGGGCCATCTTTTCCCTCCCTTGGTGGGGAGGGGCAGACCGCGAAGCGGTCAGGGTGGGGAAGTCACGATCAAGCTCCAAGGCGCAGAGCTCTCGCCCCTTGCCTCCCCACCCGACCCTCGCTCCGCTCGGGCCACCCCTCCCCATTTGGGGAGGGAGCTAGCGCCAGCCGTAGTTGAAGCTGATGCTGATCCGCTCGCTCTTGGCGGCGTTGGCCGGCACCTCGTGGCGCAGCCAGCTCTCCCAGAGGAACACGGTGCCCGGCGCCGGCGTCAGATAGACGAAGCTCTGCTGCGCCTCCGGCGCGTCGGCGCGCCGCGGCGGCGCGGCCATCATCAGCGGCAGGCGCGGGTCCTCGATCTTCAGGGCCGAGGCGCCCGGCGGGGTGCGCACGTAGACGGTGCCCGAGATCACGCTGTGCGGGTGGATGTGGCCGGAGTGGCCGGCGCCGGGCTTCAGGATGTTCACCCACAGGCTGTCGAGCCTGAGCTTCCCGCGGCCGAGGTCGTAGGACAGCGCCTCGGCGAAGCCCTTCACGTGGCCGTCGAGCATCCGCTTGAGGTCGGCGAACACCGTGGCCCGCTGCGGCAGGTCGGCGAGCGAGGCGTAGGAGGTGTAGCCGCCGTAGCCGTGCGCCTTCGACCACGCCCGGCCGGCCCGGTCCTCGGCGGCCAGCATCCGGCAGGCGGCCTCTAATTCGTCGTTGAAATTTTCGAAAGAACGGTGCGTGCTAAGCGACGCTTCATAGATCGGAGTCGCGAATAGGGGACGCAGCGCCATGCTTCGGCGCTAGCTGTCCCGCAAGGAATTGTCAAAGCTGGGCTGTCTGGCGCTCGCCGGAAAGGTCCATTAGAAATTGTTTCAAGGAACAGCTCCGCTCCAAAGCGAGAGCGGATTTGGGGGGAATTCTACGATGAAGAGGATTGCGGCCGCCCTGGCGATTGCAGGCTTTGTGGTTGGCGGCCATGCCCAGGCGGCGCCGGTGAAGGCGAAGCCGGCGGCGGGCAAGGCGGGTCAGGCGGCGGTCGCGTATCGCGCCCCACGCGGCCCAGACAAGATCCATCCGGACCTCAACGGCGTCTGGCAGGTGCTGAACACCGCCGGCTGGAACATCGAGCCTCACCCCGCGAGCGCCGCCCTGCAGATGCGTTCGGGCCCCTTCGGGCCGGTGCCGGCCAAGGAAGTGGTGGCGCTGGGCGCGGTGGGCGCGGTCCCGGCCGGCCTCGGCATCGTCGAGGGCGGCGAGATCCCCTACACGGCCGAGGCGAAGAAGACGCGCGACGAGAACAAGGCCGACTGGATCCACAAGGATCCGGAGATCAAGTGCTACCTGCCCGGCGTGCCGCGCGCCAACTACATGACGCATCCCTTCCAGATCTTCCAATCCGAGAAGCAGATGCTGTTCGCCTACGAATACGCGGGCGCGGTGCGCAACATCATGTTCAACGATCCGGGCCCGGCGCCGGTGGACAGCTGGATGGGCCAGTCGGTGGCCCATTGGGAGGGCGACACCCTCGTCGTCGTGGTCACCGGCCAGAACGACTCCACCTGGTTCGACCGCGCCGGCAACTTCCACTCGTCCGACCTGAAGGTCGTCGAGCGCTACACGCCGACCGGCCCGAACGTCATGCGCTACGAGGCGCAGATCACCGACCCGGGCACGTTCACCCGCCCGTGGAAGATGAGCATGAACCTTTACCGCCGGGTCGGCGACGACAACCGTCTCGGCCAGTTCAAGTGCGTCGAGTTCGTAGAGGAACTCATGTACGGCCACCTGCGGAAGAACCCGCTTCCCTGACCGGCCGCGTGTACTGGACGGAGGACCTCATGTACGATCGAGATCCTCTCGCGGGCAATTAGGCCCGTACGGCCGTTCCTTCGGGCGGCCGTGGGCGATTGAAGTAAACGTCAGCATCGGCGCTGGAGGCGCACTATGAATTCTCGTCGTATCTCTCTCACCACCCTGATCGGCGCGGGCGTGATCGCGGCTGCGGCGATCGGCGCCGGCCAGGCCTGGGCCCACCACGCCTTCTCGGCCGAATTCGACGGCAAGGCCCCGGTCCTGCTGCGCGGCAAGGTCACCAAGGTCGAGTGGATCAATCCGCACGCCTGGGTGCACGTGAACAACACCGCGCCGGGCGCGGCCCAGGGCGAATGGATGGTGGAAGGCGGCACGCCCAACACCCTCCTGCGCGCCGGCATCGACCGGAACACGCTGAAGGTCGGCACCGAGATCATCGTCCGCGGCTACCAGTCGAAGGACCGGGCCTGCACGCCGGTCTGCAAGGCGAACGGCCGCGACGTGACCTTCCCGGACGGCCGCAAGGTGTTCATGGGCTCGTCCGGCACGGGCGCGCCGAAGGACGGCTCCGACCCCACCGACAAGTAGGCTTTTCGACCTCAGCCGAGGTCCGGAGGAGGGGAGCCGCACGGCTCCCCTTCTTGCGTTCGGGCGCCCCGAAGCAAGCTCGACCGCGCGACGGTGATCGTCTATCGGGCGCAAGGGAGGTCGACGGCTTGCTGACCTATCTTTGGATCGCCATCGGCGGGGCGCTGGGCAGCGTCGCCCGCTATGCCTGCTCCGACCTCGCCGCCCGCTCGTTCGGCGAGACGTTCCCCTGGGGCACGCTGATCATCAACGTGGCGGGCTCCTTCGTCATCGGGGCCTTCGCCACCCTGACCGGCCCGGACGGCCGCTGGATCGTGGCGCCGGACGCGCGCCTGTTCGTCATGGTCGGCGTCTGCGGCGGCTACACCACCTTCTCGAGCTTCAGCCTGCAGACGCTGAACCTGATCCGCACCGGCGAAATGGGCGCGGCGGCGGTCAATATCGTGGCCTCGGTCGTTCTTTGCCTGGTCAGCGTCTGGGCGGGATACGTCGTGGGCGCGCTCGTCAACCAGGCGCGGGGAGGCTGAGATGGCTGCGGTCGAGGACGCCGTGCTGCTGCGGGTGTTCATGGGCGAACGGGCCCGTCACGACGGCCATCCGCTGCACGAGGCGATCGTGCTGGCCGCGCGCGACGCGGGGCTCGCCGGGGCCACGGTGCTGCGCGGCATGATGGGCTACGGCCGCACCCGCCACATCGAGAGCGCCAAGATCCTCGACCTCTCGGACGACCTGCCGGTGGTGGTGGAGATCGTCGACCGCGAGGACCGCATCGAAGCCTTCCTGCCGCGGCTCGAGGCCATGGCGAGCGCCGCGCTGGCCACCCTGGAGAAGGTTCGGGTGGTCCGCTACGGCCCAGCCGCAGCGCGAGTCTAGCCAGTCGCCTTCAAGCGCGACCTGAGTTAAGAAACTCCGGTACGCGCCGACTTTGCGCATTGTTGATTTCAAATAAGAAATAGAGGGGGAGTCACCATTGATACGTGAAGCCTTGGTCTGGCTGGAGGCCGATCTCGGGAAGGGGGCGGGGGACACCGCCCAATCCTGGAGCCAGGCGCTCGAGGGCTCCCTCAACTTCTGGAACCTGCTGGAGGGGACCCACGTCCTCACCCTGATGCTGTTCGCCGGCACGATCTTCGTGGTCGACCTGCGGCTGCTGGGCGTCACCTTCCGGCGCACGCCCGTCTCGGTGGTCAGCGACCGGGTGCTGCCGCTCACCGTCGCCGGCTTCATCCTGATGTTCGCCACCGGGCTGGCGCTCTTCCTGGCCAAGCCGGTGGTCTACTACCACTCGATCTGGTTCCGGGCGAAGCTGGTGTTCCTGGCGATCGCGATGCTGAACATCGTGATCTTCCACACCCGGGTGCAGCGCAATCAGGCGGCCTGGGACACGCTGGCGAAGCCGCCGTCGGCCGCGCGCATCTCCGCGGCGCTGTCGCTGATCTCCTGGATCGCGGTGATCACCATGGGCCGCTTCATCCCCTACAACTGGTTCGACTGCGGCAAGCCGATCCCGCACGTGATGAACGTGCTGGAGAACTGCGCGGCGTCCGAGCACGGCGCCGTCGACAAGGAAAGCATGGCCAAGATCGCCGGGGGGCGGGCGCAATGAAACTGACGTTCGAGGTGTTTTTCCCGGCGCTGCGGCCCTGGGTCCAGAACCTGGTCAATGTCTGGCCGGCGCCGTTCGTGAAGCCGCAGTTCGCCTCCTTCGAGGTGCTGCACATCCTGTCGCTGATCCTTTTGGGCGGCACGGCGATCCTGATGAACCTGCGCCTGGTGGGCGCCGGCATGACCGACGAGACGCCTTCGGAGATCTACCGCAACCTGCGGCGCTGGCAGGACCTCGGCGTGATCGGCATCGTCGTCACCGGCGTGCTGATCGGCATGGCCAACGCCGAGCGGCTCTACGATTCCACCGCCTTCATCGTGAAGATGATTGCGCTCGTCGCAGGGATCGTCCTGACCTACGGGGCGAGCCGGCCGGTGGCCCGCGCCGACGGCGCGGTCAGCAACGGGGCGCGATTCTGGCTGCTGGTGGGCGGGGCCCTGTTCCTGCTCGGCCTCGGGGTGTTCGTCACCGGGACGCTGATCAACGTCGGCCTTTTCCACCTGCTGACCGCGACGGCGCTGATCGTGCTGATCGCCCTCACTGGGCGGCTGCGCTGGATCTACCTGGCCGGGCTGATCGTGCTGATCGCCGTGCAGCAGTATCTGACGCACGTCACGATCGGGACGGACGACATCGCCAAGCTCGATCCGGTGAACAAGACCTTCTTCGTGCTGTACTCGCTGTGGATCTTCGGCGCGGCGGCCGTTCAGCTGTTCACCAAGGGGCGGGGCCGCGAGGCGGGCGCGCTCGCCAAGCTAATCGCCTATGCGACGATCCTGGTCTGGGTGGTCGGCGCGGCCGCCGGCCGCTGGATCGCCTTCGCCTGAGGCCTGAGGGTGCGGGCCGCCTGCGGGCGGGCCGCACCCGGCCAAGGCTGTGGGGCGCGGCTCGCCGGCTTCAGGCCTTCTGGAGGTCGAGGAGCGACTGCATCATCTGATCGGCGACCCGGATCACGCCGACGTTGGCGCTGAACTGCTGCTTGGCCTCGATCTGCGTGACCGCTTCCTGGGCCGGATCGACGTCGGCAGTGGGCGCGCCGGTGGCCGGATCGGTGGCGCCCATGCGCGCCGTGCGGCTCGCCGAGGCGTCGAAGCGGGCGGTGGCCGACATCAGGCCGCCGGTGGCGATGGAGATCGCGTCCATGATCTTCTCCAGGTTCGCGCCGATCCTTAGGCAAGCAGGCTTAAGAGCTTGCCCACCATCGATGGTGAACGCTCAATTCACGCTGTCCCGGTGACGGTGTATCCTCCGCCAGGGACGCGGCCTCAGGAGGACGAAGCGTCATGAAGGCCATCTCTCTCGCCTTGGGCCTCGCCGCGGCGCTCGCCGCCGGCGCGGCGCTCGGCAAGCCCAGCGTCAACACCACCACCAGCATCTGTCTCGACCCGTCGGGGCGCACCCTGCCGGTGACCTGCCAGACCAAGGCCAGCCGGATCGAGCACGAGGAATACATCTGCCAGTGCCTGTCGGGCGGCGAGCAGGTGACCATCCCGGTCTGTCCGGAAGGCGTGCGCCCGCCGGCGGAGAGCGCCGCCTACGAGCGCGCGCGCCACGCGGCGGTCAAGCGCGGCAGCCTCGTGGGCGCGACCTATGAAGGCCGGCCGATGTGCGCGGACCGCACGGATTCGCTGACCGGGCGATAAGGTCGGCCCTCGGCCGGTTGCTCAGCCCGGCCTTCGCCGGGATGAGCGGTGGCGGGTGCGATCCCGGTCCGTCCGGCTATTTGCCGAGGGCGGCGTAGACCAGCTTCTGGAACACCGGCAGGGCGGCGCGGCCGCCCAGGCGCTGGCCGGTGGCGAGTTGCGCCGCCGCGCCGGGATCCAGCGGCATGGAGTTCTGGACCAGGTAGATCAGCACCATGTCCTCGGCGGGATCGGCCTGCCACCAGGTGCCGAACGCGCCCGGCCAGCCGAAGGCCCCGGCTGAGCCGGCGCCCATCCAGGCCTGCTTCTCCGGGTCGGTGATCACCGAGACGCCGAGGCCGAAGCCCTGGCCGCCCCAGAACGGGATGCCCATGAACGGGATCTCCCGCTGGGCGTCGCTCAGCCGGTTGGCGGTCATCAGCGCGATGGTCTCGGGCTGCACCAGCCGCACGCCGTCGACCTCGCCCTTGCCGAGCATCATGCGGGCGAATTTCAGGTAGTCGTCGACGGACGAGATCAGCCCGCCGCCGCCGCCTTCGAAGGGCGGCGGCTCCTTGGGGTTGGGCAGCGAGACGTCCTCCAGCGGCCCGCCCTCCGGCGGCGCGCGGTAGAGGCGGGCCAAACGGCCGCGCTTCTCCGGCGGGCACCAGAAGGCGGTGTCGACCATGCCGAGGGGGCCGAAGATGCGGTCCTGCAGCACCTGGCCCAGCGACTTGCCTTCGATGCGCGCCACCAGGAAGCCGAGCACCTCGGTGGCGTGGCTGTAGTGGAAGCGCTCGCCGGGCGGGTAGCTGAGCGGCAGGCTGGCCAGCGCCGCCAGCCACGCGTCGGGCGTCAGCGGCGTGCCGAGCGGCGAGCCGAGGCGCGCCTCATGGGCGTGGGCGATCGGGCCGAGGGAGGTGAAGCCATAGGCGAGGCCCGCGCGGTGGGTCATCAGATCCTCGACCGTGATCTCGCGCGGCGCCGGATAGGTCTGGTCGAGCGGGCCGGTCGGGTCCTTGAGGACCTGCATGTCGGCGAACTCGGGCAGCCAGCGGGTGATCGGGTCGTCGAGCCGGAGCTTGCCTTCCTCCAGCAGCATCAGGGCGGCGATGGAGGTCACCGGCTTGGTCATCGAGGCGATGCGGAACAGGGTGTCGCGGGTCATCGGCGTCTTGGCGGCCACGTCGCGCCAGCCGAGGGTGGTCAGCTGGGCGATCTCGCCCTTGCGCCAGACGAGGGTGACGAAACCCGACAGGTCGCCGGCGTCGACCACCCCCTGCAGCGCCGCCGGGATCTGCGCCAGCGCCTCGCCGGACAGCCCGCCAGCGTCGTCCCCGTACCTGCCCGAATCCACTCGCAACCCTCCCGCGCCGCTTATCGGCGATCAGTCAGGACATTGCGCCGGTGACGCGGCGTCGCGTCAAGCACGCCTATTGCCGGGTGGGGGCCTCGTAGGTGGCCATCATCTCGCCCTTGGCGATGGTATTGCCTTTCAGCGCGTTGAGCAGCTCGCTGAGCGGCGTCTCGGCGTCCATGGGGATGAAGTCGTCGAGGGCGAAGATCTGGAAGTAGTAGCGGTGCACGCCGTGCCCGGCCGGCGGCCGCGGGCCGAACCAGCCATGGCCGCCCATGTCGTTGCGACCCTGGACGGAGGCCTGCGGCGTCACCGGGTAGTCGGTGTTCGGCAGGCCCGGATCGAGGTGCATGATTTCGCCCTCGATGTTCCAGATCATCCAGTGGACGAAAGGCTTCTCGCGCGGCGCGTCGGGGTCCTCGACGATGATCGCCCAGGCCTTCACGTCCGGCACGTTGTGCCAGCGCAGGGGCGGGGAGATGTTGTCGAAATAGGCGGAATGCGGGTCGGCCAGCCGGCCGTCCGGTCCGACCGCGGTGGAGACCAGGGTGATCCCAGTCGGCAGGATCGCCTGCACCTTCATGATGGTCAGGGCTTCGCCGGAATGCTCGGGCATGGCGCGTCTCCGGATTGAGGGCTGCAAGGCCCTAACCGGCGCCGGGGCCGATGGTTGCGCGCCGCCGCGGCCGCCGCGTGCTGCGCTGCACACGGGCCGCCGAGGGCCAAGCCGCGGCAAGCGCGGCCGGCGTTCGCGGAGTTCCGTTACCGCGTAAGGATTTGCCGGCTGGGCCGTGACGGCGGTTCATCCCGCGCCGATGTCGCTGCGGTGCGACATTGAATGGCCCAGACTTCATGCGTATATCGCCTCCGGCCGCACTGGCGGCGTCGGAGGATCGCATGCTCGTGACCCTGATGAAGGCCAAGCTGCACCGCGCCACGGTGACTCAGGCCGATCTCGATTACGAAGGCTCCATCGCCATCGACCGCGACCTGCTGGACGCCTCCGGCATCCTGCCGCACGAGCAGGTGGACGTGCTCAACATCACCACCGGCGCCCGCTTCACCACCTACGCCATCGAGGCGCCGCGCGGCTCGCGGGTGATCGGCGTCAACGGCGCCGCCGCGCGCCTGGTGCAGAAGGGCGACAAGGTGATCGTCGTCACCTACGGCCTGCTGCCCACCGAGGAAGCCCGCAACTACGCGCCGACCGTCGTGCTGCTCGACGACGGCAACGAGATCAAAAAGGCCGCCTGATGCGCGTGGCCGCGGCGCTCGCCCTCCTCGGCCTGGCGCTCTCGGCCTGTTCGCCCGGGGCGCCCAAGGGCGTCGACAAGGCGAAGCTCGACGAGGCGGTCTCCGACGCGATCGGCGACCCGGCCAGCTGCCTGATGATCGCCGAGCGCGGCTCGGGGAAAATCGTCTACCGCTACAACACCGCCACGGCCTGCGACCGCGCGCTGCCGTCGTGCGAGGGCGCGAACCTGCGCAAGGTGAAGGACCTCGCCGGGCTCGTCGCCAAGGACGGCCAGCCGCGGACGCTGTCCTGCAACACCACCGCCGACGCCTCGCGCGGCGTCAGCTGGGCGGCCGGGCCGCTGCCGGCCAAGGGGCTCGCCTACGCCGCCGTTATGGAGGGGACCCGCACCTTCCCCGGCCGGATGATGGCCGAGCGCATCGAGCCGCGCCTCCACGACCTCGGGCTCTAAGTCCCTACCGCGCGAGCTCGTAGACGCCGGTCACCTGGATGCGCACCTGCATCTCGCCGACCGCGACCGGCGTCGCCGCCATCCGCTTGGCGCCGGTCACCATCACCTCCTGCAGCGGCGTCGGCGGGCTGAAGGCCGCGCCCTCCGACAGGCTGACCAGCCGCACGATCGGATGGCCGACCGCCTTGGCGTAGAGCTCGGCCTTGGCCTGCAGCGCCTTGACCGCCTCGAGCCGCGCGGCGTCCTCCGCGGCGGTGGGATCGACGAGGCCGAAGGCGATGGAGTTGACGTTGGTCGCGCCGGCGCTGACCGCGGCGTCCACCGTGGCCCCCAGCCGCTTCAGGTCGCGGACGGTGATCGCCACCTGGTTGGAGGCCTCGTAGCCGGTCAGCTTCGGCGGCACGTTCGGCTCGTAGGCGTACTTCGGGTTGACGTTGAGCTGGGCGGTCTGGATGTCGCGTTCGGCGATGCCGGCCCGCTTGAGGGCGGCCATGACGCGGGTCATCTGCTCGGCGTTGGCGGCCAGCGCCTGGGCGGCGCTGGCGCCCTCGGTCTGCACGCCGAGGGCGATCGTCGCCTTGTCGGGCGCCGCCATGACCTCGCCGGACGCGGTCAGGTTGAGGGTGGTCGCCTGGAACGCGGCGGCGGCCGCGAGCGGCTCGGCGAACGCGATCTGCGCGGCGGCCGTCACCACGGCCACGGCGAGCGCGGCGGCGCGCAGGAAGGTCTTCATCGAAAGCTCCATCGGAAAGCGTGGACGCGAACCTGCAAAGCTTCACCTGAACGCGAGCTTTAAGCTCCGTACAGCCCGTGCTAACCGCGGCTATCGCACACGCGCTGCGGGGGCCCGTAGCTCAATGGTTAGAGCCGGCCGCTCATAACGGTCTGGTTGCAGGTTCGAGTCCTGCCGGGCCTACCAACGCGCTTTCCTCGCGGCGACCTCCTCCAGGGGAGGGCGGAATATTTCCCTAGCCTTTAGTTCCCCCCAAATGCGGCTGAAATGCAAACCTCCGGCCTGATGGAGTCCTACGTGGCCTCCTCAACCATTTCCTCGATCCGGCTGATGGTCGTCGGATTGTGGAGCGTGGGATTGCAGTAGGAGGCCTTCGGCCGTCGCGCGGCGGACGGACACCGGGCGAGACCCCGCCCCACGCGGAGGCGGCGAAGGACGAAGTGGGCGACGCGGCCAGCTCAGGTTCGGAAAAGGCATAGTCCGAAGGCAATAGTCCTGAAGTGCGTGCGACCAGTTGCGGACGCGAGGTCTGAAGATCGACATGTCATAAGCCGCCGACACTGATCTCGGCGCGCCCGAACGAGGAGAGCTGCGCGTCATCTTCTAAGGGCGCGCCTTTCATGCAGGGTCTCGGACAACAACGACGGCTCGCGCGGGACGAGCGGGGCGCGGCGGCGCTGGAGTTCGCGCTGCTAACGCCGGTGCTGGTGCTGCTGGTGGGCGGTGTGGTCGATTGCTCGCGGCTCATCGCACAGACGCTGCAGGTGGCGGCGGCGGCCCAGGCTGGCGCCGACTATGCGCAGCGGCGCGGCTGGGACCTGCAGGGCGTGACCACCGCCGTCAGCGCTGCCACACCGATCGCCGCGGCGGCCTCGCCGGCCCCGACGCTCCTCACGGCCTGCGTCTCGGGCGGCGACATCGTCTCCACGACGGCCGCCGCCTGCAGCGGCGGCGACGCCCCCGGGCGCTTCGTGACCGTCTCTGCGCGGGCCCCGTTCTCGCCGCTGTTCCCGGGCGTCGGCGAGCTCGTGCTGCCCCAGACGGTCTCGGCCCAGGCGACGGTGCGGATCCCATGAGCCTGGTGCGCCGGCTGGCTTGCGGCCGCGGCGGTTCCGCGGCCGTGGAGACCGCCCTCGTGCTGCCGTTGCTTCTTCTGATGGTCATGGGGGCGATCGAGTTCGGCCGCCTGGGCTGGACGCGCGCTGGCCTCAACTACGCCGTCCAGGAGGCGGCCCGCTGCGCGGCCGTGCAGCCGGGTGTCTGCGGCACGCCGACCCAGACCGCCGCCTTCGCCGCCCAGCGGGTGGCCGCGCTCGGCGTCCCCGCCAGCGCATTCACTGTGACCACCGAGGCCTGTGGCGCGCGGGTGAGCGTGGCGTTCCAGTATCAAGCCGTCGCCTGGCGGGTCTTCGGCGTCAGCCCGACCCTCCGCGCCCAGATCTGCAGGGCCTGAGCATGGGTGAGAGCCCTTCCTCTATCGCGCGGGCGTCTGATCGGCGGCTCTGGGGCGACCGGTCGGGCGCCAGCGCCGTGCTCGTCGCGCTCGCCCTGTCCGTGGCGCTCGGCGCGGCCGGCCTGGCCCTCGATCTCGGGACCGCTTACAGCCTCCGCCGTTCGGCCCAGAACGCCGCCGACTCCGCCGCGTTCAGCGGCGCGGCGGCGGCGTTCGGCGGCGCGGCGGATGTCCCTGGCCAGGCGCGCGCCGTCGCGGCGCGCTACGGCTTCCGGGACGGCCAGGACGGCGTCACCATCGTTGTCAGGACCCCGCCCGCCTCGGGCGCCTACGTGGGCGACGCGCTCGCGGTCGAGGTGATCATCACCCATCCGGCGCCCCGCTTCTTCTCCTCGCTGTTCACCAGCGCGGCCAAGGTGGTGCAGGCCCGCGCCGTCGGGCGCGCCGGGACGCCTGGCGACGCCTGCGTCGTCGCGCTGAACGCCGACGCCAGCGCCACGGCGGCCGAGACAGGCAAGGCCGATATCCGGCTCGCCGGCTGCTCGCTGTTCGCCAACTCCACCAGCCAGGCCGCCTTGACCCTGAACGGCGGCGCCTCGCTAAGCGCGCTGAGCGTCGGCCTCGTCGGCGGCTACACGGCCAGCAACAACGCCTCCTTGACCACCGTCAACGGGGTGCGCACCGGCCTGCAGCCGATCGCCGATCCCTACAAGGACGTGCCCACGCCGTCGCCGGACAAGTGCAGCTACAACGGCGCCTCGTTCAGCGGGACGCAACGCATCGGCAATGCCGGCCCGACCGTGTTCTGCAACGGCCTGAACCTCAACAGCGGGGCCAACATCACCCTCGATCCCGGGGTCTACATCATCGACCGAGGCGACCTGACGGTAAACGGCGGCGCGACGCTCTCCGGCTCTGGAGTCACCCTCGTGCTGACGAGCAGCACGGGTTCCGGCTACGCCACGACGCACATCAACGGCAATGCGACGATCAACCTGAGCGCGCCCACGTCCGGGCCCACCGCGGGCCTCGTCTTCTTCCAGGACCGCCGCGCGCCGGGCGGCGTTTCGAACGTGTTCAACGGCGGCTCCACCCAGCGCATCCAGGGTGCGATCTATTTCCCCAGCCAGTCGGTGACCTTCACGGGCGGCTCCTCCACCCAAACGGGCGGCTGCACCCAACTGCTCGCCAGCGAGGTCGCCTTCAAGGGCGACTCCACCCTGCAGTTCAACTGCGCCGGGACCGGCGTGCGGCCAGCGGGTGGTGTCGCAACGGCGCTCGTGGAGTGAGTCCGACGGCTGCGGCCGCGACTATGTCGAACGAAATAGGCGAGTTGAGTTACGCGTCTTAGTTCGTTTGTCTATTAATTAAGTTCGTAATGGCTGGCCGTTATACTGTAAGATGTCGACATGTCGCAGGTGAGGGCGGTTGAAGTAACATTAAAGATCAGTAAATATCGGGTCATTCGACTGTCGCCGATCGAGACCGTTCTGCGACGCCATTCAACTCTCGAGGACCCCCAATGACCAAGTTCCTGAACAAGCTCGCCGCCGACCGTAAGGGCGCCACCGCCATCGAGTACGGCCTGATCGCGGCCTTCATCGCTCTCGCCATGGTCGTCGCCCTGCCCAAGATTCACGACGGCCTGTCGAACAAGTTCGAATCCGTCGGCAACCAGCTCGCGAGCTAAGCGCCCCGGGGGCGGCGGAGCGGTCGCATCCGCTCCGCCCGCCAACCGATGGCGAGTCAGACGGCGGCTCTTGATGACCGATCTCCCACACATGGCGTTGGCCGTCGGGCTGCTGATGGCCGGCGCGGGCCTGGCCTGGGCCGCCGCCAGCGACCTGGCGCGGTTTGTGATCCCCAACCGCGCCTGCGCCCTGGCCGCCGCCGGCTATCTCCTGGCGGGCCTCGCCCTGCCGGCCGGCCAATGGCTGGCGGGGCTCGGCGTCGGGCTCGTCGCGTTCGCGCTCGGCGCGGCGCTGTTCGCCCGTGGTTGGCTGGGCGGCGGCGACGTGAAGCTCGCCGGCGCCATCACGCTCTGGGCCGGGCCAGGCCTGTTGTCGCCGTTCCTGCTGGGAACGGCCATCTCGGGCGCGCTGCTCGCGGCGGCCCTCCTGACCCCGCCGGGCCGCCGCGCCATGGGGCGCGCGGCCGCCATCGCCACCGGCGTGCGCCACCCGATGCCCTTCGGAGCCCCGCTCGCCGTCGGCGGCGCCTGGGTGCTCGCGCTGCGCCTGTCCACGCATTTTTAGGAGCACTCCCCGTGCCGCCCGTCCGACGCCTCCTGTTCCTGGGGCTCGCCATCGTCGTCTCCGGCGCCAGCGTGTTCCTGACCCAGCAGTGGCTGCATGGCCAGCTGCGGCGGGCCGCCGTGACGGCGCGCGCCCAGGCGGCCGCCGCGCCCACCTCGGCGCGGGTGCTGGTGGCGCGGCAGGCGCTGCCTGCCGGAACCATC
>Ga0310811_10006646_pt1 | contig 14785 bp, 10 predicted proteins | sample YCmetagenome_FD_207642 | JGI IMG/M metagenome (GOLD analysis project Ga0310811, IMG submission 207642) | Soil microbial communities from experimental microcosm in Duke University, North Carolina, United States - YC | ecosystem: Engineered > Artificial ecosystem > Soil microcosm > Unclassified ...
GCCCGGGATGACATTCCCTTTGTCATCCCGGGCGCAGCGAGGGATCTTTCCTTCATCGGTCGAATTCGAAAGAAACGCAGCGCCTCACCCGGCCATCGCCTGCGCCACTGCCACCAGGGTGGCGTCGCTGCCGCGCGGGCCGATGATGGAGAGGCCGATCGGCAGGCCGTCGACCGTGGCGCCGGGCAGGTTGACCTGCGGATGGCCGGCAAGGCCGCCCTGGGCGCAGAGGCAGGTGATGCGGTCGCGCAACGGGTCGAGAGCCGACAGAGGTTGCCCGCGCACTGGCGCCGGGAACGGCGTCGTCGGCAGGCACAGGATGGTGCCGGCCGGCAGCAGGTGGGCCATGCGGCCCCTCGCCTCCTGGCGCATCAGGTTTGCCCAGCCGCGCTCGCTCTCGGGGATCGCCGCCGCCATCACCAGGCCGCGGGCGACCGAGAAGGCCATGCGCGGGTTGCGCTCGTCCAGCCAGGTCCTGAAGGTCGTCAGCGCCTCGCAGGGTTGCAGGGTGCGCTGGGCGCGCGACCATACCGACAGGCCCTGCGGCGCCATCACCTCCTCCCGGCTGGCTCCGATCAGCGCGCCGAGCTTCCTCACCATCGGCTGCAGCGCCGCAGCGACAGGGGCATCGGCGAAGCCGAACGTGTCGACGGCGACGACCAGGCGAGTCGGCAGCACGTCCGGGATCGTCTCGCCCAGCAGCACCGCCGAGACGCGGGCGAAGGTCGCGGCATCGCGCGCGAACCAGCCGGTGGTGTCCGACGTCGGCGCCTGCGGCAGCATGCCGGTGAGGTCGAGGCGGCCATGCGTCGGGCGGATGCCGTAGAGGCCGCAGAAGCTCGCCGGCACGCGGACCGAGCCGCCGGTATCCGTGCCCAGTGCCGTATCGCACAGGCCGGCGGCGACGGCCGCCGCCGAGCCCGACGACGAACCGCCGGGCACGCGGTCGGGCGCGCGTACGTTGATCGGCGTGCCGTCGAAGGCGTTCTCGCCCAGGATGCCGAGCGACACCTCGTCGGTGATGGTCTTGCCGATCAGCGTGGCGCCGCCGTCGAGCAGGGTCTGCACTGCCCAGGCGTGGCGAGTCGGTAGCGGCCGGCCGGTCGGCCAGTCGGGGTTGCCGCCGCCGGTCGGAAAGCCTGCGACATCGAACAGATCCTTGGCGGCGAAGGTCAGGCCGGCGAGCGGGCCGCCGGCGCGACCTTCAACGTGCGCCCGCGGGCCCGGTACGAAGGCGCCGATATCGGAGGTCATGGCGGCGGGCGGCTGCTACTCGGCCGGCGTCGCCGGCGTTCGTCCACGGGTTCGCAGGCCCCTTGGCCACAGGCTGAAGCGCATGTTGGTGAGCTTGTCGAACCAGATATAGACGACCGGCGTGATGAACAGCGTCAGCAGCTGCGACAGCATCAGGCCGCCGACCACGGTCACGCCCAGGGGCTGACGCAGCTCGGCGCCGGCGCCGGCGCCGATCGCGATCGGCAGAGAGCCGAGCAACGCGCAAGTCGTCGTCATCATGATCGGACGGAAGCGCAATTGCGCCGCTTCGACGATCGCCTGCTCTGCCGAGGCCCCCTGGTTGCGCCGCTCGATCGCGAAGTCGACCATCATGATGGCGTTCTTCTTCACGATGCCGATCAGCATCACCACGCCGATCATGGCGATGACGCTCAAATCCATGCCGAACAGCATCAGGGTGAGCAGCGCTCCGATGCCGGCCGTGGGCAGACCCGACAGGATGGTCAGCGGATGGATGAAATTCTCATAGAGGATGCCGAGGATGATGTAGATCACCAGCACGGCGGCAAACAGCAGCATGCCTTGGTTGGCCACCGCCTGCTGGAAAACCTGGGCGCTGCCCTCGAAGCTCAGCGCGATCGAGGCTGGCACCCCTACTTCCGCGGCCACCGCCTGGATGTCACGCACCGCTTCGCCCAAGGCAACGCCGGGCGCGAGGTTGAACGAGATGATGACCGACGGCAGCTGGGCGATGTGGTTGACCGTCAGCGAGGTCGGCTTGTCGTTGCGCTTGGCCACCGTATCGAGTGGCACCAGGGCGCCGCTCGGCGTCCGCACTTGAATGCGGCGCAGCACTTCATTGGTGTCAGCGTATTTGGGATCAGCCTCGAGAATGACCTGATAAGTGTCGTCCGGTGCATAGATCGTCGAAACCTGCCGCGTGCCGAACGCCGAGTAGAGCAGCAGCCGGATCTGGTCGACCGATAGACCGAGACGCGAGGCCGTATCGCGATCGACGTCGATGACGGTCGACCGAGCCCGCACCTGCAGGTCCGAATTGACGTCGATGATGGTCGGAATGCGCTTCATGCGCTCCTCCATCAAGGGCGCATACTCGCGCAGCTCGGCGAGATTGCTCGAGCGCATGCCGAACTGGTACTGGGCCCGCGTCTGCGTCGTGGCAATGTTGATCGACTGGATGGGCTGGAAGAAGATGTTGATGCCCGGAACCGTCGCCGTGGCGCGGCGCAGGCGGGCAATGACCTGGAGGGCAGTGTCCTTGCGCTCGGGCTTGGCCCGCAGGCTCAAGAAGATGCGCCCGGAATTCACGGTGCTGGCGGCGTTCCCGCCGCCCACCGTCGACATCACGGACACGACATCAGGATCGCGCCGGATGACCTCTACGAGCGCCGCCTGCCGGGCCACCATAGCGTCGAAAGATGCGTCGTCAGGACCGACCGTGGAACCCGTGATCTGCCCGATATCCTCCGACGGGAAGAACCCCTTGGGGATCATCTGGAACAGGACCACCGTCAGGACGAACGTGGCGACGGTTATGGCGAGAACCAGGCGCGGCAGTTTCACCGTCCTCTTCAACGCCCATGAATAGCCGGCGGTGACGCGGTCGAAGCTCCATTCGAAGCTGCGCAGCAGGAAATTGTGCTTCTCGTGATGATCGATCGGCTTCAGGAGCCGCGAACACAGCATCGGCGTCAGGGTGAGCGACACGATGCCGGAGATCAGGATGGCGAAGCTGATGACCAGGCCGAACTCATTGAACATGCGGCCGACCACGCCGCCCATGAACAGCACGGGGATGAACACGGCGACCAGCGAGAGTGTCATCGACACGATGGTGAAGCCGACTTCCTTGGACCCTTTGAAGGCCGCTTCCATCGGCTTCTCGCCCGCCTCGATGTGGCGGACGATGTTCTCCAGCATCACGATGGCGTCGTCGACCACGAACCCCACCGCCAGGGTGAGCGCCAGCAGCGAGATGTTGTCGATCGAATGGCCGCAGACATACATGCCGGCAAACGTGCCGATGACCGAGATCGGCAGCGCGATCGCCGGAATCAGGGTAGCCCGGAAGCTGCGCAGGAAGAAATAGATGGCGATGACGACCAGGACGCCGGCAAGGATCAGGGTGAACTCGACATCCTCGATGGCGTCGCGAATCGAGATCGAGCGGTCATTCAGGACGGCGACCTCGACGCCGGAAGGCAGCTCGGCCTGGATCGCCGGCAGCATCGCCTTGACGCGATCGACCACCTCCACGGTATTGGCGTCGGGCTGGCGATAGACCGCCAGGATGATGGCCCGCGTGCCGTCGAGCCAGCTCGCCACCTTGTCGTTCTCGACGCCGTCGATCGCCGTCGCGACGTCCGATATCCGCACCGGCGCGCCGTTCTGCCAGGTCACGATCACCGGCATGTAGTCGGCCGCCTTGTTGATCGGACCGGTAGCGTCGAGGATCGAACTCTGCCGCTGGTCGGCGATGGCGCCGATCGGCTTGCTCGAATTGGCGCTGACGATGGCGTTCTGCAGCTCCTGCAGGGTGAGGCCGCGAACCGCCAGCTGGTCAAGATTGGCGCGCACGCGCACGGCATATTTCTGCGAGCCGAAGATCAGCACCTGGGCGATGCCGGGCAGGGTCGAGATGCGCGGCAGGATGGCCCGGTTGGAGAAAGCGTCGACGTCGGACAATCGCACCTGGCTCGATTTCAACGCCAGGAACATGACCGGGAAGTCGGCCGGATTGACCTTGCGGAAGCTGGGTGGCGTCGGCAACTCGACCGGCAGGCGGCGCATGGCCGAGGAAATGGCCGACTGCACGTCGAGCGCCGCACCGTCGATCGAGCGATTGAGGTCGAACTGCAGGACAATCGACGTATTGCCGAGCGACGACGTCGAGGTCATCGAGGTCACGCCGGCGATGGTCGAGAACTGCCGCTCGAGGATCGATGCCACCGAGGCCGCCATCGTCTCGGGGCTGGCGCCGGGCAACTGGGCCTGGACCTGGATGGTCGGGAAGTCGACGCGCGGCACCGCCGCGACGGGCAGCTGCTTGAAGGAGAAAAGGCCGGCGATGACGAAGGACGCCATCACCAGGATGATCATGACGGGACGGCGGATACAAAGCGCGGAAAGCATGCCGGATCTCCCGTCCCGATCAGCCGCGCGGCGGCGCTTGCGCTGCAGCGGGCGGCGGTGAGGCCGCGGCCGGCGGCGCACCACCTGCTCGCCGCCGTCGAGCCCCTTGCCGATCACCGACTCGCCGTTCTGGGTTCGCTTGACGATGACCGCGCGGAGCTCGGCGACGCCGTCCTTGACGACAAACAGATAGGGGCCTTGCGGTCCCAGCTGGATGGTCGCGGCCGGCACCGAGATGGCGTCCGGCTCGACGCCCAGCGTCACCTCGACCTTCACGAACTGCCCCGGCCACAGCACTTCCTTGCTGTTCGCAATGCGCGCCTTGGCCGTCACCGTGCCGGTGAGCTGGTCGACCTGGTTTTCCAGGAACGCAAGCGTGCCGGACTGCCGGCGACCATCTTCGAGGAGAGCGTCGACTTTCACACCGCCTTTGGCCATCGCCGCGCGCACATCGGAAAGAAAGACCTGCGGAATGGCGAAGGTGACGTAGATCGGATCGACCTGGTTGATGGTGGCAAGTGCTGCGGTCGCGGTGTTGTCGCCGATCCGCACCACGGTTCCGGCCTTGCTCGAGATCGAGCCGATGCGGCCGGACACTGGAGCGCGAATCTCAGTGAAGGTGAGCGAGGTCTGGACGCTCGCCTTGGCCGCCTCGTCGGCCTCCTGCTGCGCCTCGGCGGCCTTCAGGGCGGTGTACGCGGTATCGCGCGAGACCATGGTACCGGCATTCTTGGCCAGCAGATCCTCGAAGCGCTGCAGATCGCGCTTGGCCTGCATCACCTGCGCCTGGTCCTTGCGGATCTGCGCCTCGATCTGGCCGAGCTGGGCCTTGAGGGTCCGTGAATCAAGCTCGAACAGAAGCTCGCCTTCCTTGACCAGAGCGCCTTCTTCGACATTGACCTTCATGATCTGGCTGTCGATGCGAGCCTTGATCTGGATCGAGGCGATCGACTGCACCGTGCCGACGGCCTCGATGACGATCGGCATCGCCTTCTTGTCGACCTTGGCGATGACCACGGGAACAGGTCCGCCGGGATTTGCCCGACCGCGCCGCCCTTGCGGCTGGGCCGCCGCCGCCGGGCTGCTCCCGCCCTTTTCGGCCGCGCTCGCCGCGGCGCCCAGCCCCAGCCGCTGCACCACTTCGTCGCGATAATAGTAGCCAGCCCCGCCTACCGCGATCGCAAGCGCGCCCATGAAAGCCAGACGGACAATCCGCATCCCAGACTCTCCAGAACCCCTACCCCGAGGTCAATTATAGGCCGTGTCCGCTTGCCCGGACAGTCGTAAGCGACCCCCAATCCCCATTCCTAAAGCAAAAAACCCGCCACAACAGGGCGGGTTTTCGTCACATTCGTTCTGGGCGCCTCGACTCAGCGGCTGTAGTACTCGACCACGAGCGACGGCTCCATCTGCACCGGATAGGGCACGTCGGACAGCTTGGGACCGCGCACGTAGGTTCCCTTCATGTCCTTGTGGTCTACCGTCACGTACTCGGGCACATCGCGCTCGGCCGTCTGCGTGGCTTCCAGCACCAGGGCCATTTCCTTGGCCTTGGCCGTCAGCTCGATGACGTCGTTGTCCCTCACCAGGTAGGACGCGATGTTGACGCGCCGCCCGTTCACTTTCACGTGACCGTGGCTCACGAGCTGGCGGCTGGCGAACACGGTGATGGCGAATTTCATGCGGTAGATGACGGCATCCAGTCGCCGTTCCAGCAACTCGACCAGGTTCTCGCCGGTATCGCCCTTGCGGCGCACCGCTTCGAGATAGTAGCGCCGCAGCTGGCGCTCGGAGACCGAGCCGTAATAGCCCTTGAGCCTCTGCTTGGCCATCAACTGCAGCCGGTAGTCGGTCGGCTTCTGGCGGCCCTGGCCGTGCTGGCCGGGACCATACTCGCGCTTGTTGATCGGGCTCTTCGGCCGGCCCCACAGGTTGACCCTGAGGCGGCGGTCGATCTTGTACTTCGAATTCTCGCGCTTGCTCACGCGACAGCTCCTTCGTTGTGCGTCGCCTTTGGCGCCGCTGTTGTCCGGATAGGCCTTGATCCGACGACGGGCTGCTGACAGCGCCGGCCGGGGCGGGACGCAGCGCCCAACAGGGCATCGCGACCACGTTCTCCGGAGGAGCGCGGAACATACTTTCGAAACCGTCCCTGTCAAGAGACGATTCCCGCTGCAGGATCAGGAACTTAGCGCGTCGTTGGGTCTCAAATCTCCTGCAGCACGACCTGATGGCTGACGGAGGCCGACTTGCGGATCATGGCGGTGGCCGAGCAGTACTTGTCCTCCGACAGGCTCACGGCGCGCTCGATCAGGGCGCGGTTCAGCTTGCGGCCGCGCACCGTGTAGACGACCTTGACCGAAATGAAGACCTTGGGCGGATCGTCGGCCCGTTCGGCGACCAGCGAGACTTCGACTCCTTCGATGTCCTGACGCTGCTTTTTCAGCATCGACACGACGTCGATCGCCGTGCAGCCGCCCATTCCCATTAGCACGACCTCCATCGGCCGCGAGGCGAGATTGCGGCCGCCATCGTCCGGTGCGCCATCCATGGTGAGGGTATGGCCGCTGCCGCCTTCGGCGACGAACAGGGCGCCGTCGACCCAGGAGATCTTGGCGGTGGTGGACATGCTCACTCCTCGCTGTGCTTGCCTTTGCCGAGATACTTTATGACACCGTGGAAGGTCCGCACCTCCTGCTCGGTCATCGTCGCCCGCTGCAGGAAGGCGCGCAGGTTCTGCACCATCGCCGGCTTCGCCGCCTTGTTGCGCAGGAAGCCCGATTGGTCGAGCGCCCGCTCCAGATGGTCGAACAGATTTTGCATCTCGTCCTTGGTCGCTGGCCGGATCGCATAGTCCGACATGCGCTCGGCCGGCGTCTCCGCGGTCGCCATCGCCCATTCGTAGGCGACCAGCAGGACGGCCTGGGCGATGTTGAGCGACGAGAACTGCGGATTGAGCGGGATCGACAACGCGGTATCGGCATGCACCATGTCGTCGTTGGTGAGGCCGGTACGCTCCGGACCGAACAGGATGCCGACCCCAACGCCACGATCAATCCAGTCGTGCATTTCGCGGGCGGCGTGGCGCGCCGTGACGATGCGCTGACTGAGCTCGCGATTGCGCGCACTGGTTCCGACGACGTGCTCCAGGTCGGCCACCGCCTCGGCGACGCTGTCGAAGACGACCGTCTCTTCGAGCACGATGTCGGCACCCGAGGCTGCACGCTGCGCCTTGTCGTTGGGCCACCCGTCACGCGGCGCGACCAGGCGCAGGCGCGAGAGGCCGCAATTCAACATGGCGCGCGCCGCCATGCCGATATTCTCGCCGAGCTGGGGGCGCACCAGGATGATGCATGGCGTATCCGGGCTGGTGGCGCGGCCTTTCGAAGCTCGTCCCATGCCGCCCTATATCACGACATTTCAGCCACTGTCGGCGGCCACCGCGCCGGGCCCGGGCTTAGCGGCGGCCGGACAGGTGCCGAGGATGATCATGCCGAGCACCTCGTCCTTGGTCACTGCGCGCGTCGGCGCGGTGCCGACCAGCCTGCCATTCTTCATTACCGCCACGCGGTCGGCGAGGTCGAACACGTCGTGGATGTCGTGGCTGATCAGGAAGATGCCGATGCCTTCCTTCTTGAGCTGGACGATGAGATCGGCGACCTGCTGGGTCTCCTGCGGGCCGAGCGCCGCGGTCGGCTCGTCCATGATCAGCACGCGCGCGTTGAAATGGATCGCGCGGGCGATGGCGACAGCCTGGCGCTGGCCGCCTGAGAGTGCCCGCACCGGTTCCTTGAACTTGCGGAAGTGCGGATTGAGCCGCGCCATCACCGTGCGCGTCTCGGCCTCCATGGCGACGTCGTCGAGCGTGCCCCAGATGGTGCGCAGTTCGCGGCCAAGGAACAGGTTGGCTGCGGCATCGAGATTCTCGGCGAGCGCCAGGGTCTGATAGATCGTCTCGATCCCATGGCTGCGGGCATCACGCGGGCTGTGGATCGCAACCAGACTGCCATCGATGCGGATTTCGCCCGAATCGGGCCGATAGGCGCCCGACAGCATCTTGATCAAGGTCGACTTACCGGCGCCGTTGTGGCCGAGCAGGCCGACCACCTCGCCGCCGTGCAGGTCGAGCGACACGCCGTCGACCGCGTGCACGCCGCCGAAGCTGATGCCCATGCCGCGCAGCTCGACAAGCGGCGGTCGCGCGTCGCTCATGCTGCGCCGCCCTTCAAGGCGCGCGTGCGATAAAGCCGGTCGAGCCACACCGCGACGACCAGCACCACACCGACGACGATGTTCTGCAACGGCGTGTCGAGACCCATCAGCACCATGCCCGACTGCAGGCTCTGCATGATGAGCGCGCCCAGCACGGCGCCGGCAACGGTGCCGAGGCCGCCCCCGAGCGACGTGCCGCCGATCACGGTCGCGGCAATCACGTAAAGCTCGTCGAGTGTGCCTTGCGCGTTCGTTGCGGCATTGAGGCGCGCCGTCGAGATCGCCGCCGCGACCGCGCACAGGGTGCCCATCAGCACGAACACCAGCACGGTGACGCGCCTCGTGTCGACGCCCGACAGCTCGGCCGCCTCGGGATTGCCGCCGAGCGCGAACACGTAGCGGCCGAAGCGCGTGCGTTGGGTGAGGAAGGTGACGACGATGGCCACGCCGACAGCGATCAGCACCGGCACGGCGAGGCCGTGCGCGATCGCCAGGCCTTCCGGCGGCACGACCAGGCCGCGCGCCGCCGCCAGCCGCTCGGCAACGCGCGGCGGCAGGTTGTAGCTGTTGACCACCAGCACGACCGACAGCACTGCAAGGCACGCGAGCCCGGCGACGATCGCTTCTGCCCAGACCGGGCGCAGTGCGAATCCGACCTTTTGTCTTCGCCGGCGCGCGTGCAGCGTGCGCCAGACGATCGCGGCAAAAGCCGCCAACGCCACGATCCAGGTCCAGCCGGCGCCGATCGAGCCCTCGATGCCGCCACCCATGCGCCGAAACGCATCATCCATCGGTGCCACGGTGCGGCCCGACGTGATCCACCACGCACAGCCGCGCCACACCAGCAGCCCGCCCAGGGTCACGATGAAAGCCGGCACGCCGAGATAGGCGACGATCACACCGTGCAGCAGACCGATTGCCGCGCCGACGAGCAATCCCACCGCCAGGGCGACGACCCAGATCAGCGCATGCTCGTAGCCGAGATAGCGCGGCAGGAACTCCGCCTGCGTCACTCCCATGATCATGCCGACGACGCCGAGGATGGATCCGACCGACAGGTCGATGTGCCGCGCCACGATCACCAGCACCATGCCGGCCGCCATGACCGCGACCGAGGCGGTCTGTACGGAGAGGTTCCACAGGTTGCGCGGCGTCAGGAAGGCGCCGCCCGACGCCACGTCGACGCCGACCCAGATCAGCGCCAGCGCACCCAGCATGCCGACCAGGCGCGCGTCGATCTCGGTGGCACGGAACAGATCGCCGAACGCGCGACCGGGTTCCCGGCGCGCGGCGGCTTCGGTCAATTGCAGGCCTTGACGGTGCCGGCCTTCACGCCGCGGCAGACCACGTCCTTCGGCACCCAGCCGGCCTGGATGACGATCTCGAGATTGTCCTTGGTGATCGGCACCGGCGTCAGCAGGATCGATGTCATCGGCACCTTGCGCGGACCGTCGGCCCAGGTCTTGGTGCCCTGCAGCGCCGCGATCCTGGTCCCCTTGGCCAGCGTCATCGCCTGCTCGCCGGCCGTCCGGCCGAGCAGACGCGCGTCCTTCCAGACGCTCACGGTCTGGGTGCCGAGCGCGACGCGGTTCAGCGCCGCCTGGTCACCGTCCTGGCCCGATACCGGCACCGAACCGGCCAAGCCCTGCGCCGTCAGCGCGGCGACGGCGCCGCCCGCCGTGCCGTCGTTCGACGCCACGACGGCGTCGACCTTGTTGGCGTTGGCGGTCAGGAACTGCTCCATGTTGCGCTGCGCGTTGGCCGGCAGCCAGCCGTCGGTGTAGGCCTCGCCGACATTCTTGATCTTGCCCGCCTTGATCGCGTCACCCAACACCTCGATCTGGCCCGAGTGCAGGAAGTTGGCGTTGGGATCGGCCGACGAGCCCTTGATGAAGACGTAGTTACCCTCTGGCTTCACCTTGAACACTTCGCGCGCCTGGATGCGCCCGACCTCCTTGTTGTCGAACGTGATGTAAAGCACGTCCTTCATCTCGATGAGGCGGTCGTAGCCGATCACCGGGATGCCTTCGTTGAGTGCCTTCTCGACCGCCGGCCGGATCGCGTTGGCATCCTGGGCCAGCACGATCAGTGCCTTGGCACCGCGCGCGATCAGCCCTTCGATGTCGGCGAGCTGCTTGGTGGCGTTGCTCTGCGCATCGGCCGAGATGTAAGTGCCGCCGGCCGCCGCGATCGCCGCCTTGATCGCTGCCTCGTCGGTCTTCCAACGCTCTTCCTGGAAGTTCGACCAGCTCACGCCGACCACTTGCGCCTGCGCCGGTGCACTCATCGCCGCAAAGCCGGCCAGGATGGCGGCGCCAACCAGCGCCGCAAAAGAAGTGCGAGCCATGCTGTCTCCTCCCGTTGATGTAACCGTCCTCTTGATGAGGTTGTGGCGAACTATGATGTGCGTCCCGCGCGACGGTCAAGCCAATGGCTAAGCCATCGTCGTACACGCCTCGGAAGGATCGCGCGCGCCGTGGGGGATTTTTCGCCAGCCACGCAACAAAGAGGAGTTACCGCGCCAGCACCTGCTTGCGCATGAAGAAGAGCAGCGGGATCACGAGCAGGGTGCAGAGCGTCATCGCCCGGAAGTCGTTCAGGTAGCCGATCATCGCCGCCTGGCGGTTGATCTCGGCGTCCCACACCGCGAGCATCTGCGAATCCGCACCCGGCATGACGCGCCCGAACGGCCAGCCGGCACTGTATGGCGTCAGCTGGCCGACCAGCTCGGCGCGGTTCTCCTGAGTGTTGCGCGCCAGCAGCGAGACCAGCAGGGCTATGCCGACCGAGGCGCCCATGTTGCGCATCAGCGCATTGATCGCCGCCCCCTCGGTGCGCAGCCGGGGCGGCAGGGTGGCGAAGGTGAGCGTGGTCAAGGGCGGGAAGACCAGGCCGAGCGCGAAGCCCAGCAGGACGCCGTTCCAGATGATCTGGCTCTCGCCGACCTCGAGCGTGAACGTCGTCATCTCCCATAGCGACACGGCGCACATCGCGAAGCCAAGGGCGATCATGATGCGGGCGTCGAAGCGGCCGATCAGGCGTGACACCAGCATCATCGAGATCATCATGCCGGCGCCGCGCGGCGCCAGCACGATGCCGGTTGTGAACACCGGATAGCCCTTGAGCTGCTGCAGGAACGGCGGCATCAAGGTCGCCGTCACGATCAGCACCAGGCCCGTGATGCCGGTCAGGATCAGGCCGACCGAGAGGTTGCGGTCGCGAAACAGGTCGCGCGACAGGAACGGGTGATGGTCGGTCAGCATGTGAATGAGGAACATCGTGAACGACACGCCGGCCACCAGGGCCTCGCCGATGATCTCGATCGAGTCGAACCAGTCGAGCTGCTGGCCACGATCGAGCATCAGCTGGAAGCTGCCGATGGCGATCGCCAGGAAGGCAAAGCCCAACAGGTCGAACGGTCGACGCCGGTCGTGCGCGGTGTCGCGCACCAGCACCATGATGCCGAAGGCGCACAGCAGGCCGACCGGCAGGTTGACGTAGAACACCCAGCGCCAGGTGAACTCGTCGGTCAGCCAGCCGCCGAGCGACGGCCCGACGATCGGGCCGATCATGGTGCCGACGCCCCACATTGCCATCGCCTTGCCCTGCTCCTCGCGCGGGTAGGTGTCCATCATGATGGCCTGCGAGACCGGCACCAGGGCGGCGCCGAAGCCGCCTTGCAGGGCGCGGAACAGCACCAGCTGGTCAAGGCTCTGCGCCGCGCCGCACAGCATCGACACGATGGTGAAGCCGACGACGCAGGTCGTCAGGGTGCTGCGCAGGCCGAAGCGGGTGGCGCAGAAGCCGGCGAACGGCGTCATGATGGCGGACGCCACGATGTAAGAGGTGACCACCCAGGAGACCTGCTCCTGGGTAGCCGACAGCGAGCCCTGGATCGACGGCAGCGCCACGTTGGCGATGGTGCCGTCGAGCGCATGCATGATGGTGGCCATCATGACCACCAGCGTGATCAGGCCGCGCCGGCGCTTAACCGACGGATCGGTCGTCATGGCTTGGCGGTGGCCGAGGCGGTCGACAGGCCGAAGGTCTTGGCGAGTCCCGCCATCAGGCTGTTGATCGAGCGGCTGTGACCGGTGTCGATCTCGACCGTCGTGCTCATGCCGACGCGCAACGGCGGATCGCCCTCGCGACAGGTGACGGAGACGCGCACCGGGATGCGCTGCACGACCTTGACCCAGTTCCCCGAGGCGTTCTGCGGCGGCAGCACGGCGAACTCCGCGCCGGTCGCCTGGGCGATGCTCGAGACGGCCCCGGTGCACTCGGCGTCGGGATAGGTGTCGACCTTGACCACCGCCGTCTGGCCCGGCCTTACCAAGGTGAGCTCCGTTTCCTTGAAGTTGGCCTCGACCCAGAGATCGGTGTCGGCCACTACGACCATTATGGGCACGCCGGCGGTGGCGTAGCTGCCCGGCACCGGCCGCTTGGCAACGATGCCGTCGAGCGGCGACTCAATCGTCGTCCGGCGAAGCTGAAGCAGCGACTCCTCGCGTGCTGCCATCATCTGCTTGACCCGGGGATGATCGTCGGTGCGGATCTTGGGATCGCCGGCCAGCGCCGCTTCGATCCGCTGCAAGTCCTCCTGCGCCGCAGATATCCGCTGGCGAGCCACCTCCAGGCCCATGCGCGTCTCTTCGAGCTTCTGGGTCGAGGCGATCTTCTTTTCGGCGAGGTCGGACTGACGGTCGAACTCGGCCTGGGCGTAGGTCATCTGGCTGAGAGCCGCCTTGATCTCCTCGCGCTTGGTCCGCCATTGGGCGCGCAGACCGCGAATGTCGGCGCGCGTCGTCTCGATCTCGGCCTCGATCTTGGCCAGCGCATGGCGATAGGACTGATCGTCGAGCCTGAACAGGAGCTGGCCGCGCGACACGCGCTGGTTCTCCTGCACCGGCACCTCGACGATGATCCCGCTGAGCTCCGTGGCGATCTGCGCCCGGTCGCCCTTTACATATGCATTGTCCGTGCTGACGTAGCGGCCCGAGGCGAGCCAGACCAGCGCCGTCGCCACGATCACGAGCAGCGGCAGCGACCACATGACGAGGCGCGCCAGGGCACGCCTACCCAGCCGCGACCGTCGCGGTACGGCTGGAACTGGCGGCGCCACGGCAAGTCCCTGCGTCGGGACGCGGGCGTCCAGCTGTTCTCCGTCTCTCACCTATATATGGTCTGCCCGGCGACCGGTGCGGTCAACCGGCAGGTGCAACATGGCTGCTAAGCTGGCCGCGCGGGAATACCAGGCCGGCTCGCCGCGGAGCGCACCATTCAGCGCGGCGTAGTTCTTCTGAGGACCCGCCCTGATCTTGCCGAACGGTGCCGCCGGCTCATGATCATGGTCAGAGGACCGCGGGCGTCCCGCCCGCCTATCATCTCTCGATGGCGCAGGCTCGTGTGGCTGGAACGGGCGGCGATCGCCAAAAGGCTCACGTCTTCGATAGACGACCGCAGCAGACGACCAAGAGCGGGCGGGACGCCCGCGGTCCCTACCCGGGCTGCGCGGGCTTGGCGCCGTCGCGGAACAACTTGTAGGTGATGGCGTCGTAGAGGGCGTTGTAGGAGGCGTCCACTATGTTGGGGGAGACCCCTATGGTCGACCAGCGGCTCCTGCCGTCGGCGCTTTCGATCATGACACGGGTGGTGGCGGCCGATCCGCCGGCCGAATCGAGGATGCGCACCTTGAAGTCGACCAGGCGCATATCCTCAAGCTCGGGATAGACAGGGATGAGAGCCTTTCGCAAGGCAGCATCGAGGGCATTGACCGGGCCGTTGCCCTCGCCGACCTCCATTGCCCGCCGGCCGGCGACGTCGAGCTTCACGGTCGCCTCGGAGAGCGCGATCAGCTGGCCGCGGGCATTGACCCGCCGCTCGGCCAGCACGCGGAAGCTCTGCAATGCAAAATAGTCCGGGACGGTGTGCAGCTCATGACGCGCCAGCAACTCGAACGAAGCGTCGGCGCCATCGTAGGCATAGCCCTCGGACTCACGCTCCTTGACGATCTCGAGCAGCCGGGCGACGCCTGGGTCCTTGGGATCGACCTCGAGGCCGATCTGGCGGAAGCGCGCCATGATGTTGGAGCGGCCGGCCTGGTCGCTGACCACGATGATGCGCTGGTTGCCCACCACCTCAGGGTCGACATGCTCGTAGGTCCGCGGGTCCTTCTCGACCGCCG
>Ga0310811_10006647_pt1 | contig 14783 bp, 11 predicted proteins | sample YCmetagenome_FD_207642 | JGI IMG/M metagenome (GOLD analysis project Ga0310811, IMG submission 207642) | Soil microbial communities from experimental microcosm in Duke University, North Carolina, United States - YC | ecosystem: Engineered > Artificial ecosystem > Soil microcosm > Unclassified ...
TGCAAACACCGTCGGCGTCAGCGCCTGCCAGTTCATCTCGTCGCGCGCGGCCTCGATATCGATGCCGACCCGCCCTCGCGCGGCAATCGCGATCAACGCGTGCTGGCCGGAATGCGATACGTTGAAATCGGGCCATGCGTCGGGCTCGCCTGACAGCGAGCTTTCGTTCGACGCGACACGCGGCCGGCCCGCGGCGTCCGGTTCGAAACGCAATGCATCCGGTTTCACACCGGTTCGTTCGGCCAGCAATCGACGCAATACGACACGTGTGCCCGCGTGACGGAGTGCGTCTTCGTGGCGCAGAAAGCGCGCGGCTCTCGCGCGTTCGTCGTCGGACAGCACCGCGAACGCGGGACTGTCGAGCGTCACGTGGAAGTCGAATGTGATGCAGAAGATTTCGATACCGGCGACGCGCGCGCGCGGTACCTCCAGTAGACGCACGTCGAAATCCGAGGCAGCGGTGGCGATCATCGAATCCATGTCAACGTGGTGGTGATGGCGAGCAGCGCACTCGCCGGTAAAAGCAACGCTAGCACACACTCTGATTGCTGCGGGCAGCTTCAATCAACAGTGTTCTATTATCTGTTCGACTCGTCCAGTGGTCACCGCGTACCGATAGCCGTGAGTAGTGGTGGTCGCGACCGTGCAATGCCTGTTGCCGCGACTCAACGTCCGCTCAGAGGAAAAGCCATGCGCTTGAACATGCTCCTTTGCCGCCGCATCACTGCGCTGCTGATCGCGCTATCCGTCGCCAGCGGTTTGCAAAGCTGCGCGACCCAGGCTGCCGATAGTGTCGCGCGCACAACCCCGTATCGGGTCGACATCCGCCGCACCGCGCTCGGCATTCCGCACGTCAAAGCGGACGACTGGGGCAGTCTCGGCTACGGATACGGCTATGTACAGGCGCAGGACAATCTATGCACGATGGCCGAGGGCTTCGTTACGGCTCGGGGCGAGCGTTCGCGCTACTTCGGCGCGAATGCTCGCCCCGCGTTCGAGGCCAGCTTCGGCCAGCCCACCAATCTCGACGCGGATTTCTTTTTCCGTTTTATCGCCGACGACGCGGCCGTCACGCGCAGCCGAAAAAGTCAAAGCACCGACATGCGCGCGCTGATCGACGGCTTCGTCGCTGGCTATAACCGCTATGTCGCCGATCTCGCTCACGGCGAGTTCCCTGGCACGCATGCGGCCTGTCGCAGCGCGCCGTGGGTCGGCAAGATCACCGACGCGGATATTTACCGGCGCGAGTACGCGGGCGATCTGGCGGGCGGCGCCGCGCGCTTCGTCAGTGCGATTGCGCACGCGCAACCGCCTGCCGCGGAGCCGCCGCTGTCGCACAAATCACCAGCGGAAATGCGTGACAACGTACAGCACGTTCCCGACGTACCGCTTGCTTACGTCGGCGGCCAGCCAGGCATCGGCAGTAACGCGCTGGCGTTCGGCGCGGACGCGACGCACAACGGCAGCGCCCTGCTGCTCGCCAATCCACACTGGTTCTGGAACGGACCCTCGCGCTTCTATCAGGCGCAACTGACGATTCCCGGCAAGCTCAATGTAAGCGGCGTGTCGTTTCTGGGCTTACCGCTGATCGTGATCGGCTTCAATGACAACGTCGCGTGGACGCATACGGTGTCCACCGCGAAACGCTTCGGCCTTTTCCAGCTGACACTCGTGCCGGGTGCGCCGACCCACTATCTGGTGGACGGCAAGTCCGAAGCGATGACGCCCACCCAGGTGAACGTCGAAGTACGCGATGCCGATGGTTCGCTGCATACGGTATCGCGCAAGCTGTATCGTTCGCGTTTCGGTCCGCTCGTCAATCTGGCGACGATGTCGCCCGCGCTCGCGTGGAATACGCAGCAGGCGTTTGCGTTACGCGATATCAATGCCGGCAACTTCCGCGTGCTCGAGAACTTCTTCGAATGGAATCAGGCGACGTCGCTCGACGATTTCATTCGCATCCAGAAGAACCATGCGGCGCTGCCATGGGTCAACACGATCGCGATTGGCCGCGGCGATCCGCGGGTGTGGTACGCGGATATCGGCGCGATGCCGAACGTGCCCGATGAACTCGCGCAGCGCTGCACGCCACCGGTCGGCAAAGCGCTGGCGCACGCGCTGCCGGGTGTGCCCTTTCTCGACGGTTCACGCGGTGACTGCGATTGGCGCGATGAGCGTAGCGCGGTGCAACGCTATGCGCTGCCGGTCGCGCAAATGCCGGCGTTGTTGCGACGCGATTACGTCGGCAATTTCAACGACAGCTACTGGCTCAGCAATCCGGCTGCGCCGTTGACCGGCTTCGCGAAGATCATCGGCCCGACGAACACGCCGCAATCGCTGCGCACGCGGCTCGGCCATGCGATCGCCGCGCAATTGCAAAGCGGTCCGAACGGCGTATCCGCCGATGCGCTCGAACGTGCGGCGCTCGATAGCCGTTCGATGTCGGCGTTGCTGTTCAAGCATCCGGTGCTCGATCGCCTGTGCAGTACCGAAGCGATAGCGGCATTGCAGGCTGAAGCGGAGATCAGCGAAAGGCGCGAGGCGTGCAAAGTACTCGCCGAATGGGACGACACCGGTGCCGCTAGTGCCGTCGGCGCAACGTTGTGGGATGAAACCTGGCGGCGCCTGCTGACGATTCCGCCCGCGCAACTGTACGCGGTGCCGTTCGACCCGGCCAAGCCGCTGACCACACCGGCCGGCATCGCGGCCGATCCCGCGAAGCTCGCCGCGGCGCTGCACGACGCGATCGCGGCACTGCGGCGCGCCGGCATCGCGATCGACGCGCCCCGCGGCGCAGCGCTCTACGTGCAGCGCAACGCCGAGCGCATTGCGCTATACGGCGGCTGTGACGCAGCCGGCTACTTCACCGCCGCGTGCGCCTCGCATCCGTTCGATTCGAGCGGCTATTCAATGAACGTCAATCCTTCCGGCGATACGTATCTGCAGGTGGTGTCATTCGCAGGCGGTCAGGTGATCGCGCACACGTTGCTCGCCTCTTCCGAATCCGACGACCCGGCATCGCCTCACTATGCGGACGCTACACGCGACTACGCCGCGAAACGATGGATGACGATGCCGTTCTCAGAAGAAGCGATTGCACTTGACACCGCATTGAGCGTGCGCACGCTGAGTTCGGCGGATGCCAACGCGCAATAAGCAGGATAAGCGGAATAAGCGAACGAAAGGCCGGCAACGTGCTCGTCTCCTCGCTATAGATCGAGCACGAGCAGTGGAGATTTCGCGCGCGAGCAGCACGGCAGGAATTGATCGTTCGCCGTGCGTTCTTCATCGGTCAGATACGAATCGAAATGTTCCGGTTCGCCTGAGATGACCCGCGTCAGGCAGGTCCCGCACACGCCTTGCTCGCACGACGTGATGACCTCGACGCCATTCGCTGCCAGCGCCTGCACGACCGTGCATTCCGGCGGCACGTCGATCGTCGCGCCGCTGCTCGCGATACGTACCTGGAAACTGCCACCCGTCGCAGGCTGATTAGCGGGCGCGCCGAAGAACTCGTAATGCAACCGTTCTTGCGGCCATCCGCTTGCTCGCGCGGTATCGAGCACGAAATCCATAAAGCCGCGCGGGCCGCACACATAGAGATGCGTGCCGGCCGGCACGCGATTCAGTACCTGCACGATGTCGAACGTCGAGCCGCCCGGATGATCGTCATGGTGAAACTGAACCGACTTCGCAAACCCGGCCTGCGCAATCCGCTCGATGAATGCGGTACGTTGTTTCGAGCGCGTGCAATAGTGCATGTCGAACGACTCGCCGGCCGATGCAAGCTGCTCCGCCATGCAGAGAATCGGCGTCACGCCAATGCCACCCGCCAGCAACAGATGATGGGCCGCGTCAGGCGCCAACGCGAAATGATTGCGCGGCGCGCTGATCTGCAAACGCTCGCCTTCGCGAAACAGATCGTGCACCGCCTTCGAGCCGCCGCGTCCGGCTTCATCGCGCAGCACCGCGATCGTATAGCGATGTGTTTCGCTCGGATCGTTGCACAGCGAGTACTGACGCACGAGGCCATTCGGAAGATGCACGTCGACATGCGAGCCCGCATCGAAAACGGGCAAGGGTGAGCCGTCTTCGCTGCGGAAGTCGAAGCTCGCGATATCGAGCGCTTCGTCGCGACGGCGCACAACCACGACATTCAGCACCGGATGACTCATGTGGCCGTCCTCACCGGAATGACGCGCGACCCTTCCACCTGCGGCGCGCCCGCGGATGCTCGCTCCTGTGCCACGAGGCGATCGATCACGCGGCGCGACATCACGCCGCCCGCATCGATATTGAGTTTGAGCAGATTGCGCTCGGGCCATCTGAGCAGGTTTTGCTGCTGACGTTCGAGCATTTGCAGATCTTCGCTGAAAATCTTGCCTTGCCCTTCGCGGATACTCGCCGTCAATGCGGGATCGTCGGGACGGAAATTGCGCGCCATGCCCCAGAAATACCAGATCGACGTTTCCGTTTCCGGCGTGATGAAATCGACGACGATCGACGATGCTTTTTTCTCTGCCGGCGCATGATAGCCACCATGCCCCGCGTGCGCGACACCCACCTCGATCAGCACATGACTGGGCGGCGTAAAGTGGCAGATCTGCCAGCGATCGACCGGCACGTCGTCGGCAAGACCATTGCCGCGCAACGCCATTTTCCAGAAAGGCGGCGCCGCCACATTCTCCATAAAGCGGCTCGTGCGCACGGTATCGCCTTCGGCAACCGTTTTCGGCGCTGCTTCATCGATTTCCTTCTGGCCAATGCTGTTGGCGTGCACATAGGTTTCGTGCGTGAGGTCCATCAGATTGTCGATCATCAGGCGGTAATCGCAGTGGATGTGATACAGACCGCCGCCATAAGCCCATTCAGAACTTTCAGCCCATTCCAGATGATGCAGTTTCGCGGGATCGGCCTGGGCCGGGTCGCCCGGCCACACCCAGACAAAGCCGTAGCGCTCGATCACCGGATAACTGCGGATCGACGGGAAGCCGCTTACGCGCTGCCCCGGCATGCCGGTCGCCTTGCCCTCGCAGCCCATTTCGAGGCCGTGGTAACCGCACACGAGCGTGCCCTCGCGCACGAAGCCCAGCGACAGCGGTGCGCCGCGATGCGGGCAGAAATCCTGGAGCGCGACGACCTCGCCGCGGGCATTGCGATAGAAGACCATCGGCTCGCCGCAGATCTGCCGGCCAAGCGGCTTGTCAGCGACTTCATCGGGCATACATGCGACGTACCACGCATTCGTGGGGAACATGCGAGTCTCACTCCTGATTATTTGCGCGCGCGGAAATTTCAATTGCAGCGGTAACCACGCTATGGGAAATTCGAGTCATTCCGTACACTCATTGTGATTCAGTGTACTCAATGTACCTTTGATGATTAAATGAAGGTTTTCCCCTACACGAACTTTCAATTAGATAACATGAATGCCGTTTTCCATTGCGCGCAAGGACCCGGCATCGAGACATCTTTATGGCCACTTCAACCGAAATCAGCACGACACCGATCAGCATCGACCTGTATGACCAGCCTGGCCATCTGATCAGACGCGCGCATCAGATCTCCGTGTCGATGTTTTACGATCTGTTGGGACGTGAGGTGACACCCGTGCAGTACGCGGTGCTCCGAATGCTTCAGGAATTGCCGGGGCTGGATCAGGTCACGCTCGCGCAACGGGTCGGCCTCGACACGTCGACGACCGCCGACATCGCCGTGCGGCTCGAAGCGAAAGGCTGGATCGTGCGCGAGGTTCTGCCGCGCAGGCAGCGGCGTCTTTTGCTGACGCCTGCCGGAGAGAAGTTGCTCGATGAACTGATACCCGGCGTCAATGCATTGAATCACGGCCTGCTCGACGGGCTGGGAGAAGAAGATGCGAAAGAACTGTTGAGGCTATTGCGCAAGTTCGTGCATTTGAATAACGATCAAAGCCGTGCGCCGTTGCGCAGCGCGAGCGACGATGCGGAGTCCAATTCCAATTCGAACTAGTGCAGTGGAATGTGACGCCCGCCGACGAGGATCTCGTTCAGGCGGCGGAACTTCAATATGCGTCGACATTGTTTGGCACGTTTTGAAATGGCGAGCCACGTCAGAACGTGCTTGCCGTGCGCGAAACGTGCGGCATGTGGCGTGCCAGGCTCATCGTAGTGAGAGCCCCGGCATCAACCGGCAACACCCGCCCCCAATGCCACCCCACCCACCAGAATCAGACTTGCCGCCCACACCGCATCGAGATTGAACCAGCTACGCGATACGAACCTGAGCCCCAGATAGCGATACACCAGCCACGCGAGCAGGCCACCGGCAAGCATCATCGCGGCCGCATGAACAGCGGAAACGGAGAGTGCCATGCGCAGACTGGCTTCGATCAGCGTGCGTGCCGCGCGGTGCTCCGAATCGAGATCAGCCACGCTGCACAGGCCGAGATAAATCGGCACCAGCATCAAACCCGCGCCATGCGCGATCGCCACGGCGAACGACCACAGCGCCAGGCGCGACGGCGGAATCCTCGCGAGCACGCGCGGATGACGCCGACGTATCAGCAAAACGATACCGAAGCCGATTACGAGCAAGCTCGCGCCGATCTGTATTTGACGCTGCCATACGACCACGCTCGCGAGCATCGCGAACGGCAGCATCATAAGAAGGATCGCAAGTGCATGCCCGCCCGCGAGAAAGACGAGCGCGTAAAGCAGCGCCTGCGCGCGGCGCTGCATCAACGCATTCGATACCGCGAGCGGCCATCCCATCGCCGGATTGAGCCCGTGATACAAGCCGCTCGCGAGAACCGCCAGCCACAAGCCGGTTTGCGCGGACACTGCGCCCGTCAAACGCCCACCGACGGGTAGCAGAATGAATCGGTCGAACAGTCGCCGCCTTCGAGCCGGATCTGGTGCGCGCGATAACCATCCGGGAACGCAACCCAGTAATCGTCGGCGAGCGTGAGGCCGCCGTCTGATTCAGCATGCGCCATCACTTGCGCCCCGGGCACGCCGTCCGGATAGAACTGGTCGTCCCACGTCGAATAAAGCGAGTTGGTCCAATAGACGCGCTTGCCGTCGCGGCTGATTTCGACCATTTGCGGGCCGCCCGCGAACACGTTGCCATTCGGATGCGGCGTGCGCCGCACGATGCCGCCGATATGCACGGACCCGGCGAGCCTCGGCTTGCGCGGCTCGCTCACGTCGTACTGGCGCATCTCGCCGGTTCCCCAGCAGGCGACATAGAGGAATTTATCGTCGATCGACAGATCGATGTCGGTGACGAGCGGCGGCACCGCGCCGAAGCCTTGCAGCAACGGCGGAAGCTGATCGGCCGGTGCGGGTTCCGGCGCGATCGTCACGGTCTTTTCGATGTGAAACTGTCCGTTCTCGCGCCACCATGTCCAGATCGAGCCCTCGAGATTGGTCGTATCGACGACCACGCCTATAAAGCCGTATTCGCGGCTCGGATCGTGCGCGGGCCGCACTTCGAGTGCCATCTGATGATTCGCGCCGAGATCGATCGTCTGCACGTTGCGGCGCCCACGCAGATCCCAGAAGTGAATCCGATGCCCATACCGGTTCGCGAGCAGATCTTCGGGCACGATGCCGTTTTCGAATTGCGGTGGCAATGCCCATTCGCTCGACACCATATAGTCGCGCGGCAGATTCCACCAGAAGTCGTAGTGCTTCTGCTGCAAACCGCGCTCGATTTCCCAGCGGCCGAGTACTTCGAACGTCTGGCAATCGACGATGAAAATACCGGGAGGCCCTTCGGTGCCGTCTTTCCCCGCGCCACCGAGCGTGCTCACATAAATGCCTTCGGGGCCGCAATGCACTGTGTGTGGACGCGAATAACCGGTTTTGCGGAAGATTTCTTCCGGCTCGATGATCTTGTGAATCTTCGCCTGCGTCGGATCCGGTTTCGTATCGACGATATAGATGCGCGACGAGCGCATGCCCGGAATGATCAGATAGCGACGTTCGAGAAATGCGTGGCCGGTGAGCGGCGAAAGCGCGGACGAACAGGCGTTCCAGCCGAAATGATGAAACTCGTCTCCCTTGTACGGCACCGGCACCGTGTGGACGACCTGGCTATAAGTCGGCGAACCCGGCTTCACGTCGATCACGGCGAGCGCGTCGGGCTGCGACGCATCCGGGCTCAGCAGCACTGTGTACGCGTACTCTTCCGGCGGCGCATCCATCGCGAGTTTCGGCGATGCGTGAAAAGTAGGATCTGGACGCATTCCCATGGCTGAACTCTCCTTGTCGACTGACCGGCAGCCAGGAAGGTCCGCATGTCGGGCGCTCCCGGCGGGCGCTGTGCGTCGCAACGATACGCGTTCCGCGTGATGCGATGCCCGGCGTGGCGCGGCGCATCTGTAAGCGCCGCGTAGGTTTAGATTTGTAGTTCACGCTCGCGCTGCCGGCAACCGGAAATTTTCTCGCGGCTGACGTGCGGCCCGCCGAATCTACCGTTGCAAGCGCGCGCAGCCAACGAAGCAAATTCGCTACGGTTATCTGCCGCGGTGCTAAACGCGGTGCGTCAGCGATCGATAGCGCATTACCGTTATCCGCTTACTTCTCCGCCGATGCGGAATCCGTCGCGCGTCGGACGGCCTCCTCGCGCAGCGGCATCACGAATAGCGCGGTCACGATACCGATGCCGACACCTAGCACCGTCTCCCATAGACGCGCGAACAGTACCGGCAGCGAATGCTCACCGCCTACCGCGAGCGTCACCAGCAGCGTAAAGGCAAACGCACCGCAGGCGACGTCGTATCGTTCTGGGAGTGCCATCGCATAGACCACCATTGCGACCGATGCGGCGCACCACACGAGCAACGGCGCATGAGCAACCAGCGGCAGGAAGCACAACGCGAGCGGCACGCCGATCAGCGTACCGATGACGCGGCGGCGACCGCGTTCGAGCGTGCCCGAGGCAGTGCCGCTGACCACGTACACGCACGCGGTAATCGCCCACGCCGACTCCGTCAGGCCGAACAGACCGTTCAGCACCACGATCGCCAACGCGGCGCTCGCCGCCTGCACGCCCATCACGAATTCTGCGGGATAGCCGCGTGGCCCTCGTGCCGGTACGGTTGCCAGCGCGGCCATCAAAGTGGGCTTTTCCGCCGGTCCGCTGAGCAGTCGAGGCACGACCGCTGAGACGATTGCGATCAGCGCCGCCACCGCGATTGCCTGCACGTCCACCGGACTCAACTTCATCGTGTAGGCGGTCAGCTCGCCGATATAGATCTGCGAACCGATGCCCGCGCCCAGTACGCCATAGCGCTTCAGCGCGCCGACCGCAAACGCACCGCTGATCAGAATCCATTCGCCGCCAGCGTAACCCGCGGCCCCAGCGCTCAGTGCAATCGATGCAAGCAGCGCGAACAACGTCGCACCGGTCGCGGCGGCCAAACACAGCAGCACCAGATCGCGGCTCGACTCGTAACGGGTCGTGCGCGCTTCGGACACGCTCGCCCAGAGCGCGAAGCTGCCCGCCAGCCCGCCCAGCGAGACGGTGGCGGGCGCGAGCGAAGCAAAATCGTGCAGCGTGCCCAGCGCCACCGCAATGCCGTAAGCGGTGACGAGACGCAGCCCTTTGATGCGTCGATGCGTGCCCGGATCGACTCGGTCGAACCAGTCCGCGACGAGTTTGAACGCGTGGTGCATCGCGTGCCCTTCGTAGTGACAACCGGCGTATCACCGCAGAGATTACGCCGGATTTGCCATCTCATGTTCACGCTGGAGCGATCTGCTCGGCGCGGCCGCAATGGTCATCTTCATCGAAAGCCGGATGGCATCGCAGTGCGCGAAGTGCTTCTACGCCGAGCGGACATCGCCACACGACGCTTGTGCCAGCAACCGGTGCAGCGACCCGTCGACGCTACCGGCGAAACACAAAAGCGCTGCGGCGATCGTCGCGAGAACATCTGTGTATGTTGCGCTTCATCCGTAGCGTCAGCGTTTTTTTCGCCTTCCAACGCCGCACAAAGCCGCCTCTATCGCGGCCTTAAAGCGCTATCGCGTGGACTCGAACAGAAAGGCCATCAGCGCGTCAGCTTCACGCCATCTCGCTTGCGTATGCTCTAAATCCTGGATAGTCAGGAAGGCCAATGGACTCTTCTCCACTCTTTATCGTCGGTTCTCCGCGATCCGGAACGACCTTTCTCTGTTCCGTGCTCAACGTGCATCCGCTGATCCAGCTGACCAATGAATGCCGGCTCTTTGCGTTGCTCAAGCACACACTGGAGGTCGGCGCGCATCGCCCCGATCTGCTCGGCACCAGCTACCACGAGCGCTTTTCCGGCTACAGCCGGCGCACGCTGGGCCCATGGGTTGAGCGTTTCTATCGCGAGGAGCTGGGCCTCACCGCGCCGATCTGGGGAGACAAGCATCCGCCCTACGCCGACCCGACGTTGCTGTCCGGACGTACCGGGTCGATCGGGCGCGAGCCGCATTCAGGATCGTGTCTGCGCCTGATACGCGAGTTGCTGCCACAGTCGCGCTTTATTCATATCCATCGCGATCCTCGTCAGGTGGCGAACTCGCTCCTGCATAAGCACTGGATCGGATCGATCGAAGATGGGATACGCGTTTGGGAACAGTATGTGAACGAGATCATCGAGTTCTTCGACGACATGCCCACGCAGCAAGCGCTTACGGTTTCGTATCGTTCATTGATCGAAGATCCGCATGCGACCGCATCGGGCATCGGCGAGTTTCTGGACGTCGCGGACCCCGCGCCGATCAGTGACTTTCTCGTGTCGCAGCGCCACAGCCCGACGCCATTCAGCGAGCCGGTCACCGATATCGCCGATCTCTATCTGGTACCGGACGCGCCTGCGGGTGACCAGAAACTGCTCGCACTCGCGGGAACGGCGGCGACGTATCTGGGCTATGCGGCGGCATAGCTCGTTGGGTATGCGCGAACAGCACCAACGACGGCGCGCAAGCGAAAGTCCGAGCGTCTGATCGACACACGCGCATTGAAGATGCGCGGCGGTATTACTGCTGCACACCCCAGCGTCGCACGGTCACGCGTTCCAGCGTATCGAACACCAGATGCTCGATCAGCAGACCGATCACGATCACCGCCGCGAGCCCCGCGAAAACCCGGTCCGTGTACAGCTCGTTCCGATTCTGGAAGATGTACCAGCCGAGTCCGCCGCTGCCGGAACTCGCACCGAACACGAGCTCCGCGGCGATCAGTGTGCGCCACGCAAACGCCCAGCCCACCCGCAGGCCGGCCAATATCGACGGCAGCGCGGCCGGCACGAGGATCAGCAGCACGTGCCGCATTCCCGTCAGTCCATAATTGCGCCCCGTCATGCGCAGCGTGGCCGGCACCGACTGAAAGCCCGAATAGGTATTCAGCGCGAGCGGCCACAGCACCGCGTGCACCAGCACGAACAGCAGGCTGCCGGTGCCGAGACCGAACCACAGCAATGCGAGCGGCAGCAACGCGATGGACGGCAGCGGATTGAACATCGCGGTCAGCATCGACAGCAAATCGCGACCAACGCGTGTCGACACGGCCAGCGACGTGAGCACGAATGCGCACGCGGCGCCGAGCAGATAGCCCCGCACCAGTACCGACATCGACACCGCGGTCTTCACGAGCAGTTCGCCCGACCACACACCCTGCACGAATGCACTGAACGTCGCGCCGAAAGTCGGCAGCAGCAGATCGTTGTCGATCGCGCGCGCGGCGATTTCCCATCCCGCGATCAGCACCAGCGCGATCAGCGATTTGCGCAGCCAGCCGAGCGCAAGCAGTCGCCTGAGCGGCGGCAACGGTGCTTCGAGCGCGAGATCACCGGGTGGCTCGAGTGGGCGCTCATACTCGTCGCGAACCGGCGGCAGTAACGTGGCGGAAGAACTCATTGCGGACCTTTCGTCTCTTCGAACAGCAAATGATGAATACGCGCGACGCTGTGCTGAAAATCGGCGCGCCCGAAGCTGTCCTGCGAATACTGATGGCTGTTGAGTTCGGCCCGCACGCGGCCCGGATGCGGCGACAGCAGCAGAATCCGGTTACCCACGACGAGCGCCTCCTCGATCGAATGCGTGACGAACAGCAGCGTGAAGTTCACCTCCTCCCACAGCCGCAGCAACTCCTCCTGCATCTTGCGGCGGGTCAGCGCGTCGAGCGCGGCGAACGGTTCGTCCATCAGCAGCACGCGCGGCTGCATCGCGAGCGCTCGCGCAATCGCGACTCGCTGCTTCATGCCGCCCGATAACGTATGCGGATAAGCGTGCGCGAATGCAGCCAGGCCGACTTTGTCGAGGTAATGCAGCGCGCGCTCATTGGCCTCTGCTTTCGATAGCTTCTTCGCCGCGCGCAGCGGAAACGCGACGTTCTGTACGACCGTCTTCCACGGCGGCAACTGATCGAATTCCTGAAACACGACGATGCGATCGGCGCCGGGACCGCGCACGCGCTGGCCGTCGAGCGTAATGCTGCCGGCACTCGGCTCGATAAATCCCGCTACCGCCTTGAGCAAGGTGGATTTGCCGCAGCCGGACGGCCCGAGCAGCACGAAGCGGTCGCCACCGTAGACATCAAAGCTCACGTCATGGGTCGCGCGCACGATCCGCTCGCGCGTCCGGTATTCGAGGCTGACATTCTCGACCGCGAGCAGTTTGCCGCTCGTGGCCGGCGCGCTCTGCGCCGCGCGGTCTGGAAACAGGAGTGTTGGATTGGCCACCATCAGTGTGCCTCCTGCAAGTGAATCGGGTCGGAGGCCCATCGCTCACGCGTGCCCGATATCGAAGCGAAAACAGCGGAATTCATGCTCAACTTCCCGCGGCCGTCGCTGGATCGTCGAAGAAGTAATCCTTCCACGATGCCGGCTCGTTTTTGATCGCCCCGACGCGATACATGAATTGCGCGAGCCCGAACGTGTTCTGCGGGACGATCTTGAACTGCACCTGCGGATTCGTGATGATTTTCACGAGCAGGTTGCGATCGATCTTCGACTGATTCGTGCGAATGTAGATATCCGCCGCGGCCTGCGGATTCGCGTTAATGAAATGCGCGGCATCGGCGAGCGCGTCGACGAACGCGCGATAGGTCTTCGGGTTGTCGCGGCGAAATTTCTCCGTCGCATAGAGCACGGTCGCCGAACTCGGGCCGCCGAGCACATCGTATGAACTGAGCACGATATGCGCCTTCGGATTACCGGCGAGTTCCTGCTCCTGGAACGGCGGATTACCGAAGTGTCCGGTGATCTCCGTGCCGCCCGCGATGATCGCCGCGGCCGCGTCGGGATGCGGTAATGCCTCGGTGAACTTGTCGAGCCGGTTGTAATCTTTGTCGCCCCATCGTTTGGCCGCCGCGTACTGCAACACGCGCGATTGCACGGAGACGTTCACCGCGGGCACCGCGATGCGGTCCTTTTGCGTGAAGTCGGCGATCGTCTTGACGTTGGGATCGTTGCTGACCAGGTAGTACGGCAGATTGCCGAGCGACGCGACACCCTTCACATTCTGCTTGCCGTGCGTGCGGTCCCAGACCGTCAGCAACGGCCCGACACCGGCACCGGCGATATCGATCGCGCCCGACAGCAATGCATCGTTGACCGCCGCGCCACCGGAAAGCTTGACCCAATCGACCTTGATATCGAGGCCCTGCTTGCGCCCCTCGGATTCGATAAAGCGCTGATCGCGCGCGACGTTCAGCAGCAGATACACGATGCCGAACTGCTCGGCCACGCGAATCTCGCCCTCGGCATACGCGGGCGCCGTGACGGCGAAGCCAGCGGCACCGATCGACAAACTCAACAGGATGGCGGTGAAACGACGGGAAAACGACAACCGTGCGGCGGTCGGGCGAAATCGACTCGGCATTGAAACTCCAGTAGCTTGTGGTGCAAATAGAACGGAGAAGCTCGCGCTCAGAACGGCGCGTCACCTTCGATCGTCGTGCGATAAAGCTTGCGGCGCAGATGATCGGGCGTGCCGGCGGCAAGATGCATCAATGCGCGGTTGTCCCAGAACACCATGTCGTGCGCGCTCCAGCGATGCCGATAAAGATGTTCGGGCCGCACGCTATGCGCGAACAGTTCCGCGAGCAACGCCTGGCTTTCGTCTTCCGGCAAACCGATCACACGCGTCGTGAAATGCTCGCTGACGAACAGGGCCTTGCGCCCGGTTTCCGGATGCGTGCGCACGATCGGATGCACGACCGGCTTCACCTGCGCGATCTGCTCGGCCGACAGATTCGGGCGCCACGGGCTGCGCTTCTGCAACTCCGCATATTTCGCGAGATAGGTATGTTCCGCGCTACGGCCTTCCACCGCATCGCGCAGATGCGCGGGCAACGTGTCCCACGCGAGGTGCATGTTCGCGAACAGCGTATCGCCACCCTCGGCTGGCAGTTCCTGCGCATGCAGGAGCGAACCGAGGCTCGGCGTCTCCTTGTACGACAGATCGGAGTGCCAGTAGTGACCGGCGTCGCCGAGACCGATCGGCTGGCCGTTTTCGACGATGTTCGATACCACCAGCACCTCGGGATGACCGGGCAACTGGAACTGATGCAGCACGTGAATCTGCAATGGGCCGAAGCGGCGGCTGAATGCGATCTGTTGATCCGGCGTGATGTGCTGATCGCGAAACACCAGCACGTGATAGTCGAGATGCGCGCGTCGGATGCGGGCGAAATCTTCGTCCGCGAGTGGCTGGCCGAGATCGAGGCCGATCACTTCGGCGCCGAGCGGCGCGTCGAGCGCGCGAATCTCGATGCGCTGGTTAGAAGCAAGGCGGCTGGCGGCGCCGGCCGCCGGATCAGCGGCG
>Ga0310811_10006648_pt1 | contig 14783 bp, 13 predicted proteins | sample YCmetagenome_FD_207642 | JGI IMG/M metagenome (GOLD analysis project Ga0310811, IMG submission 207642) | Soil microbial communities from experimental microcosm in Duke University, North Carolina, United States - YC | ecosystem: Engineered > Artificial ecosystem > Soil microcosm > Unclassified ...
GTCTGCCGGCGCATCGCGTTCCGGCGACTGTTAGCATCTTTGCAAGCAGCCTGACTGACGGCTTCGCTGTTGCACGGAAGCAATCGCCACAGGTCTATGCCACACTGTGGCCAAAAAGACACCACAGCGGGTTCGGGATTGGCTATCGTCGTCGCTGCCCCACCGCTTCGGTCGTCTCTGGCTTTCGCGTGCCGTATCGAAATCCTGCACTCTGGTGCGTGACCCAGAGTGGCCTGCCTGAGCCGCAGTCACTCGATTCGAGTCGGGCGTCCGACCCTGAATAAGACTGCATTTTACAATTCGGCCATATCAAGAACAAAGCCAACATTTAGGATAACAGTCCGTATTACGTGACTCATCCACAGGGTTGGATGGGCGAAGTGGTGCAGAACCAACGAAATGTGTCTCCCCCTGGGTTGTCAGCTTTGCAACCCTGTTGCTAGCGATTCACAGAGCTTAGGAACGTGTTGGGGAGCAAATCGCGATGCGGGGTTGGGGAACCGGCGCCAGATTTTTGTTTTTTGGAACTTTTTTTGCGGTAGCGAGTCAGTTTACCGGAGCTCAGGCGAACGCTGGACTTTCCGCGCAATCAGCGCAATCGCGACATAATAACGTCCGGCTGGCCAGTCGCAGCAGGCCCGCAAACAGATACGCATATCATGGGGCCATATCATGCGTGCCCTATGCCCGCGCAGCTTCGGGAATCACTGTCTCCGGTAATGCATGGGAGTGGTGGCAAAACGCCGCTGGCGTATATGCCCGCGGCAGTGTTCCCGAACCAGGCAGCGTCCTTACGTTCCGTTCGAACGGCCGTATGCGGCTGGGCCACGTCGCTGTCGTCAGCACCGTCATCAATTCGCGGGAGATCGAGATCGATCACGCCAATTGGTGGGGCCCCGGCATGCAAGGTGGCATCGCCAAGAATATTCCGGTGGTAGACGTATCTGAGAACAACGATTGGACCGCGGTGCGCGTCGGGCTTGGCCAGAGCGGCGATTTTGGCAGTGTCTATCCGACATACGGCTTCATCTACGATCGTCCAGACAACGGCATGATGGTGGCTTCCGCCATTGCCCCTGCACCGAAACCGGTACTGAACCCGGCGCCGTCCGACCTCCGCCCGGCCACCGAGCGAGGCTGGGACACTTACGAGGAAGTCGCCGAAGCGCCGCAAGTCGCGAGATACCACGGTCGGGTGGTACACACGGTGTCCTACCACACGACCAAGCCACACAAGCACTACTAGACGAACGAAGCCGCCAGCGGACCTCTCGCTCATGTCCGCAGCTCTGCGGACACGGCGATCCGGCAGTGGCGGTGGTGGCGTTGCCGGCCGTGTGGTAGCGGCGGGGCTGGCTCATCCGGCATGTTGGCCGGATACTTGAGCCAGTCCAATGAGACAGATCCGACTATGCATCTTCATGTTGCTTGCCACGCTGAGTTCGGCACATGCGACATGTCGCGTCACAGCACAGGCGACCGTTCCGATTGACCTGGCGAATGGCCATCTGCTTGTCAGCGTCCAGGTCAATGGCACACCAACGACGTTTATCCTCGATACGGGTGCGGAACGCACGCTGATGGGCGAGGACGCGGTGCGCCAGCTCGGCGTGGCCCGCGACAATTGGGTCGCCTCGACCGTCCTGGGCATCGGCGGTTATGAGGAGCGGCCGAACGCGCTGCCCCGCTCACTGCAGCTCGGCGGGATGATCCTTCGGCGCCATACCTTGGTCGGCGACAACAGCGTCACCGTTGGACCATTGCCGATAACCGCGGTCCAGGGCCACCCGATCGCCGGGCTGCTGGGCCGTGACTTCATCTCGCCGTTCGACCTGGACATCGATTTCCCGGCCCGCCAACTGACGCTGTACGACGTAAGCGGATGCAGCACTGGCTTTCTGCCTTGGCACGCCACATATGCCTCGATCCCAGCGACCACGCCCGCCGGCGCCGCTCTCGTCATTCCTGTGTCGATCGATGGCAGCGCTCTGCACGCGCTGATCGACACCGGCGCCAGTTCCAGCCTCATCACGGCGCCTGGCATGGCGCGCCTGGGCCTGACGCCTGAACTGCTCGCGCATGACCCCAGCGGCAACGGCTCTGGCATCGGACCTGCCCCCGTCTTCATGCGCCGTCATCACTTCGAAACGCTCAGCGTCGGCCCGGTCACCACGATGAAACCAACGCTTTGGGTTTCACCGGTGCGCGTCGTGCCGATCGTGGACATGTTGCTCGGCGCCGATTGGCTGAGCACGCGGCGTTTGTGGCTATCCTTCGCAACCAAACAGGTCTTCATCGCAATGCCGCAAAACGGCTGATCGTCAGGCTCAGAGGTAGCGAACTGTCAGCCGCATCCCGAAAACCTGGCCGACGAGGTCCATTGCCCTGCCACGGCGCGGCGGCCCGCTGATGCGGCTGCAACTTGTTATGAGTACAGCGCCCAGCGCGAAGGAATGCGAAGTGCGCGCGGGCGCCGCCACCCATTCACCGCTGCGGCTTTATCCGATCCCCACCGCATGGTTGAGCGGCCCGTGCCCGGCTCCGAATCCTGGCGCCGAGGCAATTGCGGCGCGCACGTAGTCCCGAGCGCGGACCACTGCGTCCCGTAGCGTCATCCCTTGCGCCAGGCTCGCGGCAATGCCACTCGCCAACGTGCAACCCGTGCCATGGGTGTTTCGTGATGCAATACGCGGCGCGGCGAACTCCTCGACGCCATCGGCGGTCGCGAGCAAATCCACCAGCTGATCGCCTGCCAGGTGACCACCCTTCAGCAGCACCGCCGGCACACCCAAGGAGAGCAACGCATCCGCCGCCCGCCGCATCGCAGCCAGATCGGGAATACTCATTCCGGACAGTGCCTCAGCCTCGGGCAGGTTCGGCGTAATGACACGCGCCATCGGGATCAGGCGCCGCATCAACATAGCCAGTGCATCGTCAGCCAGCAGGCGTGCCCCGCTGGTAGCCACCATCACCGGATCGACCACCACCGGCACACCCGGCGCGTGCAGCGCCAGCGCATCGCACACGGCCTCAATGGTTGCCGCGTCGGCCAGCATGCCGGTCTTCACGACGTCGGCGCCGATATCGTGCATCACCACGTCGATCTGCTTCGCCACGAAATCGAGTGGCGCGATATGCACCGCCTCCACCCCCAGCGTGTTCTGCGCAGTCAACGCCGTGATCGCGGTCGCTGCATAAGCGCCGAACATCGTAATCGTTTTGATGTCAGCCTGAATGCCAGCCCCTCCGCCGGAATCGGACCCGGCGACCACCAGCACACGACCGAGCATCAGTCGGCGCTTTCACTCACACGCGTGGCGGCAGCGATCGTCACGCACAGCTCATCGACAATCCGCCCAACCAATACCTCATCATCAGCCTCGGCCATCACCCGGATCAGCGGCTCGGTACCGCTCTCTCGGATCACCAGTCGCCCGGAGCCGTTCAGCGAAGCTTCTGCATCGGCGATCGCCTGCTGAACCTGCTTGCTTCGCAGCGGCGAACTTCCTGCATAGCGCACGTTCTTGAGAAGCTGCGGCATCGGCGTAAAGATCCGGCACGCGTCACGGATGGACCTGTCCTGCTCGACGATCACCGCGAGCACTTGCAACGCGGCGAGCAATCCGTCGCCGGTCGTCGCAAAATCCGACAGGATCACGTGGCCTGACTGCTCGCCGCCCAGGTTCATCCCGCCTTCGCGCATGCGTGCGACGACATAGCGATCGCCGACCTTGGTGCGATGCAGACACAGTCCCTGGGCCGCGAGGAAGCGCTCCAATCCCAGGTTGGACATCACCGTGGCGACGATGCCCTCGCCACGCAGCAGCCCCGTCCTGGCCCATGACTGCGCGATCAGCGCCAAGATCTGGTCACCGTCAATCAGCGTGCCGGTTTCGTCCGCCATCAGCAGGCGGTCTGCGTCACCGTCCAGGGCAATGCCAAGCTGTGCCCCGTGTTCCCGCACCTGCGCGCACAGATAGTCAGGCACGGTCGAACCGCAGCCGCGGTTGATGTTGAACCCGTCGGGCGCTACGCCGACGGGAATCACCGTCGCGCCCAGTTCCCAGAGCACTGTCGGCGCCACGCGGTATGCCGCGCCGTTGGCACAATCCACGACGATTTTCAGGTCGTCGAGCCGCAACCCGCGCGGAAAGCTCGCCTTGGCCACCTCGATATAACGGCCCGGCGCATCATCGAGGCGCGCGGCCCGCCCCAGCGACGCCGGCGCCGCCATACGCGGTCGCAGGTCGCTCGCCATCAGCGCCTCGATCTCGCTCTCGGTGTCGTCGTCCAGCTTGAACCCGTCCGGGCCGAACAGCTTGATGCCGTTATCCTCGAATGGATTGTGCGACGCCGAAATCATCACCCCCAGATCGGCACGGAGGCTCCGGGTCAGCATGGCTATCGCCGGTGTCGGCAGCGGTCCGACCAGCGTCACGTCCATCCCTGCGCCGATGAACCCTGCGGTCAGCGCTGGCTCGATCATGTAGCCGGAGAGACGGGTATCCTTGCCGATGACCACGCGATGCCGGTGGCTGCCACGCGTGAACAACAGGCCTGCCGCCTGGCCCAGGCGGAGCGCAATTTCCGCGGTCATCGGATCCTTGTTGGCTGTACCGCGGATTCCGTCGGTCCCGAACAGGTGCCTAACGCGCGTCATCGGATCTCCGTCTCGCTTGCCGATCAATCATCTAGCCGCTGCGCCCCGGGGAAAGGAAGCATTGTCAGCGCCTGCCAGACCTTTATCGCCTCGACCGTTTCCGCAACATCGTGCACACGGAGGATTGACGCCCCGCGTGACAGGGCTGCCAGGCCGGCCGCCAGCGAACCGGCAAGACGCCCCTTCGGATCACGCTCCCCGGTCACTGCGCCGATGAACGACTTGCGCGAAACGCCGACGAGGATCGGTAGGCCGAGTGCATTCAGCTGCGGCAAGCGCCGCAATAGCTCGAGCGACTGGCCGGCGGTCTTGGCAAAGCCGATGCCCGGATCGACGACGATACTCTCGCGCATCACGCCGGCACTTTCCGCCATCGCGACGCTGCATCCGAGCTCGCGCACCACGTCGCCCGCTACGTCGGCGTAGTGCGCTTGTGCATACATATCAGCAGGCGTGCCGCGCATATGCATCAGGATCACCGGACAACCGCGCGCCGCGACAAGCGACGCCGCCGTCGGATCAAACCGAAGCGCGTAGACATCGTTGATGATTGCGGCGCCTGCATCGAGTGCCATTGCCATCGTCGATGCATTGCGGGTGTCGACTGAGACACGCAATCCCGCCTGAGCCAGCGCCGCTATCACCGGAATGACGCGGGCCTGCTCCTCCTCCGGCGACGTGCGCTGCGATGACGGACGCGTGCTCTCGCCACCGACGTCGACAATGTCGGCGCCCGCCGCTGCCATCGCCAGTCCGGCCGCAACGGCCGCGCCATTGTCCAGGAAGTCGCCCCCGTCGCTGAAGCTATCAGGCGTGACATTCAACACGCCCATGACACGCGGACGGTCGAGTGTCAGCCCCGCCCAGTGCCTCACGCCGCCCACACGTTCACCAGGGTCAGACGGCCGGAAACGATGTCCAGCAAGATGCTCGGCGCTTCGCGCAACCACGGCGCCTCAGTTGTCCCGCATAGCCGAACTGCCAACAGCATCTTTCTCGCCCACCGGGTGCTGGTGCCGCAGCATATACCAGAATGGGAGGTCCGTTGTGGTCAGGACGCGTGTGCGTCCGCGGCGTCCGAGATGGCGCGCGGCCCCAATCACGAACCCATAGCGCGCGGTGTACCGCTAGCCAGGCTGCGGCGCTGGCCCCAATCCACCTGCGGGCGGCGTCGGCTGGGTCGCTGGCCGCCCAGCCGTTGGCACGGACGCGCGCCGGCTCTCCGGCGCGGGCTCGTCCACCACCTTGCGGATGACCGGTTCGCCGCGCAGCACCGTACGGATCTCGTCCCCGGTGAGGGTCTCATGCTCCAGCAGGCCACGCGCCAGCCGGTGCAGTTCCTCGATATTCTCGGTCAGGATCCGTCGCGCCTTCGCGTAGGCCCGATCGATGATGTCCTTGATCTCGGCGTCGATCTCCCGGGCCGTGGCCTCGGACACGTTCTTTGCCTGAGTCACGGAGTGTCCCAGGAACACCTCCTGGCTGTTGTCGCCATAAGCGATCATGCCGAGCTTGTCGCTCATGCCCCATTCGGTGATCATCCGGCGCGCCTGGTCGGTCGCCATCTTGATGTCGCCGGCGGCACCGTTGGACACCTTGTCTGGTCCGAAGATGATCTCCTCGGCCGCACGACCGCCCATAGCCATGGTCAATTCGGCTAGCAATTTCGACTTGCTCTTAGAGTAGCGGTCGCCCTCGGGCAGGCTCATGACCAAGCCGAGGGCGCGGCCACGGGGGATGATCGTCGCCTTGTGCACCGGATCGCATTCCGGCTCGTGCATGGCGCAAAGGGCGTGGCCACCCTCGTGATAGGCAGTCATCCGTTTCTCGGCCTCGGACATCACGAGCGAACGGCGCTCGGTGCCCATCATCACCTTGTCCTTGGCGGCCTCGAACTCGGCCATCGCCACGACGCGCTTGCCGATGCGGGCCGCCAGCAGCGCCGCCTCGTTCACCAGGTTCGCCAGATCGGCACCGGAAAAACCGGGCGTCCCGCGTGCGATCACCTTCGGGTCCACATCGGACGCCAGTGGCACCTTGCGCATGTGCACGCGCAGGATCTTTTCGCGGCCGTTCACGTCGGGATTCGGCACCACCACCTGCCGGTCGAAGCGCCCAGGCCGCAGCAGCGCCGGGTCCAGCACATCGGGGCGGTTGGTTGCCGCAATCAGGATGACGCCCTCGTTGCTCTCGAAGCCGTCCATCTCGACCAGCATCTGGTTGAGCGTCTGCTCGCGTTCGTCATTGCCGCCGCCCAGTCCGGCCCCGCGATGACGCCCCACCGCGTCGATTTCGTCGATGAAGATGATGCAGGGCGCGTTCTTCTTGCCCTGCTCGAACATGTCGCGCACCCGGCTGGCGCCGACGCCCACGAACATCTCGACGAAGTCGGAACCGGAGATCGTGAAGAATGGCACGTTCGCCTCACCGGCGATCGCCCGCGCCAGCAGGGTCTTGCCGGTGCCGGGAGGACCGACCAGCAGCACACCCTTGGGGATCTTGCCGCCCAGGCGTTGGAATTTCTGCGGGTCCTTCAGGAACTCGACGATCTCCTGCAGTTCGCCCTTCGCCTCATCGATGCCCGCCACATCGTCAAACGTCACGCGCCCCTGCTTCTCGGTGAGCATGCGTGCCCGCGACTTGCCGAAACCCATCGCGCGCCCGCCGCCAGCCTGCATCTGACGCATGAAGAACACCCAGACGCCGATGAGCAGCAGCATCGGGAACCACGACAGCAGGTAGTGCAGCAGCGGGTTGACATCGGAATCCTCGGGCTTCGCAATCACCCGCACGCCCTTGTCTGTCAGGCGCTGCACCAGGGTGGAGTCTTCCGGTGTATAAGTTTGGAACGTGCGCCCGTCGGTGAGTTGGCCAGAAACCGTGCGGCCTTGGATCACCACATCGCGCACCCGCCCACCGTTCACCTCATTGATGAAGTCGGAATAGGCGACCTGAGTTGCCGCTGTGTGGCTGGCGCCAGGCTGGAACAGGTTGAACAGCACCACCAGCAGTAGTGCGATGATGACCCACAAAGCCAGATTGCGGCCGAAATTGCTCATGTCTCTCTGCTCATGTCCACCCGGGGCGGTCCAAGACGGGTCCCGCCATCATTGCATGCCAGCCAGACACCAATGAACAGTGAATGGCCAGCATGACGTTCTGACAACATAGGGCGTCTCTGCCCTTCATGCATCCCCAAAGCGATACGGCACCGCTACGGCAGGGCGGGACGGTGAAAATAACAACTCGATACCTTCGCATGCCTTCCGGTCAGGGTAGTGGAGATGCGGAACGGCGCAAAGCTGTCCGCTGTGCCTCAAAGCCGGCAATGTCCGTAGCACCGCTGCCGGCAGGCGCGAAAGGCGCCGAAGCTGTGCCGCATCGTCACCCAGTGCCCCAAGCATGCTCCCAGGGGGGAGGCCGGCGTGCGCGACCAGGCGAAACCGCCCGTCCCACAAAGCTCCGGCCACCGCCGGGATGGCTACAGCTGGCGTCTCGCGCACCAACAACCAATCACCCCCCAGCCGACCCGCGCGCATCAGCCGAACCCCCGCCAAGGTTGCCGGCTTCATCATAACGGCGAGGCGTGCGACAGATCGTGTCGCCGGCGGATAGACAGCACCCGAGATCATCTGGATCAGTGCCGCGAGCGCGCCGGCCGACACCTGACCATCCAACACCACATAACCTGCGGGCATCAGCGAAGCATGCTCCGCCAGCTCTGCTGCAACCGCCTCGTCGTTCTGGGTGCGCTGCCGGCCCGCCGCCGCGGCAGCCGCAACCAATGACGTCGTTGCCGGTCCAGTTCCGTCACGGTCACGCCGTTGCAGTCGCAAACGCGGCCGCAGCGCTGTCTGATCGCGGTTGGACGGATCTTCGCTCCAGCTGATCCCCTCAGCCTCGAGGAATCTCCGCAGGCCGATGGGGGGCACCTCCAGCAGCGGCCGCAGAATTTGCACGTTTCTCTGTTCGACCAGCGGCGCCATGGCGGCCAATCCCGTCGGCCCGCTGCCGCTCAGTTCCCTGATCAGAACAGTTTCTGCCTGATCGGCGGCGTGATGCCCTAGCAGCAAGTGCAGGATACCCTCGCTCGCGCAAGCCTTTGCCAGGGCCCTGAACCGAGCGTCCCGCGCGCGCTGCGCCAGCGCCGCGCCCCGCGCAAGATCGTCCAGGTGCAGCACGCGCGCTGCAATATTGCGCGCTCTGAGACGCGCCGCCGCATCCGCCGCCTCGGCGGAGGCCTCCGGACGCAATCCATGATCGACGATGAGGGCAAGCAGCGTGCCATCGCGCTCCCGCGCCCACGCGCCGGCCATCAGCGCCAGCGCCATGCTATCCGGGCCGCCGGAAACGCCTGCCGCCAGCCGAGGCCTCGGTTCAAACGGGCCCAGCCTGGCCATCGCGGCAGCGAACTGGGAATAAAGGTCTGGGATTGATTTCCCTCCCTTACAGCCAATCCGGCCCCTCCCCTAGCCAACTCCCGCCAGGGACGGGTGACGTGGAACAGCTCCGTCCGTCATCTGCATCCGCTTCGTTGCGCAGCGGACGCGACGCCGTCGCGCAGGTCGGGTCGGAGGGTTGGAAACTCCGCCCGCAGCTTGCCCAACGTGTCGCATGCCGCCTTCTTCTCATTGATTGCTGCCAGCGAGTTGGCGAGCCCCAATAACGCGTCTTCCGCATGCCCGCCCCGCCGGGACCGATTGTAGGTATCATCATAGGCGATTGCTGCCTGCGAAAACTGGCGCTGTCCCGTCAGTGCCTGTGCCAGCAGGAACTGCGCGTCATACGCCCGCGGCGACGTCCGATAATTGATCAGCACCTCACGCGCCGCTTGCTCCGCCGCGGTGTAGTCCCGTCGTGCCAGCGCCGCGTTCCCTTCCTGCATCGACAGCTCGGGCGTCCGCTTTATTGGCGCGGGCGGCGGCTGTGGTGCCTGCGGCTGCATCGGCTGCGGCGCCGCCAGGCTCAGCGCCCCGGGCTGCGGCGATATGGTTTGCGATTGCGCCGGCCGCGGCACTGGCCCAGTGCGCGGTGGCGCGGCGGCGCCAGGGTTCTGCATCTGGAATGCCAGGTCGTCGATCTTCTTCGCCAAATCCGCGGACTGCCGGTCCGCCTGGTTCTGCAACTCATCGACGCGGCCGCGGAGCTGCCGTACCTGGTCCTCCAGCGCGCCGACGCGTGACAGCAGCTGCGCCACGAGGTCGCCGCTGCTGGTCGAAGGCGGTGGCCCCGAGTAGCCGCCACCTAGATTGGTTGGGCTGCCGCGCCCGGCTTGCGCCTGCATTCCCTGCACCTGGCGCTGCAGGTCCAGGATCTGGTTTTGCAACGCGATTCCTTCGCGGCTTTCCACCTGCGCCCATGCAGGCATCGCCGCGAACATTAGCGCGACAGCAGCCAGGATCGGTCGAATTCCCGACGGAATATTCATGCGATGCCTCCGGACTCGGCGTTCTTACGCCAAACGCGGGCGGTGATATGGCAGCGAGCGCGCAAACGAAACCGGCGGCCGTCGGGCCGCCGGTTCGGATCGCATCAACTCAGCCCAGCCGAAGCTCAGCGAACAGATGTGATCGTGTTACGATTCTGCGCCCACGCCTGCTCGTTGTCGCCCATCGCTGTCGGCCGATCCTTGCCGTAGCTGATCGTGGTAATACGTGAAGCGGCGACGCCCTTGGCCACCAGGTAATCGCGACTGGCATTGGCGCGGCGCTGGCCAAGCGCCAGGTTGTATTCCTCGGTCCCGCGATCATCGCAGTTTCCGGCCACCTGAACGTTGACCTGCTGGTACTTGCCCAGCCAGCCCGACTGCTTGTCGAGCGTCGCCTGCGCGTCCGGCGCGAGGTTTGACCTGTCGAAAGCGAAGAAGACGCGATCGCCGACATTGGCGACGAGGTCCTCCTCGCTGCCCGGGACAGGGCCAGCGGTCGAGGCACCCGCCCCGGTCGAGGCGGTCGTGTTCTGGTTCGAGCACGCCGCCAGCAGGGCGACGACGGCTGCTGTGCCGAGAATCTTGAAGTTCATTGTGGGTCCGTCCCTGATTGGGGGTGTCGTGGTACGCAGAACTGAAGTCGAGGGCGCAACGGTAATCCGTTCCGCCCCAGAATGCGATTAGCTGGTTGCATTGAACCCGGTCAAGTTCGCGAGAACCGGTGTTTTTACATATCAATCATACCGGTGCGTGCGCCGCTCAGGCTGCCAGGGGCGACCATGCCGGATCGGAAGCGTCCGTGGGGGTTTCCACCGACCGCTCGTTGAAGCCGGTAATATCGATCGACACCAGGCGTGACGAGAAGCCGGCGCCGCGGCTGTCCCGAGCCGCCGTCTGCCGCCAGAACATCAGCACCCGCCCGTTCGGCGCGAAAGTCGGCCCCTCTACCGAAAAGCTTTCGGACAGGATCCGCTCTCCGGAACCGTCAGGATGCATGACACCGATAGCGAAGTTGCCGACCTCGCCGCCAAATCGCGTGAACGCGATCAGATCGCCACGCGGCGACCATACTGGCGTCGCATAGCGGCCGGAGCCGAAGCTGATGCGCTTCGCGCCACCGCCGCCCGCGCCCATGATGTAGAGCTGCTGGTCACCCCCGCGGTCCGAATTGAACACGATCTGCGACCCGTCCGGGCTGTAGCAGGGGCTGACGTCGATCGCGCCGGAATTGGTCAGGCGCCGCGACGCATGGCTGCCAAGCTCAACGACCACGATGTCGGATCCACCGCCATTGATCACCGACATGACCACGCTGTTGCCGTCCGGCGAGAACCGCGGCGCAAAGGTCATGCCCGGGAAGTCGCCAAGCACGCGCTGCTGACCGTTGCCAAGATTGAAGATATAAACGCGCGGCCGGTTGTTGGCATAGCTCATGAACGCGATCTCGTCGCGCGCGGGATGGAAGCGCGGTGTCAGCACCAGCCATGAGCCATCGGTCAGGAAGCGATTGTTGGCGCTATCCTGATCCATGATCGCCAGCCGCTTGGTACGACGGTCACGCGGCCCGGTCGCGGCGATGTAACAGATGCGGGTGTCGAAATAGCCCTTCTCGCCGAGCAGCCGCTCATAGATCACGTCGGCGATGATGTGTGCGATGCGGCGCCAGTTGGCCGGAGTGGTTGTGTAGGCGGTACCCTGTAGCTGCGTCCCTGGCAGCACGTCCCACAGTCGGAACTCCACCCGGATCTGCCCACCGCCCTGCGATTCAGCGCGTCCGGTCACCAGCGCTTGTGTGCCGATCGCCCGCCAATTCGCGAAATTCGGAACGTCCCCGGGAGCCGCAGCCGAGGCTTGGATGAACGCTGAGGGATTGACCGGACGGAACAGCCCGCAATTGGCAAGGTCACTTGTCACGACACCCATGATGTCCTGTCCGAGCTGCGCCGAGGTACCATCGCTGCCCGACAATGCCGGCAACGCAATCGGAATCGGATCGGTGCGCGCGCGATTGACGTCGATGACGGCGGTCTGTCCGCCACCCGGTGCTCCAGCAGCCTGCCCGCGTGGGGGCGGGGCAGCCTGAGCACGCACCATGTCTGGGGAACCAAACAGCGCAGCGGTTCCGGCGACACCGCCGAGCAGTGAACGGCGACGAAGGTATGGGAGCGGAAAATCGATCATGTCAGAGCCTTTCCTCAAGTGAGTCCTCTCACGGTCGGAATCGAAATGTGAAGGTACGCGTCTGCCCCAACATGTTCTGCGGCAGCGGCAGGTTGGAGCATTGAGGGTCCAGCACGGCGCGCACAGCGCGCTCGGCAAACACACGCAGCCGCATGCCAGATGCGACACGTCCCGCATCTTCATCCGCCACGACAGCGCGCCGCACCACGCCACTGGCATCAGTGGTCACCGTCAAGAGCACCTGCATCTTGTCGAGGTCGAGCATCCCGGGATCCGTACTCCAGCACCGCCGCACGTAGTCACCGATGGCGCCGCGCTGCGACATAGAGAGCGCCGAGGTGTCATCGCTCAGCGGATTGCCCCCGCCATTCGGCGCGCCACCCGATTGCGGATTGGTGCGAGCCTTCGGCGGCTGGGTCTGTTTCTGCAAACTCCGCAGCTTGGACAACGTGTTCTCCAGCGCATCGCTTTCCGGCGCCGGGTTCTTTGTCACGTTCGGTTGTGAAGTCGCACTTTGAGGCGCCGGCGGTGGCGGTACGGGAGGTGGCGGCACGGGCAGCGGCGGCGTGGGCAGTGGCGGCTGTGCCCGCTGTGGCGTTGGCGGCGAAGCCGGTGGAGGCGGCGCGGTTTCTGCGGCGGTTGACGGCGTCGGCGGCGGAACCGGCGTCGGCGGCGTGGGCAATGGCGGTGCCGACGCCTGCGGCGGTGGTGGCGGCGGGGGTGGCGGCGGAGGCGGAGGCGGTGGTGCCTCGGTCGGTTGCGGCTTCGGCTGCTGATCTGCCTGTGGTGCCTGGTTGGCGTTCTGCGTATTGGCGGTTGCCGGCACCGCAGCGGGCGCAGGCGCCTTCACCGCACTGTCGGCGGTGCCAGAAAACACCATGGCGACCGTAGTCTCGTCCGGTGGCTGCTCCAGCGACCTGCTGAACGGCAGTCCGATCAGCAGCACGAGCAGAATGACAACATGGATTGCGCCAGAAATGAGCGCGCCGACCCGCAAGGTCGGACTGACCGCTTCGTTCCGACGGTCCAGTCTATCCGTGCCGCGGAGGACGCGTTGCAGCACGCTGCGCTACTCCCTAGCGGCCCTTGGTCTGGCCACTGGTGGCTGGCGCAGCTGGCGCGGGCACTGCTGCGGGTGCGGCCGGAACGGGCGGCGACGCGGGCGTCAGCGTCGGCTGTTCGGCGAGTAGCGCGACCTTGGTGAAGCCACCCTGGGTGACAGTGCCCATCACCTCCATGATACGCCCATACGGTAGGTCCTTGTCACCACGAACGAATATACGCCGATCAGGATTGTTCTGCGCGATTGCTTGCAGCTTGGTTACCAGATCGGCGAGTTGTACCTCCTGGTCCTGCAGGAAGATCTTGCCCTGTGCGTTCAACGAAACCGTCAGTGGCTGACTGTCCGTGTTGATCGGTTTCGCATCCGTCTTCGGCAGATCGACCGACACGCCCGACGTCATCAGCGGCGCCGTCACCATGAAGATGATCAGCAGCACGAGCATCACGTCCACCAGCGGGGTGACGTTGATCTCCGACAGCGGCCGATACCGGCCACGGCCATTACTGCGCGCATTGAATGTGGCGGCCATCTCTAGAAAGAGCCCCCGATCATCACGCCCGCTCCTCGCTCTGGCGCGATAGGATGGCACTGAATTCTGCGCCAAACCCTTCCAGCCGCGATGCGAACCTCGCCAGATCGTTGCTGATCTTGTTGTACGCCAGCACCGCCGGGATCGCAGCCACCAGACCGATCGCCGTGGCGAACAGCGCCTCCGCGATGCCCGGTGCCACGACGGCCAGGTTCGTGTTGTGCATCGCCGCGATCGCCGAGAACGAATGCATGATGCCCCACACGGTGCCGAACAGTCCGATGAACGGCGCCGTCGCGCCCACTGACGCGAGGAAAATCATCCACCGCTCCATGCGATCCATCTCGCGCTGCACGGTCACGGTGATTGCCCGGTCCACCCGCTCGCGCACCGAGGTCCTGCTGATATCTGCTCCCGCCACGCGGACCGAACGGCGCCACTCGCCCATCGCGGCGCCGAATACCGCCGCCATCGGATGCCCTGGATTGGTGCCCTCATGCTCGAACAGGTCCTCCAGGCTGCCACCCGACCAGAACCGATCCTCGAAGCCATCCGCGTCACGGTTGACCTTGCGCAGGCTGGACCACTTCTCGAATACCACGGCCCATACCCAGACGCTTGCCGCCAGCAGCCCGAGCATCACGATCTTCACAACGATGTCGGCCTCGACAAAGAGGCCCCACAGCGACAGATCCGCCCCCGGCACAGCGAGGTTTGCCGCGTCCACTGCCCGATCCACTCCAGCTACTCCCCGTTCCGAGCGGCAGCCGCCGCATTACACATAGCCGTCAGCGCTGCACGCCAACGTTGCGGCAGCCGCCCAAGTCGTCCGTCCCCTGGCTTCACGCAGGCGAGTCGCACCGTCAGTATCGCACACGACCCGTCCGGACCCTGCATATTCTGGCGCAGCGTCGCACTCGCG
>Ga0310811_10006650_pt1 | contig 14779 bp, 9 predicted proteins | sample YCmetagenome_FD_207642 | JGI IMG/M metagenome (GOLD analysis project Ga0310811, IMG submission 207642) | Soil microbial communities from experimental microcosm in Duke University, North Carolina, United States - YC | ecosystem: Engineered > Artificial ecosystem > Soil microcosm > Unclassified ...
CGCGACACCAATCGTATCACCGAGCGAAAGTTCATCAACGCCCAGTTCAAGCAAAGCCAGCGCGATATGAAGGACACGTTGTGGTTCAACATATCCTTCATATGGGCAACCAAAAACCGTCGAGATATAGCCTCGTACCGCAATCCCTTCTCGCTTTGCACTGGCGATAACAGGGCGAAAAAGCTCCAGACTTTCGGCAATGCTGACACGAATATTCTGACGCGTAAAACTCTCACTGGCAGCAGTAAAGACTGCGATAGAACGTACCCCCGCCTCAAAGGCTCGTTCAAAGCCTTTCATATTGGGAACAAGCACAGGATAGCTCGTAGCAGGCAGACGCTGCACACCATGCATAACCTCTGACGAATCACTGAGCTGGGGGATAGCACGTGGACTCACAAACGAGGTGGCTTCCACAACGGGAAGCCCTGCCTCAGCTAACAGATGAATGAACTGAATTTTGTGCGTGGTTGGAATACGAGCCTGTTCATTCTGTAATCCATCACGGGGGCCGACCTCGACAATCCGCACCGATTCAGGCAGGTCAGGAAGTGATGAAATCATTCTTTTATTATGCCCCTTTGTATTCAACCAGAGAAGATGCTGAAGAAACCTGCTCACTCTTCTCATGTTGTTCATTTACAACTATCTCTGGCTGTTCACGATCGATGGGAGGAGGTAGCAACAAGAGATCTTTCTTCTCCTCCTGCTGCTCCTCTTGATGCTCACGCTCGACACGAATCTTAAGAATGCGCCGACCACGAGTAGCCAATACAGTAAAAATCAGATTTTCATAGGTGATCGCATCATTCACATTAGGAATCTTATCAAGTTGCGCATAGACAAAACCGCCCAATGTTTCATAATCGGAGTCATCCAACTTCATATCCATGAGTTCATTAAAATCATAGATACTCAATTTTGCATCGATGATATATTCATTCTCGTTGACCTTCTCATACAATTTTTCTTCATGATCATATTCGTCCTGAATATCACCGACAATCTCTTCCATCAGATCTTCTATCGTGACCAATCCGGCCACCGAACCATATTCATCGACGACCATCGCGATATGATTGCGCGACTGGCGAATTTCGCGCAAAAGATCATCGAGCTTCTTGGTTTCTGGCACAAAGTAGGCTGGTCGCACCAGTTCGCGAATAGGGAAGGTATCATGTCCCTCACGCAACTGGCGTAGCATATCTTTGGTATAGAGAATGCCAATCACCTCATCAATACCAACTGACTCCTCATAGACCGGGATACGCGAGAAACCACCTTCTAGTGCCACATCCACGGCCTGTGTCACCGTCGCGGCACTCGATAACGTGACCATATCAATACGGGGAATCATGACCTCGCGTACAGTGGTATCGGCGAACTCAAAGATACTGTGAATCATCTCAGTCTCTTCTTCTTCAAGCACGCCTTCCTCCTCACCTACAGTGACCAATAGACGCAGCTCTTCTTCTGTCACAAATGGCCCATGATGCTTGATCTGTCCACCCATCAAACGCACAAACACAGACGTTACCTGATTGAGGGACCAGATCAATGGACGCAGCAACCAGGCAGCAAAACGCACAGCACCAGCCAGAGCACGCGCCCAGCGGAGAGGATTCTGCACGGCGGCAGTCTTTGGAGTAATCTCACAGAAGATCAATACAAACAGCGAAATGACAACAGAGGAAATCAACTCACCAAGCGACTGAGAGAAGCGCAAGGCAAGCACAGTTGCCATACTGGAGGCAACGATTACCGCAACACTATTGATCACAAGGATCGTAGATAAGAACGTATTTGGTTCTGCCAATAGTTGTTCTATCCGTATAGCTTGCGCGTCACCTTCTTCAACCAGATTTTTGAGCTTAATCCGACTGATTGACGTCAGAGCTGTTTCGGCAGCCGAAGCTACCGCACAAAGCACGAGGGCTACAACCATTACAACAAGCTGTAGCCACGCTTGCGCATCCAGATGCGCAAAGTGAAAATCATACGTGGCGGCTAAGCTACATAAAGCAGGGCCGTCCATAATCAACACCTATTCCTTTTTATCACCCTCGGCCTGTGCATGCGCGTCATCAGTTGACTGCAACGTACGAAGCAGCCGAGCAGGAACACCGACAACAAGCGCATGGGGTGGAACATCTTTATTTACGACGGCACCCGCCCCTGTCATGGCTTGCTCACCAATCGTTACAGGAGGGACCAGTATCGTATCACATCCAACAAAGGCACCCGATTCAATCGTAGTATGATATTTCTGTCTGGTAATGCCATTATAATTCGATGTTATAGTACCAGCACCAATATTCACATGGTCGCCAACTGTTGCATCACCAATATAACTGAAATGATGCATATCAGTCTCCGCACCCACATACGAATTCTTCACTTCACCAAAGTTCCCCATACGTACACCACGTGCCAGATGTGCTCCCGGTCGACAATGACTGAAGGGACCCATGATAACTTCATCTTCTAATGTTGCTTCTTCCAACGCGGAATTGCGAATGATACAACGATCACCAATTGTGGATTGATCAATGGTCGTTGCGGGTCCAATACGGCACCAGGAACCAATGACGGTCTTACCACTAATCATTGTTCCAGGCAGAATAACGGTATCCGCGCCAATCTTGACGTCCGCGCCAATATACGTATTGGCAGGATCAATAATCGTCACACCCGCATACATATGCTGTTCCAGAATCCGCTGTCGCAAAACACGCTCAGCTTCCGCCAATTGCACCTTGTTATTGATACCCAAAGTCTCATCAAGTGAGCCACTGACGGTAGCGATACGCCGTTCTTCTGCTCCCGCAACCGCGATCAGATCTGTCAGATAATACTCGCCCGCTGGATTGCGTGGCAAAGCCTGTAACGCGGACCAGAGCCATACACGGTCAAAACAATAGACTCCAGAATTGACTTCTTGAATCTGAAGTTGCTCAGGTGTGGCACGTTTCACCTCAACAATTTCGCGTACATGCCCTCGACTATCACGCACAACCCGACCATAATCGGAGGGTTGCTGTGTATGCGATGTCAAAAATGTCACAGTCGCTTCATTCCTGACATGTTCCACAAGCACCTGCGCCAGTATCTCACTGCGTACCAGCGGTGTGTCTCCATAACAAACAAGCACAGTTTCTGGTAACGGCTGTAGAGCATCCACAGCGGACTGAGCCGCCAATACCGCATGTCCCGTCCCTAACTGTTCGTGCTGCATAGCATAATTACAGCGGTTACCAAATGCTGAAGTAATCTGTGCTGCTTCCTGACCCAGTACCACAACAGGACGCTCCGACGTAAGCGCATCCGCGAACGGAGCAAACGCCGCTGTTGAAGGAATAGCTTCTACCGTTTGAAGTACATGGGCAAGAAGAGGCAAACCAGCCAGGGGATGAAGAACTTTTGGTAATGTTGAACGCATCCGTGTGCCCTTACCTGCGGCAAGAACGACGGTAGCATATGTATTCATTTTCGATTTCACAAACCTTTTTTTGCTTTGAAGTTTTTGGGCAACATTGATAAGAAAGATAGATGTTGACAGACGAGTCCAACATCCTATCCAAGCATAAAAATGGTTCGGATAGCAGGATTTGAACCTGAATGACACGGCCCATTGCCGTATACCTGTCCACCAGGCACTACCCGTTACATGAAGAACTTTTGAGAGCACATTACAATTCTACACTATAATTCTCTCAAGTATATGCGTGTATCGTACATGAAATGAAGTCTTTTGTCAATTGATATCCGACTGGCTACAGAGCATTGCTAAGCCGAAAAAGAGAAGAAAGAGTAGACAGAACTTGACGCTCTTTCTATGTAGTGCTATGCTGCATTTACGATGTAATGAAGCGAAATGATTCATTTAGCAGGTATATTCCGTCATCAATGCCGAGAGGATGTAAATACAATGTCTATCATTGAAACTCATATAGATCGTACCACGACCACATTTCAGAACAATATCCACTATTTTCAGTCTCTCCTTGATCAGCTACAACAACGCATACAAACGGTACAGCAAGGAGGAGGCGTCGAGGCGATTGCGAAACATCGCAAGCGCAAGAAATTGCTGCCCCGCGAACGCATCCAACTGCTCTGTGATCCAGATACACCATTTCTCGAATTGAGTCCGCTGGCTGCTTACGATCTCTATGACAATGAAGCGCCAGCGGCTGGTATTGTGACTGGTATCGGACTGATTGCAGGTCAGGAATGTGTCATTGTCGCGAACGATGCTACTGTCAAAGGCGGAACCTACTTTCCTCTCACGGTTAAAAAACACCTCCGAGCGCAGGAGATCGCGGAACAAAACCACCTGCCATGCATCTATCTGGTCGATTCAGGCGGCGCGTTTCTGCCAATGCAGGCGGATGTTTTTCCAGATCGGGATCACTTTGGGCGGATCTTCTATAATCAGGCCCGGATGTCCAGTCAGCGTATTCCACAAATAGCTGCCGTGATGGGATCATGTACGGCTGGCGGTGCATATGTCCCGGCGATGAGCGATGAAACGATCATCGTTCAGGGCAATGGTACGATCTTTCTGGGCGGTCCCCCTCTGGTCAAAGCCGCTACAGGTGAAGAAGTCAACGCGGAAGATCTGGGTGGCGCGGATGTCCATTGTCGCACTTCAGGAGTCACTGATCATTACGCGCTGAACGATGAGCATGCCCTTGCGATCTGTCGCAGCATCGTCTCTCATCTGAATCGACGCAAATACATTCCCTGGGATATTCATCCAGCACAACCACCACGTTATGATAGCAATGAGTTGCTGGGTATTGTGCCAGCCGATCCACGCGCCAGTTATGATGTCCACGAGGTCATTGCACGACTTGTTGATGAGAGTGACTTTCACGAATTCAAAGCTCTCTACGGCACAACACTGGTCTGTGGCTTCGCACGCCTCATGGGCTTCCCCGTAGGCATCATCGCCAATAATGGCATCCTCTTTTCAGAGAGTGCGTTAAAAGCGGCCCATTTTATCGAACTCTGCGCACAGCGCCAGACTCCACTGGTTTTCCTGCAGAATATCACCGGCTTCATGGTCGGACGGCAGTATGAAAACGGTGGCATCGCCAAAGACGGAGCCAAATTAGTGATGGCGGTCGCGAATGCACAGGTACCCAAATTCACTGTCATTATCGGTGGCTCTTTTGGCGCGGGCAATTATGGCATGTGTGGACGCGCCTATTCCCCCCATCAACTCTGGATGTGGCCGAACGCCCGCATTTCGGTTATGGGTGGACTACAGGCCGCAACGGTGCTGGCGACCGTACGCAAAGATGGATTGGCGGCCCGAGGAAAAACAATGAATGAAGAGGAAGAAACAGCCTTCATGCAACCGATCCTGAAAAAATATGAAGAAGAAGGAAATCCATATTACAGCACTGCTCGTCTCTGGGATGATGGCATCATTGATCCTCGTGATACCCGCACAGTGCTTGGGCTAGGTATTGCCGCCGCTCTCAATGCCCCGTGGCCGGAAACATCTTTCGGCGTTTTTCGCATGTGAAGCGCTTCACATGCGGAAGAAACAATGAACCGTAGCCTATTGAAAACCACAACAACTACGTTATCAGATGCCCATAGATATCTGTAGCGATCATCTGCTTGCCGCACTGAAACCGTTATACTTGATAGACAGATGTATTTGTCATCCCTTTCTCCCCGTTGTTTGTACACATTTCATTCAGGAGGCTAGCAACAGTATATGCAACAGTTATTTATCTGGCAACAAGGAAAGTTACAGACTGACTGTTCGTTAGAACACCTGCACGAGGTACTGCAAGATCCAGAGGCTCTGATCTGGCTCGATCTACAAATTGAACATACTCTCGATAAATATAAAGATCTACTTCTTTCAGTGTTCCAGCTTTCCCATCTAACCATTGAAACCATCAAAGAACAAAGAGAACGAGCACGTCTTGTTCATCAACACGACTACTTCTACCTTGTCACACACAGCCTTATTTTTGATCAAGAGCTACAGGACGCACGAACACCTAAACTTGATGTTGTTTTCAAGCAAAACTTTCTTATCACTATTCACCAGGAACCAATGCAGTGGTTAACAGAACTTTTAGAAGCGACACGTAATGATGAAACCGAAGAACAGTTACTCAGTCAAGGCATGCCTATCCTTCTACACGCCATTCTTGATGCGCAAGTTGACAGTTACTTCCCGGTCCTTGATGGTCTGGATACGATTATGGATGACCTTGAAGAATCTACAGTAACCCAGGCAACCAATGAAGTGCAGGCACGTATATTTCGGATGAAGCGCGTTGTTGCCACGATGAGACGGGTCATCAGTCCACAGGTAGAAGTAGCAAATTCTTTGATTACTCGCACTGGCGATCTCATTCCAGCCGAGAGAGAACCCTATTTTGCTGATATCCATGACCATCTCGTGCGGACTTTTGAGGTACTCGACTCGTATCGTGACCTGATGAGTAGCTTGCTTGATGTCTATCTCACCACGGTTTCCAATCGTCTGAATCAAATCATGAAACAGCTCGCTATTATTTCTACCATTTTTCTCCCGATTACCTTCATCACTGGTGTCTTTGGTCAAAACTTCGGGACTTCACCCCAGGTGAAATATGACGCAGGCTATAATTTCTGGATCGTGCTGGCTTTTATGCTGATCATTACTATCGGTCAAATAATGTATTTTCGGCATCGCAAATGGATTTAATATTATATTCGTATAATGAAAGCACAGGCGGTATAATAAAATCATAGCCGACAAAGGAGGAAAGCGAACACATGACTACCGCTACCTATCTGACTCTTGAATACCAACACAATCATAGAATTGCGCTTGTCACCCTGAACAGACCCGATGTGCGCAACGCCTTCAACGCTCAACTTATTCAAGAACTCAGATCCGTATTCGCCACGCTCGCCTCCAATACAGACCTGCATGGCGTGATCCTGACAGGCGCAGGCACCGTCTTTTGCGCAGGCGCGGATATCCATATGATGCGCGAGGCAATTACCTATACAACAGAACAGAATGTTCAGGATGCATTACAATTAGCGGATATGCTCTCAACGCTCAATGCCCTACCCTGCCCACTGATCGCCTGCGTCAATGGTGACGCGATTGGTGGTGGCGTGGGACTGGTCGCAGTCTGCGATATTGTCATTGCGTCAGAACAGGCTCGCTTCGCCTTCAGTGAAGTCAAGCTCGGCATTGCCCCGGCGGTAATATCCCCTTATGTCATACAAAAAATTGGTGCTAACAGAGCACGCGCCTTATTCCTTACTGGTGAACGCTTCAATGCTCAACAAGCCTATGACTATGGCCTGGTTCATCGTATCAGCACACCAGAACAGCTCAATGACACGCTGCAACAGATCACTACCTCGCTCCTTCAGGGAGGTCCACAGGCGTTACGAGCCTGTAAAGCCCTGGCTTGCACAGTGGAGCATATGAACCCGGAGGAAGCTCGTACCCATACAGCGAACGTGATCGCACAACTACGGGTGAATACAGAAGGCCAGGAAGGACTACGCGCATTTCTCGAAAAACGTTCTCCTGTCTGGATGTAAATGTAAGGGGAGGTCTGTCATGTTCAAAAAAATCTTAATCGCTAATCGCGGAGAAATCGCGGTTCGCATCATGGCAACCTGTCGCGAGATGGGTATTCGCACCATTGCGATATATTCAGAGGCAGATCAGACGGCATTTCATGTACGAGCCGCGGATGAAGCCTACTCCGTTGGATCAGCCCCCGCCAGTCAGAGTTACCTGCGCGGTCAGGCCATCATAGAGATCGCGAAAAAATGTAGCGCAGAAGCCATCCATCCTGGCTATGGCTTTCTATCAGAAAATGCAGACTTCGCGGAAGCATGCGAACAGGAACAGATCACCTTTATTGGTCCACCAGCTGCTGCGATGCGCTTGATGGGTTCAAAAATTGCTGCCAAACAACTGGCACAGAGCATCAATGTGCCAACCATTCCAGGCTATGCGGGTGATGACCAGGACGATGCGATACTACTAAACATGGCCCAACGTACTGGCTTTCCATTATTAATCAAGGCATCAGCAGGTGGCGGCGGGAAAGGAATGCGCACAGTCAATACGGAGGCAGACTTGCTCAACGAACTCGCAGGTGCTCGTAGGGAAGCACAGGCTGCGTTTGGCGACGCGACCGTTTTTCTTGAACGGCTTCTGCAACAACCACGCCACATCGAAATTCAAATACTGGGTGATAACTACGGTCAGATAATTCATCTACACGAACGTGAATGCTCAATCCAGCGCCGCCACCAGAAGATTGTAGAAGAAAGCCCATCAGTCGCCCTCACCCCTGCTCTACGTGCGGAAATGGGTGAAGCAGCAGTACGCCTCGCTAAAGCTGCGGGCTATACGAATGCAGGCACCATTGAATTTATGCTTGATCAGGACAATCACTTCTACTTTTTAGAGATGAATACGCGTCTGCAAGTGGAACATCCTGTAACAGAAATGATCACTGGTCTGGACCTTGTACGGCAACAAATCATGATCGCGGCAGGCCAACATCTAGAACTGCATCAACAGGATATCACAACACATGGACATGCGATTGAGGTCCGAATCTATGCAGAAGATCCCACCCGTAACTTCTTGCCCTCGACGGGCAATATTGACCAGTTTGTCCCAGCCGCAGGCCCAGGCATTCGTGTTGATAGCGGCGTTGAAAGCGGCGATGAGGTCACACAATATTATGATCCCATGCTTGCCAAACTGATCGTCTATGGTGAAAATCGCACTGCGGCCATCCATCGTCTACATCATGCACTCATCCAGAATGTCATCTTTGGTGTCACCACCAATATTCCCCTTCTCAAAACGATCAGCGAACATCCTGCCTTCGCAGCAGGAAAGACCAGCACCAGTTTTCTGACCGAGTACAGGCTTCTACATGAAGCGCTCACCGATCATCATCATACCTTCATCCCGCTCGACGTGATTATTGCTGCCGCGCTCTCCGAAGTTCAAAACGATGTGACGCCCACAAACACCCAACACACGCCCTGGCAAACACTCGGCCCCTGGCGTATCGCAGGCGGCGAACGCACCCTGCACTACTTCAGCCGTAACAATAGTTATCAGGTTGCGCTGAAACCAGACAATCAGCAGCAACATTACTGGCAATTCACGATAAATGGTGAGACGATAGGAAGCTTTAGTGGGCATCCTGGTGTACAGCATCAATGGTTGATACGCCAGCACGCAGAGCAGTTATGTGCGTTCATTCACAAACATGATGGTATACTACAGGTTGCTCTGGACGGTCAGATATACCAGTTACAACGCTCACAACCACTATCCGAGGCAATAACTGCCCAAAACGCCAGCGTAACAAAGACCCAAAAAACACTGGCCGCGCCAATGGCAGGCACCATCGTCAAAATCCAGGTAACGGAAGGAGAGACAGTAGCAGCACACCAGGTATTAGTAGTTCTCAGTGCCATGAAAATGGAGCATTCAATTATTGCGCCCTATGATGGATGCATAAAACGTATCTACTATCATGAGGGTGATGTTGTAACAGGAGGAGCCAATATCATAGAATTGGAGTAGCCAAACGGGGGAAAAGATGGGTACAATACAATATGGAGAAACCCAACAAACTTGCTCCACTACCATCCTGAATAAGGATGGTTCATTTTTCATGCGGCATGCAGGCATGCAGTACATAACAATCGTCAATGTGGCTCATAGAGCCGCCACCACGCAGCCTCTCACGGGACTGAATACAGACGATTGAATGGCATACTACAAATTTGAAAGGACTACGAATTGCCATGAAAGTAGGTTTTATCGGTATTGGCGTTATGGGTCGTCCTATGACACTCAATTTACTGAAGGCCGAGCACGAGGTCACAATATTTGCTCGTCATCCTGACAAGCCCGAAGTCCAGGAAGTCTTACAAGCAGGCGCTAAACTGGCCCCGTCACCACGCGCAGTCGCGATGGCTTCCGATATCGTCATCACAATGGTTCCCAACTCTCCCCAGGTCTTAGAAGTAGTGACAGGACCACAAGGTGTGCTTGAGGGTGCAAGAAAAGGGCTCATCATTGTTGACATGAGCACTATTGCCCCTGTTGTCTCACGTAGCCTCTACGAACAGGCAGCCGAAAAAGGCGTACAATTCCTCGATGCTCCAGTAAGCGGTGGCTCACAGGGCGCTGTCAACGGCACACTTACCATCATGGTCGGTGGCGACAAAGAGGCATTTGATAAGGCGCTCCCCGTTCTGGAAGCTATGGGCAAAAAAGAGAACATTGTCTATGTTGGAACCAGCGGCGCTGGTGAAATCATCAAGATCGTCAACAATCTGCTCTGTGGGACCATCGCTGCCGCTACATCTGAGGCACTCGTCCTTGGTGTCAAAGCTGGCGCTGATCTGGAAACCATGACCAGAATCATTGGCGTGAGTACTGGTGGTAGCTGGCAGCTCGCAAACCAGTTCCCTCTGCGTGCCTTTAACGGTAGCTTCAAACCCGGCTTTATGACTGATTTGTTGCATAAAGATCTGGGATTGGCTCTGGAACTGGCTGCAGAGTATCAGACGTCACTCCCAATGACTGGACTGGCACGCCAACTCTACGAAATGTCGCGGGCCTCTGGTCACGGCAGTGACGACTATACTGCACTCATGCATGTGCTTGAGCAAATGGCAGGCGTCGAGGTTCGTAGCAAAGAAAGCTAAGCAGAACAAAAATCCAGGCATGGCACGCTTCAGTGTCATGCCTTTTTACGTTAGCAGCAAAGAAAAATGAGCTGGCACGTAACAGATGAATTAGTTCATCATCATTGGCATCAGCGCATGTGCCGCATCCATGCCCAGGAAGAGCGCAATCGCCAGACCAAAGTACAAAATGGTAATCAGGATGCGCGTCTGCAGAGGAACATCATAGTAAGCACGTTCCGCATCACTCCTCAATTTCAGACCTCGTGACCAGATCTGAAACGCGGCCAGAACGACAAAAATGAGTAACCACGGAGATGCATTCCCATGTATCCAGGACCAGACCTGATACCCACCCAGCACGACAAAGCCCACAATCCACAAACGGCGGTCAACCGCAGCCAGAACTCTGCCACCATCTAAAGGAACAACTGGAATCAGGTTCAATAAATTAATAAAAAAGCCAAAATATGCCAGTGGTGCCCAGACTGATTGAGGCTGTAAATGGGCCATCAAAAAACAGGCACTCGCCGCAATGCCGCCCGCAATCGGACCCGCGATACCAACCTCAGCCTCATCCTTCGCGTTTTGCGGCATCCGACTCATCGTTACGGCAGCCCCCAATAAGGGAATAAAGACCAACGATCCAATCGGAATGCCTTTTAGCTTCATCACCAGAGCATGACCCATCTCATGGATGAAAAGGGAAATGACCAGCCCAATCGCAAACGGCCAGCCAAACACGATGGCATAGATGCCAGCCGAAATCAATGCGGAAAAACCGGCTGCTCCGAATTTCAGCAAAAATGCCAGACTTTTAAATTTGAGCAACCAACCAAAGATTGCAGCGAAGATAGCCCCAATGCCAGCCAGTCCCTTCTTCCCTTTACCTGTTCCATTATTGAGCTCAGACTCCTCTGTCTGCGACTGTGACTGAGGCGCATAGACAGATCCAATATCTGACTCCGTATAAGGCTCCGGGTTATGGTAGATCTGATAAGGAGCATAAGTAGAGGAAGATTGATAATCAGTATCGGGAGAAGGATAAGCGGAAGCGTCTTCCGTTGTTGGTTGCAACGGTTCCTGTGGCACAGCAGCCTGATAATATTCAGGATGAGCATAATCTATACTTGCAGTCGCCAGATCTTCCTTCTGTGGCTCTGAAGGCTCATTCCTCTGATTATACACATCTCACCTCGATTCAAAGTGTAAAAAATTTTAAAAGGTAGATGGCTATCACATATGTGATCTTATATAAAAACATAACAGGTATGCCAGCCATTATATTCCAATCTCACTATTCTGACTATAGCGGCAATCTTTGCAACTGTGCTAGTGAGATGAGCAAAAGAAGTCGTAATGGCCCCCATCCATCCATACATACATACATTCTCATATATGCACTCGACGCCATATGCATCGCTTCACACGAATAGGGCACAAATAATATACGCCCTATTCGTGTACTTTTTATGCTATTGACCAGGAAAAATAATTATTTACGCTCAGCATATGGCACCGGCTCTACTGAACCTTGCAGATAGCGCCGTAACAGGTTGAGCGACGAGAGGACCGCATGACGCTTAATATCCGCACGCGAACCACGCCAACCAGGCCCCATACCAGTCACCATACCATCAGGGCCTTCAACCGCGATATGCACCGTCCCCACAGGTTTATCTTCTTGCTTATCTGGTCCCGCAACACCAGTAACGCCAATACCAAAATCGGTCCCCAGACGTTCACGGATCGCATGAGCCATCGCCTGCGCTGTCTGCTCACTGACCGCGCCATATTGATCGAGTAATTCCTGTGGCACTCCCATGACAGCTTTCAGGTCGGTGCTATAGGTCACAATGCCACCAATAAAATGCTTCGAACTCCCCGGAAAATCAGTAATTGTATTCGCAAGGGAACCACCTGTCAGCGACTCCATCACCCCCAGCGTTTGCCCACGCTCTTGCAACAATGTACCGGTCACACTCGCCAGAGTATCTCCCTCAATGCCAAAGACATGATCGCCTAATAGTGCACGTGCTCGTTCTTCCATTTGTGCAACCATCAGTACAGCCGCATCCTTTGTCTCGGCCTTCGCGGTAATACGAATCTCAACTGCATCATTTTTCACATAGGTTGCCAGCGTCGGATTAACTGTATGGATCAAGGAATCAATGGTCTGTTCAACCGCCGACTCCCCCAGACCATAGACACGCAAAATACGCGAAAAAATCAACCCTCCAGTATATGGACTCAAACGAGGAACAACCTCTTCCGCCCACATTCGATACATCTCACGAGGCACACCGGGCATCGCGACAATAATATGCCCATCCTTCTCCACCCACCAGCCAGGAGCACTGCCAAGAGGATTAGCGATACTCCGTGCTGATGCAATTAATGTCGCCTGTTTGATATTGCGTTCAGGCATCGCCGCGGCGGCATGGGTGTAACGAGCACGTAAGTCAGCCTCTAATTGCGCATCAACATACATCTGCTCATGCAATAATGCGCTGATCGACTCACGAGTCAGATCATCTTCCGTTGGCCCCAATCCGCCCGTCATAATGATCAATTCAGAGCGTTGCCATGCCTGTTGTAACACCCCAACGGCCCGCTCCAGATTATCACCCACCTGCGATACATAATACAGATCAATCCCTTGCGCCGCCAGACTCTGCGCAAGATACGTCGCGTTCGTATCCGTTATCTGACCAAGCAGTAATTCTGTCCCACATGAAATTATTTCCGCACGCATGGATACTCCTTGCCAAAGCAAAAATGTAGAAACACATCGCACAGCCTCCATACTGAGGCACACATGCCCACATAGTCCATTTAGCTAGTACACAGTCAAAAGATCTTGCATAGCCGTGTCAGTAGTCTTATAATATCATACTGTGTTCACACATCAATATGTTGTGCTATGGCCAGGATAAAAATCAATATGTTGTGTTGAAAGGGTTGTTTTTGGCACTAATTGCGAGTATACTGAGTTGCGTAAGTCAAATCCTAGAGAAAAAAACGACGCCTGTTGACAGGCACAACAACTATTATTTACTATCATTTTAGAATATCAAGAGGAGCCATTCAGGAATGTTAGAGCAAGTAGAGCGTCCTGCTGAGAAAAGCGGTGACAATGAGTCAATGACGCAATTGGAAGGCATTCGCCAGAAAGTCTTCATGGACCGCTATTCTCTCAAAGATCCCCACGGAACCGCGTTAGAGTTTCACCCGGAACAACTCTGGCAACGCGTCGCACGTGGTATTGCCGCCGTTGAGCAGACACCAGAACTGCGTGTTGAGTGGGAGCAGAAATTTTATGAAGCCCTGGACAATTTTCAATTTATTCCAGGTGGACGCATCCTTGCAGGTGCAGGTACCGGGCATCAGGTGACGTTCTATAACTGTTTCGTAATCCCCAGCCCGGAAGATAGCCGCCAGGGTATTCTCGATAACTTGAAGGTGATGACCGAGATCATGGCCCGTGGTGGGGGCGTTGGTATCAACCTGTCAACACTTCGCCCACGTGGTTCATATATCAAAACCGTCAATGGCACTGCGTCCGGTCCTTGCTCATGGGCGCAACTCTACTCCGTCGCGACCGGTGATGTGATCCAGCAGGGTGGTAGCCGCCGTGGCGCACTCATGCTCATGCTCGACGATAATCACCCAGACATCGAAGAATTCATTACAGTGAAAAAGGAAGCGGGTAAAATTGAGCACGCGAATCTCTCTGTGTGCGTCTCCGATGCATTCATGGAGGCGGTCAAAGAGGATAAGGACTGGGATCTGACCTGGCAGGGTGAGGTCAAAAAGACGATCCACGCTCGCGATCTGTGGGATCTGATCTGTACGTCAGCATGGGAGTCCGCAGAACCCGGCGTTGTCTTCATGGACCGTTATAATAAAGAATCCAACACCTGGTATTACGAAGACATCCGCTGCGTCAATCCATGTGGCGAGCAGGGCTTACCTCCCTGGGGCGTCTGTAATCTGGGCGCGTTAAATCTGTCCGCGTTCGTACAAAATGGCACAATGGACTACGAACGTCTTGGTCAGATCA
>Ga0310811_10006651_pt1 | contig 14777 bp, 14 predicted proteins | sample YCmetagenome_FD_207642 | JGI IMG/M metagenome (GOLD analysis project Ga0310811, IMG submission 207642) | Soil microbial communities from experimental microcosm in Duke University, North Carolina, United States - YC | ecosystem: Engineered > Artificial ecosystem > Soil microcosm > Unclassified ...
TGATCTTCCAGGTCATCGGGCTGGCGTGGCTCTCGGCGTCCTACCGCCCGGAAGCGAACCCGGACGTCATCCGCGCGTTCAACGACTACTGCTGGTTCGCCTGGAGCACCTTCATCGCCACCTACTCCATCCAGTACCTGTGCATGGCGGTCGCCGGGTTCATGGATATCCGCATCCACCCGATCTGGCCGCGCTGGGCCGCGTACATGAACCTGTGGGTGGCCATCACCGGCGCGGGCGGGGTGCTCGCGGTGTTCTTCAAGACCGGGCCGTTCGCCTGGAACGGGGTCATCGGTTACTGGATTCCGGTGATCGTCTTTGCGGTCGGCATGAGCATCACCTGCGTGTTGATGCACCGGCGCGCCCGGTACGAGGCGAGCCGGGGTGTCCAGGTTCCAGCCGGTGCCGAGGACGGCGATCTCGCTCTCATCTGAACGCGGTCTGAGCCTCTGAGCACGGTGTGAGCGGATGCAACCCGGATTCAACCCGGACGTGCGCTCATCAGGGCGTGCGCGGCGGCGCGATCACGGGAAGACTCGCAGCGTGAACCGGTTCTCCGCGACGAACGAGTCGGAAGCGGTGGTCGCCGCCGACCGCGATGACATCTGGGCGGTGCTGACTTCCCCGGTGCTGCTGCCGAAACTGACCCCGCTGCTCACGAAGATCGACGCGGACGGGGACCTCTGGCGCTGGCACCTGATCCGGCTGAACGTGCTCGGGGTCGGCGTCGGCTCCGAGTTCACCGAGCGGATGACGTTCGAAGAGGGCAAGCGGATCGACTACTACCACGAGCCGCCGTCCGGCTCCAACGAGCGCACCGGCGCTGAGGGCTGGTACGACCACAAGGACGGCACGCACCTGGCGATCAGCCTGACCCTGAACGTCGAGATGCCGTTGCCCCGGGCCTCGAAGTCGGTCGTGCAGCGGGTGATGGCTGAGACGATGCAGCGCACCGGCGACCGATTCGCCACCAACCTGTACAACCACCTGGGAATCAGCAAGTCCCCGGCCTGAGATCGCCCCGCGCGGTGTAGGGCCGGCGCGCGGTGTGTCACCGTCGCGAGGTGTGCCACGCTGGCGCGGTGATCCACGCCGACAGTGTCGCCGGGCTGCGGACCCTGCTGGCAGAGGTGGGTGCGCACGCCGTCCGCTCGGGGCTGGTGCTGGCCAGCGGGGGCAACCTGTCGGCCCGGCTGCCCGGCGCCGACCGCTTCGAGCTGACCGCCGCCGGCACCTGGCTGGACCGGTTGGCGCCTGGCGATTTCAGCACGCTGGCCTGCGCGGACGGTGCGGTGCTCGGCGGGGCGGCCACCCCGTCCACCGAGTGGAAGCTGCACTGGCGCACCTACCAGACCCGTCCGGACGTCAACGCGATCGTGCACCTGCACCCCCAGCACGCCGTGCTCGTCGACGCGCTCGGTGAGGAGATCCGGCTCCTGACGCTCGACCACGCCAACTACGTCCGGTCGGTGGGCCGGGTGCCCTATCACCCCAACGGCTCAGATGCGCTGGCCGACGCGGCGGCGGCGCAGGCCGCGCTGCACAACACGATGGTGCTGGCCCATCACGGCTGCTCGGCACTGGGCGAGGACGTCGGGATGGCCTACCGGCGGGCGATGAACCTGGAGGAGGCGGCGGTGGCCAGCTACCGGCTGCTGGTGCTGGGCAACCGCACGCTGCGGTTCCCGCCGGAGCACCTGGACGGCCTGGATCACGGCTGACCGCCGACCTGTGTCGGGGCTTGTCCGGATTGACTCAAGGAATGCCGGGAATTGTGTTTCACGGGAAACATCGGCGTCACGAGCGCGTGTCCCGGCACGATTCTTAGGAGTGGGAAATAAAGAGCGGGCGACGCCCCAGGGTGATCAAGGGCGCCGCCCGCCGGCAGCATCGGGTTCCGGTTACCAAGCGTACACAGTTCGCCGTACCGGATGGTCTCGGCGGCAATCTCACGCCGGCCGTGAGTTGCCGCAGACCGACGGCGTCGCCCGCAACGCGGAGTGCGTAGCGTGGGTACCGGATCGCTGCTGCAAGGAGCTTCACCAGGGGGATCGAGGCTTCTCCACCGCCGCGACCGTGGCCCGCTGAAGTTCCGTAAGACAATTAGTACTCCTTCGGATCACGGATTGATATAGGCCGATCGGTTCTGACTGAACCCACGATTCGGGCGTTGTGTCAGCGCTGCACAAGGAGTATTGGCTTGCCCGGAGCGCGGTCGTCCGAGTCCACGTAGCGGTGAGCATTCCCCACATCGTCGAAGTCGAATACGCGGTCGATGATCGGGGCGAACGCGCCGAGGTCGAGGCCCGACCGGATGAAATGCTCGGCACGCCGGAGCGCCGCCGGAGCCTTCGTGATCTCGAAGACCACGAAGCGGCGCATCCACACCGGGGCGTACCCACCGGCCGGCAACGGCGTCGGCTGCCCGGACAGCCCGCCGTGCACGATCACCGACGCCCCCGGGCGGCAGCCGGCGACCAGTTGCTCCACCTCCGGTCCGCCGTTCGCGTCCAGCACCAGGTCCGCTCCGTTCCCGCCGGTGGCGTCCCGGATCGCCTCGGACAGGGGCCCGTCGAGCTCGCCGGTGACCAGCACGGTGGCGGCGCCGGCGGCTTCGAGCGCGGCCCGCTGCGTGCCCGACGGAGTGGTCGCGATCGGGACGGCGCCGAGGTGGCGCGCGACCTGCAGCGCGGCCATCCCGATGCTGTTGGCCGCCGAGGTGATCACCACGTGGTCGCCCGGACGCACCCGGACGATCTCGCAGGTCATCCCGTAGACGGTCACATACGGCATCCACACCGCCGCACCGGTCACCGCGTCCATCCCCGGTGGGCGGGCGACCAGGGCGGACGCCGGGACGACCGCCTCCTCGGCGTACACCGGGTAGTCGTTCTGGGAGAACGCCGGTACAACGCTCACCGCGTCGCCGGGTTGCCAACGCTCGACGCCGGGCCCGACCTCCAGCACCTCTCCGGCGGCCTCGCACCCCAGGCCGGCAGGCAGCCGGGGCTGCTCGAGGTAGGTGCCGCGACGGAAGTTGACCTCGGCGCGGTTGAGCCCGATCGCGTCCACCCGGATCCGGACCTCACCGCCGCCGGGGGCACGTACCGGCAGGTCCTCGAAGCGGAGGACTTCGGGACCGCCCGTCTCGTGGAACCGGATCGTGCGCACCATGCTCGCTCCTCTGCTCGTGCCCGGTTCCTGAGTACCGGCTGTGAACGGCCTGGGCCGGGGCCCGGTGAAACGCCCAGTGCGTTCTCGGGGAGCCCTCAGCGGACGTCCATAACTTCGTCCTCGACACCGACCACGAGGTGGTCGGTCTGAGAACGGAGGATTCCATGTCCGCTACCGCAGCCCGGACCCGCTGGCTCGCCGTCCCGATCGTCGCGTTGAGCGTGGTGGGTCTGGCGGCGTGCGGCAGCTCGGACTCCACGGCCGAGACATCGTCTACGTCGGCTTCGACCACCGGAACCGCGGCGCCGGGCGGCGAGCCGGCCGGGATGGCGGCGTTCCAACAGTGCATGAGCGAGCACGGGGTGAGCCGACCGGCCCGTCCCGACGGTGCCGCCGGCGGTGCCGCTGGCGGAGCCCCCGGTGGGGTGCCCGCCGGTGGGGTGCCCGCCGGAGGGGAATCCGCCGGTGGGCCCGGAGGGCCCGGGGGGCCCGGTGGGACCGGGGGGCCTGGCGGGGCGCACCACGACCCGACCAAGGCTCCGCCGGGCGTGGACCAGAGCACCTGGACCACCGCCAGGGCGGCCTGTGCCAGCCTCGCTCCGACCCCGCCGGCGGCGCCCGGCAACTGAACGCCCGGCGACCGAGCCCGAGCGTCGGCGGCTGAGCCGTCGGCGACCGAGCCCGAGCGTGGGCAACCGACCCGCTCCCTATGCAGCCGGCACGGCCCGAATCCCCCCGGGCCGTGCCGGCCCCTTTTTCGCGAGCACCTCTCGCGGACCGTGCACGACGCGGCTGGCGCGTGAGTGTGCCGCTTCGTGCACACACCAGGCATGAAACGCATGCATGATGTGTGCACGTTTCTCGCGACCACACCCGCCTTCCGGACGGCCCGGGACCGATGAACGCTCTCAGCGGACGTCCAGGTCGGATTCAACGGGCCCTCAGTGCCGCGACCGACCCTGATGACATGAGCAACTCGCCATCCGCGCTCGCGCGCCCCCGGAACAAGGTCCGGACCGCGGCCGCCACCCCCTCCTCCGGGCCCGCGCGCGAACCCGAACCGCGCTGGACCCGACCCGCGTTCTGGGCTCTGCTGCTGGTCACGGCGGTGACCTACCTGTGGAACCTCGGCGCGTCCGGGTTCGCCAACGACTACTACGCCGCCGCCGTCCAGGCCGGCACCCAGTCCTGGAAGGCGCTCCTGTTCGGTTCGCTGGACTCCGCGGGCGCGATCACCGTCGACAAGCCGCCCGCCTCGCTGTGGGTCATGGGCCTGTCGGGACGGATCTTCGGCTTCTCCTCCTGGTCGATGCTGGCCCCGCAGGCGCTGATGGGCGTCGCCTCGGTCGCGCTGCTGTACGCGGCCGTGCGCCGCTGGTCGGGGCCGAAGGTCGCGCTGGCCGCCGGCGCGGTGCTGGCGTTCACCCCGGCCGCGGTGCTGATGTTCCGGTTCAACAACCCGGACGCGCTGCTGGTGCTGCTGATGACGGCGGCCGCGTACACCTGCGTCCGCGCGGTCGATGCCGCGGCGACGAGGTCCGGCACCCGCTGGCTGCTGCTGACCGGCACGCTCATCGGCTTCGGCTTCCTGACCAAGATGCTGCAGGCCATGCTGGTGGTCCCGGCGCTGGCGCTGGTCTACCTGCTGGTCGCCGACACCCCGGTGCGACGCCGGATCGGGCAGCTGCTGGGCGCCGGTGCGGCGATGGTCGTCTCGGCCGGCTGGTACGTGGCGCTGGTGCAGGTCTGGCCGGCCTCCTCGCGGCCCTACATCGGCGGTTCGGACGGCAACTCGCTGCTCGAGCTCGCGCTGGGTTACAACGGGCTGGGCCGGATCTTCGGCGGTGCCGGCAACGGCGGCCCGGGCGACGGCGGTCCCGGCGACGCACCGTCCGGGCCACCCCCTGGGATGGAGATGGGCGCTGGCTTCGGTGGCCCGGGCGGCCCCGGTGGCACCGGGTTCGGCGGGACCGCCGGAATCACCCGCATGTTCAACACCTCCTTCGGCGGCAACATCTCGTGGCTGCTCCCGGCCGCACTGATCGTGCTGGTCGCCGGCCTGTGGCTGACCCGTGGAGCGCCCCGGACCGACCGGACGCGCGCCGGCCTGCTGCTCTGGGGCGGTTGGCTGCTGGTCAACGGGCTGGTGTTCAGCTTCATGAGCGGCACGATCCACCCCTACTACTCGGTGGCCATGGCCCCCGGCCTCGCCGGCGTGCTGGCGGTCGGTGCGGGTGCGTTCTGGAGCCGCCGCGAGCGCTGGGCGCCGCGCCTGGTCCTGGTGGTCGCCCTGGCCGCCACCGCCGGGTGGAGTGTGGTGCTGCTCGACCGCACGCCCACGTTCCTGCCGTGGCTGCGCTGGGTCGTGATCGCCGGTGGTGTGCTGGGGGCGTCGGTCCTGCTGCTGCCTCCGCGCCGGTTGGGCCGTGCGGTGGTGGTCGTCGCGCTGCTCGGCGCGCTGGCCGGGTCGGCCGGGTCGACCGCCTACGCCGTGCAGACCGCGCTCACCGCCCACCAGGGCTCGATCATCTCGGCCGGCCCGTCGACCGGCGGTGACGGCTTCCCGGGCGGTGCTCCGGGTGGCTCCGGCGACGGATCCCGGACCGGCGACGGGGCCCGTGCCGACGGGATGCGCCGCGGCGGGCCCGGTGCGGTGTCGAACGATCCGGCACTGACGGCGCTGCTGCGCAACGCGGGTACGAAGTGGGCCGCGGCCACGGTGAGCGCCCAGGGCGCGGCCGGGCTGGAGCTGTCCAGCGGGACCGCGGTGATGGCGATCGGTGGCTTCACCGGCAGCGACCCGGCGCCGACCCTGGAGCAGTTCCAGGCCTGGGTGGCCCAGGGGCAGGTGCACTACTTCATCGCCTCGAACGGCGGCCCCGGCGGCCCAGGTGGGCCGGGCGGCGCCGGTGGGCCGGGCGGGAGCAGCGGCGTAGGTGCGAAGATCCGCACCTGGGTGCAGCAGCACTACACGGCGACCACCGTGGGCGGTGAGACCGTGTACGACCTCACCGCGCCGACGACCGGCTGACGGCCATGTTGCCGGTGACGCGGCCGGTCACCCAGCCCGTCTCGCTTCCCGTCGAGCTGCCCGTCACCCCGCGGCGGGCAGCGTCACGGTCACGGTGGTGCCGGCGGCCGGCGAGGTGTCGAAGTCGATCGAGCCGCCGTGCCCACTGACCAGGGTGTCGACGATCGCCAGCCCGAGCCCGGAGCCGCCCTTGGCCCGGGTTCGGGCTGAGTCGGCTCTCCAGAACCGGTCGAACACGTGCGCGGCCTGCTGCGGTGTCAGCCCGGGGCCGTCGTCGGCGACCACCAGCCGCACCTGGCCGTCGGCCCGCGTCACCCCCACCCGGATGTCACCCGAGGTGTGTACGGCGGCGTTGGCCAGCAGGTTGACCAGCACCCGGCGCAGCTGGTCGGGGTCGCCGCGTACCGCACTGCCCGCCTCGGCATCCACCTTGATGTCCCGGCCCGGATGCGCAGCGCGCAGGTCGGCCGCGGAGTCGGCGGCGAGCTCGCCGAGGTCCATCGGCTCGTCGCGGCGGGTCCCGCTCTGGTCGGAGCGGGCGAGCACCAGCAGGTCCTCCACCAGCCGCGACATCCGCGCGCCCTCCTCGGAGATCCGGCGCAGCGCGTCCGCCGACTCCGGGTCGCGCTCGATCCCGTCGCGGCGCTCACGCATACCGATCAGCTCGGCGTAGCCGCGCAGCGAGGTCAACGGGGTACGCAGCTCGTGGCTGGCGTCGGCGAGGAACTGCCGCATCCGCTGCTCGCTGTCCTGCCGCCCGGCCACCTCGGTCTGCACCGCTGTGAGCATCGTGTTGAACGCCTCCGCGAGCCGGCCGACCTCGGTGTCCGGCGAGCCCTCGGGTACCCGCCGTTCCAGGCCGCCGCCGCCGACCGTGCCCGCCGACACCTCGCCGGCCACCGCCCTCGCCGTGGTCGTGACCCGGGTGAGGGGACGCAGGCCGCGGCCCACACCCAGTGCGCCGACGGAGCCCGCGAGCACCAGCGCCAGCGCCCCGATCGCCAGCTCCAGGACCACCAGCCGGTCCAGGGTGGCGCGCACGTCCTCCAGCGACAGCGCGACCACCTCGAGGCCACCGGAGCCGGCCGCCGGTGCGCCCGGGTCCGGACGGTCCGGGCGTCCCGCGCGGACACCCGCCGGCCCCGCCGGGCCCCGGCCCGGTTCGTTCGAGCCGGCCGGCCCTCCACCGTCCTGGCCGGGTCCGCCCGGGCGCCCCGTCACCGGCTCGAACGCGACCGCCCGCACCGGCCCGTCCGGACCGTCGACCTCCATCGGCACCCGGGGGTGGCGCGCCAGCCGCCGCGCGTCCTCCTCGGACAGGTGCAGCGGGCGAACGTAACCCGCGCGTGGGCACGGTGCGCCGGGGTGCCCACCGGCGTCCAGCTGGGCGATCAGTAGCGGGATCGGCGGGGCCGGCGCGTCACCGCGGGTGCCCAGGCAGATCTCGGTCACCAGCCGGGCCGGGGTGGTGGCCAGCTGGGCGTCCATGCGGCCGACCAGGAAGGCCCGCAGCGCCAGGTAGGTCAACCCCGAGAACGCGCCGATGGCCACCGCCACCAGCACGAGCACCCCGATGATCAGCTGAGTACGAAGGCTCAGGCGGGTGCTGAGAGTCAACGGGGCGCCTTGAGCACGTACCCCGCGCCCCGGATGGTGTGGATCAGCTTCCGCTCGCCGGTGTCGACCTTCTTGCGCAGGTAGCCGATGTAGATCTCGACGATGTTCGCGCTGCCGCCGAAGTCGTAGTTCCACACCCGCTCGAGGATCGTCGACTTCGACAGCACCACCCGCTCGTTGCGCATCAGCAGCCGCAGCAGCTCGAACTCCGTGGTGGTCAGCGTGATCTCCTGGCCGGCCTTGCGTACCTCGTGGCTGTCCTCGTCCAGCTCGAGGTCGTCCACCCTGAGCACCGAGGTCCGGGCGGTCGGCTCCGGCGAGGCCCGGCGCAGCACCGCCTGCACCCTGGCCAGCAGCTCCTCCAGGCTGAACGGTTTGACCACGTAGTCGTCGGCCCCGGCGCGCAGCCCGGCGACCCGGTCGGTGTTGGTGTCGCGGGCGGTCAGGAACACCACCGGCACGTTCGACCCGCCGGCCCGCAGCCGTCGCAGCACCTCAAAACCGTCGGGGTCGTCGGGGTCGGAACCGCTGGCCGACGAGCCGCCGCCGAGCATCACGTCCAGCACCACGAGGTCGGGGCGGAACTCGGCCACCGCGATCAGCGCCCGCCGTCCGGTGTCCGCGGTCTGCACCTCGAAGCCGTCGAACTTCAGCACCGAGGCGACCAGGTGCGAGACGTTCTCCTCGTCGTCGACCACGAGGATCCGTCGCGGTGTCGTAGCGGGCGCCATGGCAAGTGATTGTTCTCAGCCCACATCCAGCTTCAACCAGGGCCCCCCTCAGCGCGCGGGACGAGAAAGGACGCAGCGGGTTTCGCCAGGTGGAACCCGAGGGCTCCGCGCGGGAGCGGACACAGGACGGAACGGGTGGGCAAGGTGAGCATGACAGTCACGGAGGGGTCGGCGCCGGCGATCACGGCCACGCCGGAGGGCCTGTACACGGGCAGCGTCGAGATCGTCGTCCCGGTCTACAACGAGGAGCGGGCCCTGCCCGGGTGCATCCGCGCCCTGCACGGCTACCTCACGGCGCACTTCCCGGTGCCGTGGCGGATCACGGTGGTCAACAACGCCAGCACCGACGACACCGCCGAGGTGGCCGCCGACCTGGCCCGGGCGTACAAGGACGTCGGCGTGCTCAACCTCGAACGCAAGGGTCGCGGGCTGGCGCTGAAGGAGGCCTGGCTGCGCAGTGAGTCCGACGTGGTGGCCTACATGGACGTCGACCTGTCGACCGGCCTGGACGCACTGTTCCCGCTGGTGGCGCCGCTGCTGACCGGACACTCCGACGTGGCGATCGGGTCCCGGCTGGCGCCCGGTGCCCGGGTGGTCCGCGGTGCCAAGCGCGAGATCGTCTCCCGCTGCTACAACACGTTGATCAAGCTTTCGCACGGTACGAAGTTCTCCGACGCCCAGTGCGGATTCAAGGCGGTACGGGCCGACGTGGCACAGGCCCTGCTGCCGCACGTGCACGACGACGCCTGGTTCTTCGACACCGAGCTGCTGCTGCTGGCCGAGCACAACGGGCTGCGCATCCACGAGGTGCCGGTGGACTGGCTGGAGGACGTGGACAGCCGGGTCGACGTGGTCGGCACCGCCCGCGACGACCTCAAGGGCCTTTACCGGGTGGCCAGGGCGAAGGCCGACCACAGCGCCCGGATCACCGGCCTGCCCCGCCGCCCCGACGTCGCCCCGATCCACCCGGACGCGGTGCTGGCGCCTCCGACCGGGGACTCCACCCGCTGGCAGCTGCTCAGCTTCGCCGCGATCGGGCTCGTCTCCACCGCGCTGACCGCCGGCCTGTACGCGCTGCTGCGGGGATCGATGGCTCCGCTGACGGCGAACCTGGTGGCGCTGACCGTGATGACGCTGCTCAACACCGAGGCCAACCGGCGGCTGACGTTCCTCGGCTCGGGCGCCTCCGCCGCGACGGCCCGGGTGCACGCGCAGGGGCTGGTGGTGTTCGGCCTCTACTACGCCTTCACCTCCGGCGCCCTGCTGCTGCTCGACGCGCTGGCACCCGGGGCGGGCCGGATGGTCGAGGTCGCGGTGCTGATCACGGCGTCGGCGGTCGGGACCCTGGGCCGGTTCGTGGTCCTGCGGCATTGGGTGTTCAAGTGACGGTGTTCGCCTAGAATGCTGGAGTGCCGCGCTACGAGTTCCGCTGCCGGGAGTGCTCCGACACTTTCGAGGTCAACCGCCCGATGAGCGAGTCGAGCGATCCGGCGAGCTGCCCGGCCGGCCACTCCGACACCGTCAAGCTGCTCTCCACGGTGGCATTCGCCGGATCGTCGCGGGGCGGGGGAGGCGGCGGCGGTATGCCGGCCATGCCCAGCGGTGGCGGGTGCTGCGGCGGGGGTTGCGGCTGCGGCTGACCCGCGGGTGCACGCCGTCCCGGCAGGCACAGCGACCGCACAGCGAACGTATAGGCCGGGGGTAGACCCCCGGTGAGCGGGGGTTCGCCCCATCGTCGCGGCCGGCCCGCCCGGCCAGACTCGTCTCCGAGACCGGACCGGAGAAGAGGCGGCGGCGATGTTCAGTCGGCATCGGCAGTACAGCTCCGAGGACGCCATCCGGGATTCGGCGTGGAAGCCACGCCCGATCTCGTTGGGCGACCTCGTCGAGTCGGCCGACCTGCAGGTCCGGATGGACCGCAAGTACTTCGTACCCGCCGAGACCTTCCGCGTGCTCATCGACGAGCTCGGGCCGGAGTTCAAGGTGCTGGAGATCGACGGCCGGCGGACGTTCGACTACGAGTCGGTCTACTTCGACACCCCCGAGCTGCTCACCTACCGCAACCACCTGAAGGGCCGCCGGCGGCGGTTCAAGGTCCGCACCCGCACCTACCTCAACAGCGGGCTGTGCATGTTCGAGGTCAAGACCGAGGGCGCCCGGGAGAACACCGTCAAGGACCGCATCGCCCATCCCCTGACCCGACGGGGCACTCTCACCCTGGAGGCCTACACCTTCCTGAGCCAGACCCTGCGCGAGGCGCTCGGCCAGCAACCCCCCGAGGGACTGAGGCCGGTCGTGATCAACCTCTACCGGCGCACCACGTTCGCCTCCCCGTCGGCGGGCGCCCGTCTGACCTGCGATGTATCGGTGAGCTGCCACAATGCCGGGGCCAGCGTGTCCGACACCGGCACCCACGTGCTGGTGGAGAGCAAGTCCGCGAACGGGGCGAGCAAGGCGGATCTGATCCTGCGCCGCCTCGGTGTCCGGCCGGCCTCGATCAGCAAGTACTGCATCGGGGTCGCGGCGCTGTATCCGCAGGTCCCGTGCAACCCGTGGCAGGCGTCGCTGCTGCGGTACTTCGAGCCGCCGTGGCTGGCCCAGCCGAACCGGCCCGCGAACCGGCCCGCTGTCGATCAGCCGGCCCTCGATCAGCCCACGCAGCCGCGGGCCGCGCTCGACGACTCGCCGGAGCTGTGGGGATCGTCAGCGTTCCGCCCGTTGGCCCGAGTTTGAGATAGCTTCGGGGCGAACGAACGAGCGCGACCGGACTGCCCCATGGAGACTGTCGATGAAGTTGCTGCGAGCCGCCGTGGTCGGAATCGCGGTATCCGCCCTGGCCGCATGCGGTGGAGGTAACGCTCCCGCCACTGGAGCGCCGGGTGCGCCGGGCGCCCCGGCCGCCTCCGCACCGGCGGCCGGTCCCGCCGCGCCGGCCCTGCCGCTTGACCAGCGGGTCGTCCCCGGCGACCTGGCCGGCCTGAGCAGCCCGGCCGGGGTCAAGACGGCCAACACCCCGGACGCATACGTCGATCTGCAGAGCGACACCTCCGATCCCGACTACGCCCAGCAGCGGGCCAGCGACATCTCCCGGTTCAGCGACAAGGGGTTCGTCGCCGGCGCCGCCAAGGTCTACGGCGATGACAACGCACCCGGGCGGGGCATCTCCGCCGTCGTGCAGCTCGGTAGCCCCGCCCAGGCGACCGCGTACGTGCAGAACCTTTTCCAGGACGAGTTCGGCAGCGACATGCCGCCGGGCGCGGTCAAGGGCGTCATCGATGGAGCCGAGGCCTCGAGCACCATCGCCGACAAGGAGACCCTGGACGGCGACACGATCAGCCACGGCTGGGTGACGTTCGCCGACGGCCCCTTCGTGTACCTGGTGGCCGCCGACACCGATGCGCCGGGTTCCGATCCGCAGGCTGTGATCGACGCCGCCAAGGCGCTGTTCGCCAAGGTGAAGGGCGCACCCGCGGCATGAGACTGGTGACGGCATGAGCATGCGACTGGCGACCATCCGCACCTCGGACGGCACCCGCGCGGTACGGATCGACGGCTCGGGCGACGCCGGCACCGCGACCGATCTGGGAGCCGGCGACCTGGGCGAGTTCCTGGCCCGCCCGGACTGGCGCTCCCAGGCCGCCACCGCCTCCGGAGCGACCTACGGCCTCGGTGGGGTGGAGTTCGCCACCCTGATCCCCCGGCCGGAGAAGGTGCTCTGCGTCGGGCTGAACTACCGCAGCCACATCCAGGAGATGGGCCGGGAGCTGCCCGAGTACCCCACCCTGTTCGCCAAGTTCGCCCGCTCGCTGATCGGCGCAGACGACCCGGTGATCCTGCCGGCCGGGTCGGAGAAGGTGGACTGGGAGGCCGAGCTCGGTGTGGTGATCGGCGCCCCGGTCCGGCACGCGGACCCCGAGCAGGCCCGGGCGGCGATCGCCGGGTACACCGTCGTGAACGACGTGTCGGCCCGCGACTTCCAGAACCGCACGCTGCAGTGGCTGCAGGGCAAGATGTTCGAGGCCGCCACCCCGGTCGGGCCGTGGATGGTGGTGCGCGAGGACGGTGATCCGCCGCCGGCCGGGGAGATCTCCTGCACCGTCGGCGGCGAGCAGATGCAGTGCTCCGACGTCAGCGACCTGGTGTTCGACCCGGTCACCCTGGTCCAGTACATCTCGTCGATCATCACGCTGGTGCCGGGCGACCTGATCTCGACGGGCACGCCGGGCGGGGTGGGCGCGGCCCGTACGCCGCCGCGCTGGCTGCTGCCGGGCACCGAGATGGTGACCCGCATCGAGGGGATCGGGGAGTGCCGCAACCTCTGCGTCGCGGAGTCCTGAACGACTGACCGGTGGAGCACCGTCCGTTGCGGCACCCCACCGGGGAGTCTCGGCTGGATGGGGAGTAGCCCAGCCCGTTCTACGGTTCCAGGTCTCAGCTGTTGCTGGAGGAGCCGTACCCGCTCGAGGATCCGCGGGACCCGTACGAGCTGCTACCGGAGTCGCTGGAGTCGCGGCTGCCCTCGGAGCTGCCGCGGCTGGAGCTGCCTCGGCTGCTGCTGCCACGGCTCGAGCTGCCGTAGTCGGAGTCGGAGTCCGAGTCGTTGTTGTAGTCGGAGGAGTCCGAGTCGCGGTAGTTCGACGAGCCGTAGTCGCCGTCGGAGTCGTAGCGCGAGCTGGACGAGGAGTCGTCGTTACCGAGGAGCCCACCGAGGCCACCCAGGTCGTCGGCGGCGGCGGTGCCCGCACCGGCGAGAACGGCTCCGGTTGCTGCGGCAATGGCTAGCGTGACGCGGATACGTCGCTGCATAAGCCTTTCCTCTCTGAAGATTCGGGGTTTCTTAGAGCAGTCCCGGAGGCTAGGTGACTCCGGATGGGTGACCACATGTGGGGGTCGCAAAACCCACTCGGACCTGCAATTACGACAGGCTGAACCCACATGGGTGAATGGAGATGGGGAAGTGCCGCCGAACTGTGCGGCAGACGGGGACTCGCTACCGTGTCGGCATGCCGCTATCCCAGGTCGCGTGTACCGACGCGATCGTCAGACACAGCCGCGGGTTCGCCGCCGCCGCCCGGGCCCACCTGGCCGAACCGGTGGAGCACTGCCCCGGTTGGACGGTCGCGGACCTGGTCTGGCACCTCACCGAGGTGCACTGGTTCTGGGCGACGATCGCCGGCGAGAAGCTGTCCTCGCCCCCCGACGAGTCCCGCCGTCCCAGGCGGCCCTCCGACGGGGAGCTGGTCCCGACGTTCGAGGCCGGCGCGAAGCGGCTGGTCGACGTCCTGTTCGACGCCAAGCCGAAGGCCAAGTGCTGGACCTGGGCTCCGGGGCACCAGAACGTCGGCTTCGTCATCCGGCACCAGGTGCAGGAGGTTCTGGTGCACCACTGGGACGTCTGCCGCTCCGCGGGCATGCCCTGGTCGGTACCGCCGGACGTGGCCGCCGACTGCGTCGACGAGTTCCTCGAGGTCTCGGTGTCCGGGCAGCTCGGCGGCGAGTTCGTCATCCATTCAGCCGACACCGGGGACGCGTGGACCCTGAGCGACGGCCGCAAGGGTCTGGAGATCAAACACAGCATGGGCGCCCCTCCGCCGAAGCTGCGGGCATCCTCGGCCGGGCTGCTGCTGTGGCTCTACGACCGCATCGACCTCGGGTACGACGGCCCGCCGGAGTTGAAGGCCCGCTTCCGGGAGCTTTGCCGCACCTGACCGGAACTTCTCGCCGACCGGTGTCGAACCGGGGTGCCCGCGTTCGACGTACTGGTGAGCGGCGGGAACGCCTGCCGCCGAGACCGAGGAGAACCCATGCCCCGCTACCTCACCATGATCCGCATCGACGAGCGGGACGTGCCGGCCGAGGGTCCGAGTCCTGAGTTGCAGCAGCGGATGGGTGAGCTGTTCGAGGAGATCACCAAGGCCGGCGTGATGCTGGAGACGGCCGGGCTCCTGCCCAGCGCGCAGGGCACCCGGGTCACCTGGTCCGGCGGTGCGATCAGCCATCTGGACGGGCCGTTCACCGAGACCAAGGAGGTGGTCGGCGGCTACTCGATCATCAAGGCGGAGAACAAGGAGGACGCCGTCCGGTGGGCCGAGCGCTTCCTGCGCACCCACGAGGACTACTGGACGATCACCGCCGAGGTGCGCGAGATCGTCGAGATGTAACCAAGCCCGCTCCCGGGTCCGGGCCCTGCGCCCGGACCCCGCCAGCTCCCGGCCCCGCCAGCT
>Ga0310811_10006653_pt1 | contig 14775 bp, 13 predicted proteins | sample YCmetagenome_FD_207642 | JGI IMG/M metagenome (GOLD analysis project Ga0310811, IMG submission 207642) | Soil microbial communities from experimental microcosm in Duke University, North Carolina, United States - YC | ecosystem: Engineered > Artificial ecosystem > Soil microcosm > Unclassified ...
ACTATGGCCTTGGCACGACGACGTGGAGTCCGCTCGCGTCGGGCTTGCTGAGCGGCAAGTACGCGAGCGGCGTGCCTTCCGGCTCGCGCGCCGCCATCAAGGGCTTCGAATGGCTTGCCGAACGCATCCTCGAACCGACGCGCCTCGTGAAGGTCCAATCGCTCGTCCCGATCGCGCAGGACCTCGGTTGTACGCTCGCCCAGATGTCGATCGCGTGGTGCCTGAAGAATCCGCATGTCTCCACGGTGATCACCGGCGCGAGCCGGCCCGAGCAGGTCGTCGAGAACATGCGCGCGCTCGACGTCGTGCCCAAGCTCACGCCGGAGGTCATGGCGCGCATCGACGCAGCGGTCGCGTGATGTCAGGCACGTCGCGCACCGGACTCCTGTCTCCCGCGCCATGCCATTCGTACACGCCGTCCGCAAAGCGCGCGACAATGCTCGCCAGCGCCGCGATCGGCGTCGGTTCCATTCCGCGGTGAACGCATGAATCCGCTTGAATCCTGGGTCGAGGAGCAGCGCTCCGCCTATCTCTATCGCGCGTGCGCCGACGCCGAGACCGGCACGGTGCGCGCCGAGCTGTTCCGCCGGCTCGCTGGCGAGGCCGAGGCGCAGGCCGCGATCTGGCGCGCGCAGCTCACCGCGCGCGGATTTCCCGCGCCCGGGCCTTTCGTTCCCGACGCGCGTACGCGCATCGTCGCGAACCTCGTGCAATGGCTCGGCCCGCGCCGCCTGAAGAACGTGCTCGCCGCGATGAAAGTGCGCGGCATGGCGGTGTACGGCAATGCGGCACCGGCCGATCCAGGGCATGCGGCGCCCCCGAGCGGTGCGATATTCGAGCGGCGTCATCGCGGGCTTGGCGGCGGCGGCAACCTGCGCGCCGCGGTGTTCGGCGTGAGCGACGGGCTCGTCTCGAACGCGAGTCTGATTCTCGGCGTCGCCGGCGCGACGAACGACGTGCGCACGATCGTGCTGACCGGCGTGGCCGGCATGGCGGCCGGCGCGTTCGCGATGGCCGCAGGCGAATACGTCTCCGTGCGCTCGCAGCGCGAGCTCTACGAGTACCAGATCGCGCTCGAGCGCGACGAGCTGAAGCAATATCCCGAGGCCGAGGCTCAGGAGCTCGCGCTGATCTACGCGGCGAAGGGCATGCCGGTCAAGCAGGCCGATCGCCTCGCGAAGCGCCTCGTCGCCGATCCGGAGAACGCGCTCGACACGCTCGCGCGCGAGGAACTCGGGCTGAACCCCGGCGAGCTGGGCTCGCCGATGGGCGCGGCGGTGAGCTCGCTGCTCGCATTCGGCGCAGGCGCGTTCGTGCCGCTCGCGCCTTATCTGTTCGGCGCGGGACCGCTGGCGCTGGCGTGGGCGATCGGGCTCACGGCGGCCGGACTTTTCAGCGTCGGCGCCATCCTGTCGCTCTTCACCGGCCGCAACGCGATGTATTCGGGCGCGCGCATGCTGGCGCTCGGTGCATTCGCCGGCAGCCTCACGTTCGCCATCGGCCGCCTGCTCGGCGTCGCCACCGGCTGACGGCCACGCGCTTGGCGCACGCCGCGCGCGTTCGCGGTCCCGTACGACCCCCGCGAGACGCGACGCGAGCCGGCGCGCATCCGCTGCTGAGGCTTGCGTCCGGCCGCGAGCGTTCGCTGCTGCACCGGCATCCGTGGATCTTCTCCGGTGCCGTCGACTCGGTCGACGGCGATCCCGCCGCGGGCGCGACCGTCGACGTCGTGGCTGCGGACGGCACGTGGCTCGCGCGCGCTGCGTATTCGCCGGTCTCGCAGATTCGTGCGCGCGTGTGGAGCTTCGACCCGCAAGCACGTGTCGACGAATCGTTTTTCGTCGATGCCATCGCGCAGGCGTGCGCCGCGCGGTCGCCGCTGCTCGATGCGCGGCATTCCGCGTGCAGGCTCGTTCACGGCGAATCGGACGCGCTGCCCGGCGTCATCGCTGATCGCTACGGCGACGCGGTCGTCGTGCAGCTCCTTTCGGCTGGCGCCGATCGCTGGCGCGACGCCATCGTGGCGGCGCTTCTGCGCGCGACGTCGGCGACGTGCATCTACGAGCGCTCCGATGCCGACGTGCGCGTCCTCGAAGGACTGTCACCGCGGGTCGGCGTGCTGGCGGGCAATCGCCCGGGGCACGTGGAGATCGTAGAAGACGGCCTCGCGTACGGCATCGATGTCGAGCGGGGCCAGAAGACCGGCTTCTACCTCGACCAACGCGCCAATCGCGCGCTGGTACGAGCGCACGCACGCGGCCGCGTGCTGAACGCGTTCTGTTACACCGGCGGCTTCTCGCTCGCCGCGCTCGCCGGCGGCGCGCAGTCGGTGCTGTCGATCGACAGCGCGGCTGACGCGCTCGCGCTCGCACGCGACAACCTTGCGCGGAACGGCTCGCTCGAAGCGAGGCGCTGCGAGTGGCGCGAGGCGGACGTGTTCGAAGAGCTGCGCGCGCTGCGCAACCGCGGCGCGCAGTTCGAGATCATCGTGCTCGACCCGCCCAAGTTCGCGCCGACGGCGGCGCACGCGGCGCGTGCCTCCCGCGCCTACAAGGACATCAACCTGCTCGCGCTCAAGCTGCTCGCGCCCGGCGGACTGCTCGTGACATTCTCCTGCTCGGGCGGCGTCGACGCGGCGCTGTTCCAGAAGATCGTCGCCGGCGCGGCGCTCGATGCGAACGTGCGCGCGACGATCGTCGGCCGGCTGACCGCGAGCGCCGATCATCCGGTATTGCTCTCTTTTCCCGAGGGCGAGTACCTCAAGGGGTTGCTCGTGCGAAAGACATGACCGCCGCGCGCGAAGCACCAAAAACAAGGCCGCGATGGGAGACCCATGCGGCCTTGCGATTGCGATCGGGTGGACAGGAGATCACCCGGTCGAATGCGTCAGCGCTCGTTCGATAGTCGAATCCGTGCGTGGCGTCGGGGCAGCGGCCCTCAGGCCGTTCCCTTCATGCACTCGGACATGAACTTCTTGCGCTCGTCGCCCTTCATGCCCTTCGACTTCGTGTTGCACGCGCCCATCTTGCTGTCGTAGGTCTTCTTCTCGGCGGACAGGCAATCCTTCATGAAGGCCTTGCGGTCGTTGCCCTTCTTGTCGCCGGCCTTCGTGTTGCAGGTCTTCATGCGTTCCTGTTGCGCGTTTTGCGCCAGCGCAGGCGTGGCGAACGCGGCGAACGCGCCGATCATCGCCAGTGCAAGGAGCTTCTTCATGGAATTGCCTCGTCGAAAATTGCGGGTTAGCGATTGAGCCTGCTCGGACCTGCCAGCCGGCCTTCCGGCGCGGCGTAGACCTCTTGAATCCAGTCTACGGCAACCGTAACGGCCGGGGCAACGAATTCGCTGACACGGGCTCGCAACGTGTTGCGCCGGGGCCCTCTTGCGGTGCAACATGACGCCGGGTCGCACCGGGAACCCCGTTTCCCGACCAGGAGTAGAATCTGCAAGTGATTGAATTTTCGGCACTCTAACCGTCAGATGATCCTCGTACTCGAACCGAACACCGATCCGGACAGTGTCAATTACAGGATGCTGACCGGCCAACTCGAGCGGCTTTCGAACATCGACTTTCGCGTCCATCGGGAAGTGGGCACCGAGGTCACGCTCACCGAGATCTACCTGATCGGCAACACCGGCGCGCTGACCGTCGAGCAGATGCAGGTGCTGCCTTGCGTCGCCAAGGTAGTACGCGTCTCCGAGCCGTATCGCGTGCTCGGCCGCCACCAGCAGGGCGACGACCGCGCGTCGTCGTTCGAATACAACGGCGTGCGCTTCGGGCAGGACAACCTCAACGTGTTCGCGGGGTTGTGCGCCGTCGACTCGCGCGAGTCGGTCGAGGCGATGCTGAAGGTGCTGCGCGACGCGGGGCAGGTGTGCACGCGCATGGGTGCGTACAAGCCGCGCACGTCGCCGTACGCATTCCAGGGCTTCGGCGCGCAATGCCTGCCGTACGTCTTCGAGCTCGCAGGCAAGTACGGCGTGCGCGTCATATCGATGGAAGTCACGCACGAATCGCACGTCGACGAGATCCGCGAGGCGTTGCGCGCGACCGGCAACGCGACCGGCGTCATGCTGCAGATCGGCACGCGCAACACGCAGAACTTCGAGCTGCTCAAGCTGGTCGGACGGCAGCAGGAGTTCCCGGTGCTGATCAAGCGCGGGTTCGGCATCACGCTCGACGAGTCGCTCAACGCCGCCGAGTACCTCGCCACCGAGGGCAACCGCAAGATCGTCTTCTGCCTGCGCGGCATGAAAACGAACATGGGCGACCCGCACCGCAATCTCGTCGACTTCGCGCACGTGCCCGTCGTGAAGCGCCTGACGCGCATGCCCGTGGCGATCGACCCCTCGCACTCGGTGGGCACGCGCGCCGGCGCACCCGACGGCCTGCTCGACATCTTCCACGTCGTCGCACAGGGTGTGGTATCCGGCGCCAACATGGTGCTCGTCGATTTCCATCCCGAGCCCGCACGCGCGCTCGTCGACGGCGCGCAGGCGCTGCGCACGTCGGAACTGCGTCCCTTTCTCGAGGACGTCGCGATTGCGCGCGATGCGTACGAGAAACGCGTGCGGCTTGCGCGCGAGCGCGCTTCCGCATCCTGAACGTTCCTGCATCGGCGCCCATGCGCGATCGGCGTGTGCGCGAGCGCTCGGCCCGCGCGGCTTCGGCGCCCGCGCAGCCCGCGTCCCCATACCGTGCCCCGCGCTGGCTCGCCGGCGGGCACGCGCAGACGATCTGGCCGTATCGCTTGCGGCGAGTGAACGTCCCGCTGCGCCGCGAACGCGTGGAAACGCCCGATCGCGATTTCTGGGACTTCGATTGGCTCGACGCGGAAGCGGCGCCTGACGCTCCCGTCGTCGTGCTGTTCCATGGCCTCGAAGGCGGATCGATGTCGCACTATGCGCGCGCGCTGCTCGTCGCCCTCGCCCGCCGCAGCTGGCGTGGCGTCGTTCCGCATTTTCGCGGCTGCGGTGGCGAGCCCAATCGCCTCCCGCGCGCGTATCACTCGGGCGATCACGAGGAGATCGGCGCGATGCTCACGGCGGTCCGCGCGCGCATCGCTCCGGCAGCGACGCTCTACGCGGTCGGCGTGTCGCTCGGCGGCAGCGCGCTTCTCAACTGGCTCGGCCGCGCCGGCACGGACGCGGGGTCGACGCTGCGTGCTGCGGCCGCGGTATCCGCGCCGCTCGACCTGATGGCGGCCGGCATTGCGATCGGCAAGGGGATGAACCGCATCTATGCCAGGCATTTCCTCGCCACGCTCAAGCCCAAGTCGCTCGCCATCGCGAAGCGTTTTCCCGGACTGCTCGACGCGGCGAAGATCCGGCGCGCGCGCACGCTATACGAATTCGACGACGTCGTGACCGCGCCGCTGCACGGCTTCGCGGGTACGCGCGACTACTGGACGCGTGCGTCGTCGAAGCCGTGGCTCGCGGGCATCGGCGTGCCGACCCTGGTGCTGAACGCGCGCAACGACCCGTTCATTCCCTCCCACTCGCTGCCGACCGAGCGCGACGTGAGCCCGTTCGTCACGCTCGAGCAGCCGCGCCACGGCGGCCACGCGGGCTTCGCGCACGGCCGCTTCCCCGGCAGCGTCGATTGGCTTCCCGGGCGATTGCTACACTATTTCGACACTGCCGGCGCACCGCGATGAACCTACCCTCCGAGATCTTCAAGGCCTACGACATCCGCGGCATCGTCGGGAGCACGCTGACGGCGCCGATCGTGCGCGTCATCGGGCAGGCGCTAGCGAGCCTCGCCGCCGAGCGCGGCCGCGACACCATCGTCGTAGGGCGCGACGGGCGTCTCTCCGGCCCCGAGCTCGTGTCGGCGCTCGCCGACGGCGTTCGCGCCGGCGGCGTCGACGTGATCGACGTCGGCATGGTCGTCACGCCGATGACGTACTTCGCCACGCACCATCTCGGCACCGGTTGCAGCGTCATGGTCACCGGCAGCCACAACCCGCCCGATTACAACGGGCTCAAGATGGTGATCGACGCGACGACTCTGTCGGGCGAGGACATTCAGGCGCTGCGCACGCGCATCGAGCGAGGTGCCCTGCGCACCGGCAGCGGGCGCCTGCGCAACGAGGACGTCGCCCCGGCGTACGTCGAGCGCATCACGCACGACGTACGCCTCGCGCGGCCGATGCGCGTCGCCGTCGACTGCGGCAACGGTGTCGCCGGCGCGTTCGCGCCGGCCCTCTATCGGCGGCTCGGCTGCGAGGTCGTCGAGCTCTTCTGCGACGTCGACGGACGCTTTCCGAACCACCATCCCGATCCTTCGCAGCCAAAGAATCTGGAGGATCTCAAGCGCCGGCTCGCGCAAGGGGATTGCGAGCTGGGCCTCGCCTTCGACGGCGACGGCGACCGGCTCGGCGTCGTCACGCCCGCGGGGCACGTGATCTATGCCGACCGGCAGCTGATGCTCTTCGCCGCCGACGTGCTCGCGCGCGTGCCCGGCGCGACCATCATTTACGACGTCAAGTCGACGCGAAACCTCAAGCCCTGGATCCTGCGCCACGGCGGCGTGCCGCTGCTGTGGAAGACCGGGCATTCGCTGATCAAGGCGAAGATGAAGGAGGTCGGCGCGGCGCTCGCGGGCGAGATGAGCGGCCATACGTTCTTCGGCGAGCGCTGGTACGGTTTCGACGACGGGCTCTACGCCGGCGCGCGCCTGCTGGAGATCCTATCCCGCGACGCGGATCCCGCATCGGTGCTCGATGCGCTGCCCGACGCGCTATCGACGCCGGAACTCAACATCGCGTGCGACGAAGGCGAGCAGCATGCGCTGATCGCGAAGCTGCAGGCGAACGCGCAGTTTCCCGGCGCGAGCGATGTCATTCGCATCGACGGGCTGCGCGTCGAGTATCCCGACGGCTTCGGCCTCGCGCGCGCGTCGAACACCACGCCGGTGGTCGTGCTGCGCTTCGAAGCCGACGACGCGGCGGCGCTCGAGCGCATCAAGGGTGAGTTCCGCCGCGTGCTGACGGCCGCCAAGCCCGGCGTCGTCCTGCCGTTCTAGAGTGATAGCGTTCGCCGACATCACGGCGGCGCGCGAGCGCATACGCGGCGGCATCTACGAGTCGCCGTGCGTCGAGTCGATCCCGCTGTCGCAGCTGACCGGCGCACACGTCTACTGCAAGCTCGATTACCTGCAGCGCACGGGCAGCTTCAAGGAGCGCGGCGCGCGCAACGCATTGCTGCAACTGACGTCCGAGGAGCGCGTGCGCGGCGTGATCGCGGCGTCGGCAGGCAATCACGCGCAGGGCATCGCGTACCACGGGTCGCTCCTCGGCATTCCGGTCACGGTCGTGATGCCGAAGTTCGCGCCGCTCATCAAGGTGACGAATTGCCGTCATCTCGGCGCAACGGTACTGCTGCACGGCGTCGACCTCGCGGAGGCGCGCGCGCACGCCGAGACGATCGCGCAGCGCGAAGGGCTGACGTTCATCCACCCGTTCGACAACGCGCAGGTCATCGCGGGCCAGGGGACGATCGCGCTCGAGATCCTGGAGCAGACGCCGGACGTGCAGGCGATCGTCGCACCGGTGGGCGGCGGCGGCCTGCTCGCGGGCATTGCGCTCGTCACCGAGGCACTCGGGCCCGACGTGCGCGTCGTCGGCGTCGAGCCCGAGCACGCGGCGTGCTTGAGTCAGGCGCTGGCCGCGGGTCATCCGGTGCCGGTGACGCTGTCGTCGACGCTCGCCGACGGGCTCGCCGTCGCGCAGACCGGCGCGCAGGCGTTCGAGGTGCTGCGTCGCGTCGTCGACCGCGTGGTGACCGTCGACGAAGCGGCGATCGCGCTCGCCGTGTTGCGGCTGATGGAGCTCGAGAAGAGCGTCGTCGAAGGCGCCGGCGCGGCGCCGCTCGCGGCATTCCTCGCCGGCAAGCTCGACATGCTGAAGGGCCTCGACGTCGTGCTGGTGCTCGCCGGCGGCAACATCGACATCACGATCCTCGACCGCGTGATCGAGATCGGCCTCGTCGCCGACGGCCGGCTCACGCGCTTCACCGTTTCGATCAGCGACCGGCCCGGGGGGCTGGCGCGGCTCGCCCAGGTAATCGCGTCGACCGGCGCTTCGATCAAGGAAATTGTGCACGACCGCGCGTTCTCGGGTCCCGACCTGTCGGAGGTGCGCGTCGTGTGCGTCGTGGAGACCACCGGCCACGAGCATGTTGCGCAACTGCACCGTGCGCTCGCCGACGCCAGGGTGCGCATCGTCGGCGCGGCGTGACGTCGGCGCGGCCGCGCAAACCCCTGCCTTATAATTTCGCGCAGGAGCGCCCGCGAGAGGCGCCCGAGCCAACCCGGCGCGGGGGCGACGCCCGCCCGCGCTTCCTAGGAGGAGCACGCATGGTTTCGCTTCGTAAAGCACTGGGCTGCCTGCTCGTTGCGGCTGGCATCGCGGCCGCGCCGTACGCCGCCGCGGCCGATTTCGTCAACGTCCTGACCGGCGGCACGAGCGGGGTCTATTACCCGCTTGGCGTCGCGCTCGGCAACGCGATCGGCAAGACGATCCCCGCCGTCAAGACGTCGGTGCAGGCGACGAAGGCGTCAGTCGAGAACCTCAACCTGCTGCAGGCGGGCCGCGGCGAGATCGCGTTCACGCTCGGAGACTCGCTGTCCGACGCGTGGAAGGGCAACGAGGAAGCGGGGTTCAAGGCACCGCTGAAGAAGCTGCGCGGCATCGCGGCCATCTATCCGAACTACATCCAGGTCGTCGCGCGCGCGGATGCGGGCATCAAGTCGCTCGCCGACCTCAAGGGCAAGAAGATCTCGGTGGGTGCGCCGAAGTCGGGCACCGAGCTCAACGCGCGCGCCGTGCTGCACGCCGCGGGCATCGAATACAAGGACTTCGCGAAGGTCGAGTACCTGCCGTTCGGCGAATCGGTCGAGCTCATGAAGAACCGGCAGATCGACGTGACGCTGCAGTCGGCTGGCCTCGGAGTGTCGTCGCTGCGCGATCTCGCCGCGTCGGTGCCGATCGTCGTCGTGCCCATCCCGGAGGCGGTGATCAAGAAGATCAACGATCCGGCGTACATCCTCGCGGTGATTCCGGCCAACACGTACAACGGCCAGTCGGCCGACGTCAGCACGGCGGCGGTGCAGAACTTCCTGGTCACGCACGAAGGCGTCAGCAACGACATCGCGTACGGGATGACCAAGGCGCTGTGGACGAACCTGCCGGAGCTCGTCGCCGCGCATGCCGCCGCCAAGGCGATCGACATCAAGCACGCGCTGCAGGCAATGCCGGTGCCGCTGCATCCCGGCGCGGAGAAGTATTACAAGGAAGTCGGCGCCCTGAAGTGATCGTCCCGTAGGACCGGGCTCGATGCGGGAGCCCGTTCGACTGTTCGAGGCGAGCGGAGGTCGCACATGCAGAAGGCCGAGCCTGACCGCGGCACCAGCGTCGAAGCCGAGCTCGCGCACGCGCTCGCAAAGCCCGAGGAAGCGGCGTTCGACGAAACGGGCGTCAAGCGCGTGCTGAGCGGTTGGGCGGCGCGCGCGGTCGCGACGATCGCGCTGTGCTTCTCCGCGTACCAGCTGGTCATCGCCGCGTATGCGCCGCTGTCGAGCCTGCCGACGCGCTCGATCCACGTCGGGTTCCTGCTCGCGCTCGCGTTCCTGATCCATCCGATCGCCGGATGGGCCGATCGCCGACGCATCGCGTGGTACGACGCGCTCACCGCCGCCGTGGCCTTCGCGCTGGCGCTCTATCACCTCGTGTTCGAGGTTCAGCTGATCCAGCGTGCCGGCGACCCGAGCCTGGCGGACCTCGTGGTCGGTGCGATCTTCATCGTGCTTCTGTTCGAGGCGGCGCGCCGCGTGCTCGGCATCGCGCTGCCGATCATCTGCGCGACGTTCCTCGCCTACGGCATCTTCGGGCAATACCTGCCGAGCGCGATCGCGCACCGCGGCTACGGCCTCGACCAGATCATCGGCCAGCTCTTCCTCGGCACCGAGGGCATCTTCGGGATCCCGACGCTCGTCTCGGCCACGTACATCTTCCTGTTCATCCTCTTCGGCAGCTTCCTCGAGCATGCGGGGATGATCAACCTCTTCAACAGCATCGCGCTCGGCTTCGTGGGCCACGCGCGGGGGGGACCGGCCAAGGTCGCGGTCATCTCCTCCGGCATGATGGGAACGATCTCGGGTTCGGGGGTCGCGAACGTGCTCACGGTCGGGCAGTTCACGATCCCGCTGATGAAGCGCTTCGGATATACGTCGGTGTTCGCCGGCGCCGTCGAGGCAACGTCGAGCATGGGCGGCCAGATCATGCCGCCTGTGATGGGCGCGGTCGCGTTCATCATGGCCGAGACGCTGAACGTTCCGTACGTGACGATCGTCAAGGCCGCCGTCGTGCCGGCGATCCTCTATTACGCGACGGCGTTCTGGATGGTGCACCTCGAGGCGGGCCGCGCGCACCTCATGGGTCTGCCGAAGTCCGAGTGCCCGAACCCGTGGGTCGCGATCCGGCAGAAGTGGTATCTGATGCTGCCGCTCGGCGTGCTCGTCTACATGCTGTTCGACGGGTTCACACCTATGTTCGCCGGCCTCGTCGGGCTCGCGCTCACCGCCACGCTGATCCTCGGCGCGGCGGTCGCCGCGCGCTTCGGCCCGACGGCGTTCCGCTACGCGTTCTGGATCGCGCTTGGCGCCGGCCTCGGCGCATACCTGCGCTACGGATTCGATCGCTACGGCATCACGCCGATTCTCGCCGTGATCGCCGTGCTGATCGCGATCGTCGCCATCGTCCGGGGCCGCGACACGCTGTCGACGATGCGCGCGAGCCTCGTGGACGGCGCGCGCCAGGCCGTCGCCGTGGGCCTCGCGTGCGCGATCGTCGGTGTGATCATCGGTGTCCTCACGCTAACCGGAGCCGCGTCGAACTTCGCGGAGTTCGTGCTGAACGTCGGCAGCAAGAGCCTGTTCCTGTCGCTGATGCTGACGATGGTCGTGTGCCTGATCCTCGGCATGGGCATCCCCACCATTCCGAACTACATCATCACGAGCGCGATCGCCGCGCCGGCGCTGCTCAAGCTCGGCGTTCCGCTGATCGTGTCGCACATGTTCGTGTTCTATTTCGGCATCATGGCGGATCTCACGCCGCCGGTGGCGCTCGCCGCGTTTGCCGCCGCATCGATTGCGAAGGGGCCGCCGATGCGCATCGGCTGGAAGGCGACGCACATCGCGATCGCGGGCTTCGTCATTCCATACATGGCCGTCTACGATCCGGCGCTGATGCTGCAGCCCGACACCGCCGGCGCGGGCGTGTCGGTCGTCGCGGCGCTGTACGTGATCGTCAAGACGATCATCGCGATCGGCCTGTGGGGCGGCACGGCGATCGGCTATTTCCTGCGCGGGCCGATCACCTGGCCCGAGCGCGTGTTCGCGTTCGCCGCGGCGTCGCTGCTGGTCGCCGCCGCACCGTGGACCGACCAGGTGGGCTTCATCGCGAGCGCACTGTTCGTGCTGTGGCACCTGTGGCGCACGCGCGGCGGCGCCGCGGCGTCGAAGTTGCGCCCGGTGTCGGAGGCGTGATTCCGGGGATATCTCCGAGCTGTCTCTGAGACGTCCCTGAGACATCGCGGAGAGCGGCGTGAGCGTTTGCCTCCTGGTTGCCGGGGTGCTTCGCGCGACGCTCGCCACGAGCGAGTTCACGCTCGCATGGCAGCACTCGGTCGAGAAGATCCGCTGGGAGGAGCGCTACCGCGTCAGCGGCGCGAAGCTCGATCTCGTCGAGGCGCGCATCCAGGGCTCGGGCGCCGGCATGGACCCGCCGCCAGACGCGCGCCTGCGCGACGGCTGGTGGACGTGGCGGCCGCACACGCCGCCGCTGGCCGAGCTGCGCCTGACGCTGTCACCGTATACGCGCGATTACGATCTGTGCTGGAGCGGACGGTGTCGAACGCTGCGAGACGTCGTCGGCAGCCGCACGCCGACCGCCGTCGTGACGTTGCGCCCGTGCAGGCCTCCGCGCCGGTGAATCACTTCTGCACGGCTCGCTGCATTCCCCGCCGCCGCGTGCATCCGCTGCAGACGGCGCCCGGCGCCCGGAACACCTGCGAGCGCCGTGCCCATGACGAGCGCATGCGCATGTGTGGAATGCGCCGACGACCCAGCCGCGAGCCTGTCAAAATCGCAGCGTCATCCCGCCGCGAGCAAGTCCGGCGAGAGCGGTGGCCGTCGCTCGATCGCGCTCACGTGCAGCGAGAACGCGTCGAGGCGCCGGTCGAGAAAGAAGTTGCGCAGCGTTCGCCCGATCGTGCGGAACGCAAGCATCTCCCAGGGCACCTCGCTTTCCTCGAACAGGCACACGTCGAGGCTTTCCGCTCCGGGCCCGAAATCGAGGTCGAGCAGCCGCGCGCGGAACATCATGTACACCTGGTTGATCTGCGGCAGGCTGATCACCGTGTAGAGCTCGCCCGGCTCGACGCGCGCGTGCGCTTCCTCGAGCGTCTCGCGCACGGCGCCGCGCACGAGCGTCTCGCCATTCTCGAGGAAGCCCGCGGGGAGCGTCCACAGGCCGTAGCGCGGCTCGATCGCGCGCTTGCACAGCAGCACGCGATCTTCCCACTCGGGCAGGCAGCCGACGACGACCTTCGGATTCTGGTAATGGATCGCCGCGCAGTCGGCGCACACGAAGCGCGACAGCGTGTCGCCTTCGGGGATGCGCGTCTCGATGCGCGGCGAGCCGCAGGCGCTGCAGAACTTCACGCGGGTCAGAGGCGCAGGAAGTTGTCGCGGTAGTAGCGAAGCTCGGCGATCGACTCGAGCACGTCCGCGAGCGCCTCGTGCTTGCCTTCCTTCGGGATGCCCTTCTGCAACTCGGGCTTCCAGCGCCGCGCGAGCTCCTTCAGCGTCGACACGTCCAGATTGCGGTAGTGGAACCACTCCTCGAGCGACGGCATGAACCGCGCGAGGAAGCGGCGATCCTGGCAGATCGAATTGCCGCACATCGGCGACGCCTTCGCCGGCACGTGCTCGCGCAGGAACGCGAGCGCTGCCGCCTCGACTTCCTGCTCGGTCGTCGTGGCCGCCTTCACGCGATCGATCAGCCCCGATCGCCCGTGCGTCGCCTGGTTCCACGCATCCATCACATCGAGCACGGCATCGTCCTGATGCACGACGTAGACCGGCGCGGTGGCCACAAGCTCGAGCGCATGGTCGGTCACCACGAGCGCCACTTCCAGGATGCGATCGCTGTCGGGTCGAAGCCCGGTCATTTCGAGGTCGATCCAGATCAGACGATTCGCGTCCTGAGGCATGGCGGCAAGCGTAAAATGGTGCGTTCATTCTACTTGAGCGGCGCGCGACGCCACGCCGCTTCAGCCCTCGTTGACCGCGCCGTCGTTCACGCTGCTCTTCGTCGTCGCGCTTTCCCTGACGCTCGCCGTGCGACTTTGGCTCGCCGCACGTCAGATCGCGCACGTCTCCGCACATCGCGACGCGACGCCCGCCGCCTTCGCGAGCCGCATCGACGCCGCCTCGCATCGCAAGGCTGCCGATTACACGGTCGCCAAGCAGCGGCTCGGCATGCTCGAGACCGCGGTCGATGCAGCGGTGCTGCTGCTCGTCACGCTGGGTGGAGGGCTCGCGTGGCTGCTCGCTGCGACACAGGCGCTCGACGCTCCCGCGCTCGTTCGCGACGTGCTATTGCTCGTCGGGGTCTCGGTGATCGGTGGCGTCTCGGCGCTGCCGTTCTCCTGGTGGCGCACGTTTCGCATCGAGGAACGCTTCGGATTCAATCGCACGACGCTCGCCACGTGGGTCGCCGACCTCGCGAAGGGCATCGCCGTCGGCGCCGCGCTCGGCCTGCCGCTCGCGTTCCTCGTGCTGTGGCTGATGAAGAGCGCCGGCGCCTACTGGTGGCTCCTCGTGTGGATCGCGTGGATGGCGTTCCAGCTGCTCGTGCTCGTGCTCTACCCGACGCTGATCGCGCCGCTCTTCAACCGCTTCTCGCCGCTGCCGCCCGGCGATGCGCGCGAGCGCATCGAGCGGCTGCTCGCCCGCTGCGGCTTCCGCTCGTCCGGATTGTTCGTGATGGACGGCTCGAAGCGCTCGGCGCACGGCAACGCGTACTTCACCGGCTTCGGGCGTGCCAAGCGCGTCGTGTTCTTCGACACGCTGCTCGCGCGGCTCGCGCCCGAGGAGATCGAGGCGGTGCTCGCGCACGAGCTCGGCCACTTCCGGCTGCGCCACGTGATGAAGCGCGTCCTGTGGTCGGCCGTGCTGTCGCTCGCGCTGCTCGTGCTGCTCGCCTGGCTTGCGGGCGCGCCGTGGTTCTACGCCGGCCTCGGCATTCCGCCTGCCGGCGTGGCAGCCGCGATGGCGCGTCCCGGCGTCGCGCTCGCGCTGTTCATGCTGGCGCTGCCGGTATTCACGTTCCTCCTGGCACCGCTCTCCTCCGCGTATTCGCGCCGCCACGAGTTCGAAGCCGACGCCTTCGCGGCGCGGCACGCATCGGCCCCGGCACTCGTCGCCGCGCTGATCAAGCTCTACGAGGACAACGCGGCGACGCTCACCCCCGACCCGCTGCACTCGGCGTTCTACGATTCGCATCCGCCCGCGTCGATTCGCGTGGCGCGGCTCACCGCACTCGCCGCTGCCAGCGGATGATCGACGCGTGAGCCGAGCGCCCGAGGCAACGGCGCAGGGCCTCGTCGTCGCGGCGTTGCGCCGTCGTTTCCTGGTCGCTCTCGATGCGGGTGGCACGCTCGAGTGCGTGCTCAAGGGTCGCACGACGGTGCTCGCCTGCGGCGACCGCGTCG
>Ga0310811_10006654_pt1 | contig 14775 bp, 13 predicted proteins | sample YCmetagenome_FD_207642 | JGI IMG/M metagenome (GOLD analysis project Ga0310811, IMG submission 207642) | Soil microbial communities from experimental microcosm in Duke University, North Carolina, United States - YC | ecosystem: Engineered > Artificial ecosystem > Soil microcosm > Unclassified ...
GGTACCAGCTCGGCGACACGAATGCGTGCGGGCCGTTGAACACGACCATCGCCGTGTCGCCGTCGCGCAGCGTCACGCTATGGGGATTCGCTCGCGCGATGTGCGTGGTCAGCGTGCCAAGCGCGCCTTCCGCGGCATCCAGCAGAAAAGGAAGGTGAGTGACCTGCAGTCCTGCATCGGAATGGCTAATCAAAGTCGCGAAGCTCCACTCGACCATGTGCCGGTGCAGAACACTTAGTTCACGTTCCTCGTAAGCGGGCTTGATGTACATACTGCTACCTGTGAAAAGTTGGTGTGCGGTAGGAGAGTCGGTCACGGCTGCTGCAGATGTGCAGCAACTTCCCGTATCCATCGGGCGGTGTCTTCAAACGCCGTAACCGCAACGTCGGCGATCGATACGGCTTCCAGAAAACTGTGCGCGGTGCCGCGATAGATCTTCGCGCTCACCTCCACGCCTTCGCGCTCAAGCTTGCGCTGGAACACGAGACTGTCGTCGCGCAGCGGATCGCATTCGGTGATCACCATCAGGACCGGCGGCAAACCGGTGGTGTCGGCGCGCAGCAGGTCATAGCGCGGATCCTGGAAATCCTCGGCGCGCGCGAGGTACATGCCGCGGAACCAGATCATCATGTGCGCCGACAGGCCGTAGTCGCCGGCGCCGTACTGTGCCATTGAATCGCGATAGAGGTTGCTGCTGTACGCGCCGTAGTTCAGCATGAGGCCCGCGAGTGGCGCGTCACCCGCGTCGCGCAGTTCGAGCGCGGTGCCGACCGCGAGGTTGGCGCCGGCTGAATCGCCGCCGACGAACGTCTGCGCCGCGTCGAAGCCGAGCATCGACGCGTTCGCGCGCAGCCAGCGCAATGCGTCAACGCATGCCTCGAGCGGCCGTGGGAAGCGTGCTTCGGGCGCGCGCGGATAGTCGATGCCGATCACCGCAATGCCTGTGCGATGCGCGTATTCGCGCATCAGCCGATCGTGCGTGTCGATGCTGAACAGCACGAAACCGCCGCCGTGCAGATAAACGAGCGCGCCGTCGACACGTTTCGTCTCGGGCCGATAGATCCTCACGCGCACTTCGCCGTGGCGGGTCGGTGCACCCAGTTGATCGATCCGCGCCATCTCCGGACCACCGGCGGCCCACGGCGCGCGCACGATTTCGGCAATACGCCGTGCTTCGTCGATCGACGTGGTGTCGCGGCGCGGGTGGCGGCTGCCGTCTGCCGCCATCCGGCGAAGAAAGTCCGCGATCTGTGGATCGAGCGGCAGCGGTGCACCGGTCGGTACGGTGAAGGCGGGATCGTCGAATTCCATCGTGGGGTCTCCTTGAGGTAAGAGGGCGCGGCTCTGTCTTCAGAACCGCTTGTTGATGCCGATCGACAGGCCCAGCTGATTCTTGCCGGGTTGCGTCGTGTCGTAGTTGTAGATGCTCAAGTCGGCGTCGCCCTGGTTCGCCATATAGCCGGCGTTCGCGTACAGGTAAGTTGCCTTCGATAGGAGGTAGCGGCCGCTCGCGGTGATCATCTGCGAATGCTGGCCGATGCTCTGGTAGTCGTAGCGGCCCACGGTCAGGTCAAGATTCACTGTGGGCGACGCCCAGACTCCGCCTGTTGCCCAGTACACAGTACCGCGCGGTGTGAGTTGCAAATCGCCGCCGATGCGCGTGGCGCCTGCCGACAACTGGTATCTGTTGGGCACCGACCAGGTTGCCGCGACGCTGTAACGCCGGTCGGAAAGTCCCGACTGATCCACGGCGCCCACCGTCCCGCGACTTTCTTCGTACACAAATCGCAGCGAGAGCGGACCTTGCGAATATTCGAGCGACGAGCCGATATACCGGCCGGCGACCGTGCTTCCCGGCAACTGTTGGCCAAAGCCGTACATGGCCTCCACGTTGAAGCCGCCGAAAGTGGGCGAAACGTACTTGACCGAATTGCTGAGACGCAGCGTCGAGAGCGGTATCAAGTTGAGCGACAAGATTGAATACGACGCGAGCGAGGTCGGGTCGTAGAACAGGGTCTTGTCGTACTGGACGCCGTATTGCCGTCCGGCGGTCAGCGTGCCGAAGTCCGGATTCATTGCGCCGACGATCGATGTCCGATTGAACAGCACGCCCGACGGAATCATCGCGCCGGAGGTAGGGTCGAACGCGTTCTCGAGTTGGAACAGCACGGACGTATTACCGCCGATGTCCTCCTTGCCGCGCACTCCGAAGCGGGACGGCCAGAACCCTCCGTTTATCAGACCCGTCTGCGATCCGCCGTTAGCACCGGCGTGGTTGATGTATTGCAGCCCCGTATCCACCATGCCGTACAGCACGACGCTGCTTTGTGCATGCGCGAGAACCGGCAGGGCGACGACGAGCGCCGCAACTATTTTTTTTGTTGGCATTCGAAGATCTCCACGTGCTATCAGGTTAGTACAGCTACTTTCATTGAAGAAGCAAACAGAGAGTACGGTGAGCCACACCCGCTCCGTACTACCTCTATGCCTGCCGCGCCACGATACGTTCGCGTCCCCCAGGATTCGCGAACAGATTTTTGCCCGGCATCGCGTCGAGCAGCTGACGCGTATATGCGCTTTGCGGCGAGCCGAAGATCTGCGCGGTTGTGCCTTGCTCAACCACCTGGCCGCGCTGGAGCACGACGATGCGCTCGGAAATCTCCGAGGCGACCCGGAGATCGTGCGTGATAAAGAGCATCGTCAGCCCGAATTCCCGCTTCAGTTCGGACAGCAGTGCAAGCACCTGGGCCTGAACCGATACGTCGAGAGCGGAAACGGCCTCGTCGGCGATCAGCACGCGTGGCTGTACCGAGAGTGCACGCGCGATGGCGATGCGCTGACGCTGGCCGCCGGAGAACTCATGCGGATAGCGCTGCAGCGCAGCGGCGCCGAGCCCGACCCGTTCCAGCAGCTGGATGGCCCGCGCGCGCGCGTCGGCGAGTGGTACGCCGAATGCGAGAGGACCCCGAATGATGGCGTCGCCGACCGTCTGCCGTGGGTTGAGCGATGCGAACGGATCCTGAAAGACGATCTGCACTTGCTGGCGGTATTGGCGCAGCGCATCGCCCCGCGTGCGCCATATGTCCGTGCCGGCCAGCCGGATTGTGCCGGCGTCCGGTTCGATCAAACGCATGATCATCCTGCCCAGCGTGGTCTTGCCGCAGCCCGATTCGCCGACGATCGACACCGTCTCGCCGGCGTGCACCGAGAAGCGGATGTCGGCGGCGGCCACCACCATGCGGGCGGGCCGGAACATCCGGTTGCGCGACACGAAGCTTTTCGTGAGGCCGGTCACTTCGAGCAGCGGTGCCTCCGGCGCGGGCGGCTCCCCGGCGGCCATGGCGACGTTGACAGCGCGGCGTCCCGGCAACGCGTCGATCAGCGTGCGGGTGTAGTCGCTCGACGGCTGCGTCAGGACCTGGTCGCGCTGGCCCTGTTCGACGAGCTTGCCGTGTCGCATCACGATGACGCGATCGGCAATGTCCGCGACGACGCCGAAGTCGTGCGTGATGAACAGGATGCCCATCTGCCGGTCACACTGCATGTTACGGATCAGGTCAAGAATCTGGCGCTGCGTCGTCACGTCGAGCGCGGTGGTCGGCTCGTCGGCGATCAGGAGGCGCGGGCGGTTGATCAGCGCCATCGCGATCATCACGCGTTGGCGTTGGCCGCCGGAGAGCTGAAACGGGTAGCTGTGCATGATCTGCGCGGGCGAAGGCAGCCCGACCGACTGGATCATCGCAATGCAGCGCGCGTCGATGTCGGCGGCTCGCAGTCGCCTCTCCGTATGCAGGACGATCGCTTCCGCCAGTTGCCGGCCGATCGGCTGCAGTGGGTTCAACGCGCTCATCGGGTCCTGAAAGATCATCGCGACGTCGCGGCCGCGCAGTGCGCGCATGCTGGTCTCGTCCGCGCCGATCAGTTCCAAGCCACCGATGCGCACGCTACTGCCCGGAAGCGCGGCGATACCGCGGGGCAGAAGCCCGAGGATCGCGTGAGCGGTCATCGACTTGCCGGAGCCCGACTCTCCGACGAGGCAGACGACTTCGCCGCTCTTCAATTCGAACGACAGACTGTCGACGGCGCGGGTGCGATCCGCGCTTCCGGGCAACGCGATCGACAAGTCCCGGACCTGCAGCAGAGCGGACGTGTCGTCGCGGTTAAATGCTTTCATCATCGCCGTGAGATTCTCGGATTGAGGACGTCGTTGAGGCCTTCACCGATCAGATTGATGGCGAGAACGGTCAGGAGGATCGCGATGCCCGGAAAAGCGCTCATCCACCACGCGACGCGGATCATCGTGCGGGCCTCGCCGATCATGTAGCCCCACGACATCAAATTCGGATCGCCGAGCCCCATGAAGCTGAGCGCGCTTTCCATCAGAATCGCATTCGCGACGCTCAGCGAAGCAGTGACGATGATCGGCGAAAGCGCGTTCGGCAGGATTTGCCTAAGGATGATTGCGAGACCCGATTCGCCCTGGCAACGCGCCGCGTGCACAAATTCCCGGTCGCGCAACGCGATGAATTCGGCGCGCGTAAGCCGGGCTAGCTGCGGCCAGCTGACCAGTGCGATCGCGACGGTTACGGTGCTGATCGACGGCGTGAGGATCGCGACCAGAAGGATGGCGAGCAGGAAGGCGGGAATGACCTGAAACAGTTCCGTTATGCGCATCATCAACTCGCCGAAGCGTCCACCGAGATATCCGCTGCTGGCGCCGACCACGATGCCGATCAGCACTGCGGCCAGCGTCGACGCGCAGCCGATAAGCAGCGACACACCGGCTCCATGCACGATGCCTGAGGCGATGTCACGTCCGAGGCTGTCGGTGCCGAGCAGGAAGCCGGGACTATCGGGCGGCATGAACGGCTGTCCGGTGGAGTCCCACGGGCTGACAGGGCAGATCTGCCGCGCGAACACGGCGAGCACAACGATCGCGAGCAGGATGGCGAGGCCGATCATGCCGCTAGGGTGGCGCGAGTAGGAGCGAATGAGTGAGCGCATGCTAGTGTCGTTACATAACGGAAAAACGTTCGGCGATTTTCATCCGTGGCGGATGCGCGGATCGACGAACCGGTACAGCAAGTCGGTCAGTCCGTTGAAGGCCACGACCACGATTGACAACACAAAGAAGATGCCTTGCAGCAACTGGTAGTCGCGAGCGAGAACGGCCTCGTAGGTCAGGCGCCCGAGTCCAGGCCACGCGAACACGGTCTCGATCACTACCGAGCCGCCGACCAGCGTTCCGGCCTGCAGCCCTGCCATCGTCATGACGGGCAGCAAGGCGTTGCGCAGCATGTGTCGCCACAGCACGCGGCTTGGCGATGCGCCTTTCGCGTACGCGGTCTTCACGTACTCCTGAAATCCGACCTCGATGATCGACGCCCGCATCAGTCGCGCATACATCGCGAGGTAGAGCATGCCGAGCGTCAATGCGGGCAGCACCAGATGCCGCGCGACGTCGGCGGCACCCGCCCAGCCGGTGAGATTCGCCGAAATGTCCCGATAGCCGAACGCGGGAAGCCACTCCAGATGCACGGAAAACAGCAGCACGAACATCAGCCCGAGCCAGAATACCGGCGTCGCGTACAAGATCAGCGACATTGTCGTGATCAACGTGTCCGACCACTGTCCAGCGCGCACGCCGGCGAGGCAGCCGAGCAGCACGCCGCCGGCGAGCGACAGCACGAACGCACTGAGCGCGAGCAACAGTGTGGCCGGCAGGCGCTCGGCGATCAGTGAAAGGACCGGCCGTTGTTGCCGATACGAGTAGCCGAGGTCGCCGTGCGCAATCTTTTCGAGATACGTACCGAGTTGCACCGGGAGCGGCTTGTCGAGTCCGTAATCGCTGCGGATTCGCGCAACAAACTGCGCATCGACCGCGCCGGACTGGCCCGCGATCACCAGCGCTGGGTCGCCGGGTGCCGCGCGGATCAAGAAAAAGTTGAAAATGGCAATCGCCATCACGATCGCGACGATCTTGACGATTCGCGCGCCCAGCGTTGCAAGCGGGTGTAATGAGCCCCAGCCGATCGACGCGCCCGGCCGCGAAGGCAAAATGTGCGCTTTCATTCGCTCAGCCCTTGAAATAGACCTTGTCGAAGCTCTCGTGCACGCCGATCGCGGTGGTCACGACGTTTTGCAACCGCTTGTCGAAGATCGTCGGAAACTCAAGTTCGACGAGCCACGCGATCGGCACGTCTTCGACCAGGATCTTTTGCATCTGGCTGTACAGCGCCTGGCGCTTCGCGTCATCGGTGGTGCTTGCCGCCTGCTCGGCCAGTTGATCTACTTGTGGATTCGAATAACCTTCCGTGTTCGAGAACAGGATCTTCCGGATGTTCGACGACACGTAGCTGCGCGTCACGCCGAGCGCCGGATCGCCGAACTGATAGAGCCAGGTGAGCGTCATCTGATAATCCCAGTTTGCGACGCGTTGCGCCCATCCGCCCGCGTCGGTCGTCTGCAGCGTCACCGCGATGCCGACTTTCGCGAGCGACTCGCGCAGGAACTCACAGGTTCGCGACACCATTTCGCCGTACGGCGCGACGACGAGACTCAGGCGTGCGCGGACGCCGCCCGCATCGGGCTTCAGTCCCATCTCGTCGAGAAGCGCGGCAGCCTTGACGGGCGAGAAGTCATACTTCTTCACATTGGGCTCGTAGAAGCGCGTGCGCGAATTCACGGGACCGGTCGCGATGCGCCCAAAGCCGTACAGAATTTTCGAGCGGATGAACTCCCGGTCGATCGCGTACATCACCGCCTGCCGGAACCGCTTGTCGTTCATCGGCGCGACCCGATTGTTCATGTCGATCCACATGATCGGTGCGAAATATTCGTAGCCACGCGTCGTCATCGTGAGCTTCGGGTCGGCGCACAGGCGTCGTGCGTCGAAGAGTTCCACGTCGGTCCATTGCGTGAGCTGGACGTCGCCTTCTTCGAGTGCGAGCGCGCGTGACGCGCCGTCGGGCACGATCTGATAGACGATCGCGTCCAGGTACGGCTCGGGCTTGCGGAAATAGTTGTCGTTACGTACGAGCTTGATATGCGAGCCGCGTACCCATTCCTGGAACTTGAACGGGCCGGTGCCGATCGGCTTGAGGTTCGCCGGATTCTTCACTACGTCGGTGCCTTGGTAGATGTGCTTCGGCATCACCGGCAGGTTCGCGATGTCGAATGCGTTGAGGAACGGGCCGAACGGCGCTTTCAGCTTGAAGACGACGGTGTTTGGATCGGGTGCGGTGATCGACGCGCACCGTCCGAAAATTTCGCGGGCGCGGGGGCTGGTTTGCGGCAGGAATTCCATTGCGGTATAGACGACGTCGTCGGCGCTGAAGGGTTTGCCGTCATGCCATTTGACGTTCTGAGCAAGATGGAAGGTGTAGGTCAGCGAGTCCGACGAGATGTCCCACGACGTCGCGAGGCTTGGCAGCGGTTTGAGGTTGAAATCGTAGGTCAGGAGGCTCAGGAAGATCTTGCCGGCGACAGTCTGCGTGGGCGTTTGCTGGTTGACCCCGATGTTAAGCATCGGCGGTTCGGGTTGCAGGATCGCATTGAGCGTTCCGCCCCGGGTCTGACCGACTGCCCGCGTGATGCTGAACGGCAGGTCGAGCAGGCCAAGCGCAGCGGTGGAGACAAGCAGCTTGTTGAAGTCTCTCTTCTTCATTCGATTTTCCTGGTGAGAAATCCGTTACGTAAGACTACAAATCCGTTTTAATGCCGTCCAATGCCGAAACAATTGGCTAACGATGCCGTATTCGTATATCTTTACCGCCATGAATTTACGTCGAGTCGAATACTTCCTTTCGGTGGTCGATGCCGGGACGATCACCGCCGCAGCGGCTCAGTGCGAGATCGCACAACCGGCGCTGAGCCGGCAGGTGCAGGCTCTCGAAGACGAACTCGGCGTCAAGCTGTTCTACAACACGCGCAACCGTCTGCAGCTCACGCCAGCGGGACGCGAATTCGTGCCGATGGCGCGCTCGCTGGTCGCAATGACGAAGCACGCGAGCACGGTCATGCACTCGCTCGCGGACGGCAGCGTTAAGCGCCTGCATATCGCGGCCACGCCGCAGACTGTGCGGACAATCGTCGCCCCGTTTCTCGCGACGCTGCCTGACAGTGCACCGCTCGTGCTCACACGGGAAGTCGATCACTTTCACGTTTACGACACGCTGTACAGTGGCGACGATCTGGTGATCTCGCCCACGCCATGTCCGCAGGATTTCGCCTATCGCGTGCTGGGCCGCTTCAAGCTGTATGCGTTCGTCTCGCCGTCGCACCCCTGGGCGCAGCAGGGGCTTACGCGCGTCGGGCTGCGAGCGTTGCTTGCGCAGACGCTGATCGCGCATAGTGCGCGCAGTGTGAGCCGACGGATTCTCGACATGGCGGTCGCACGTCATGGCCTGCAGTACCAGCGTCTCGAAGAGTGCGACGACGGCTATACGATTCTCGCGCTGGCTGCGAGCGGTCGCGGCGTCGCGGTGACGACCGACAGGGCCCAGTTCGGCGTGGTCGGCATAGAGATCGAGGACGCGGACGAGGCGTCGCCGGGGGCGCGAGCAGACCGACAGGCAACTGCCGAATGCGAACTGCTTGCGGTGACGCTGTATGCCGCGTGGGATCGCGAGCACTATGGCGCGGCGACGATCCAGTGGCTGGTCGACGAGCTTTACGGCTATCTCGAGCACCGCTGAAGTGTGGCGTCGGCCCGCGCGGGTGGCTGCGCCGTGTTCAGTAGCCGAGCGCGCGATCGATCGCATTGACGGGCTCCTGCCCGGTGAGCACGCGTCGTGCGTTTCCAACGACCTGTCCCGCGATAACCTCAACGCGCGCAGAGGACGCCATGTGCGGCGTCACGACGATGCGCTCGTCGCGCCATAGCGGATCGTCGGTGACGAGCGGTTCCGGCGCGAACACGTCGAGTACCGCGCCGCGCAATTGACCGTCGTTCAGCGCGGCGAGCAGATCGGGCACGACCAGATGTTCGCCCCGACCGCAGTTGATCAGTGCGGCTCCGCGCTTCATCATCGAAAACGTGCGCGCGCCGAGAATGCCGCGCGTTTGCGGCGTCAGCGGCAGCAGGCAGACGACGATGTCGAGATCGCCGAGAAATTCGGGCAGTGATTCATTTCCGGCAAACGTTTCGAGGCCGTCCACTCGACGCGGCGAACGCGCCCACCCGCTCACCCGGAAGCCTGCACCGAGCAAATGGGTTGCCACCGAGAGGCCGAGCACGCCGAGTCCCATCACGCCGACACGGGTCTCGCGGGCCGCGCACTGCGCCGGCGTGCGCCATTCGCGGCGGCGTGCGGACGCTGCCGCTTCGTCGAAGCGGCGATGGTAGTAGAGCGTCGCCCACGCCACGTATTCGGCCATGCCGGGTGCGAGATCGGGGTCGATCACGCGGCACACCGGCACGTCGGGCAGGTCTGGGTCGGCGAGGATACTGTCCACGCCGGCCGCGACGGACGAAATCAGCCGGAGCTCGGGAAAGCCGCGCAGCACACCGGCCGGCGGATACCAGCAGACCGCCACGCCGATCGTCTTGGGGTCGAGGCCAGGTGCCGGCCAGACGCGTACGTCGAACTCGGGTGCCGCCGTGCGGATGGCCGCCTGCAGGCGGCTAAGGTCGTGCGTGCTACTGCAAAGCAGAATCGTTGTCATAGTCGAGAAGTGAGCGGTGGCGTGGCGGAGCACACGGGCTGTCGTTCGAGGCCGCACCAGTCGGCGATGAACTGGGCGAACACAGTCGCGACGCTAACCATGCTGTCGATCGAAACGCATTCGTCGAAGCCGTGAATGTTTTTGGCGCGCGGGCCGTAGCAGGTAACAGGGGTGTCGAGCAGCTTGCGGAAGTGTCGTCCGTCGGTGGTCGCGGTCAGCGCGGTGCGGACCGCAGGTTCGCCCTTGACAGCGGCGTGAGCGTTCGCGAGGTGTTGCATCGCGGGGCTGTCGAGGTCGTATTCACAGCCCGGCGCGTGGAAGCCTTCGTAGCGAAGGGATACCCGGATTTCGTTGTCGTGCAGCGACGACAGCGCGGCACGCACGCATTGCTCGACCGCGCGTTTCGCCGCGTCGATCGACATGTCCGGATAGCACGACAGACGCAATCCCACTGTGCAGGTGCTGGGTACCGACGAATTCCAGTCACCGGCATGCAACTGACCCACGTTGAAGTTGATCGGATGCATGTGTTCGCGGTAGCGCGGATGGCGGCGCTCCGGCGCATTCCAGTCGTGCTCCAGCGCCTTCAGCGCGTCGATGATGTGCAGCGCCGCGTCGAGCGGGCTGACCCCATCGGTCATATAGGCAGCATGGGCCGGCTTGCCCGCAATGTCGACGTACATCCAGAACACGCCGAGCTGCGCGTCGACCAGCGCTTCGCCGGTCGGCTCGGGAATCACGACCGCATCGAACGCGGCGAGCTTCGCCTTCGCCGCCAGCGACGTGATGGTCGCCAGCGTACCGTTGCCGGTACTTTCTTCTTCGAGCACGCCGTTGAAACCGACGGCGCCGGCGGGCCGGAAGCCGGTATCGCGCAACGCCCGAAACGCGGCGAGCGCGCAGACCAAGCCAGCCTTCATGTCGCCCGCGCCTCGGCCAGTCAGCCAGCCATCGCGCAACGTCGCGTCGAACGGCGGAGTGCGCCACAGTTCACGCGGGCCGGTTGGCACGACGTCCAGGTGACCGTTAAACAGCACCGAACGGCCGCCGCCGCAGATCGGGTGATACGTGCCCAGCACGTTGTAGCGTCCGCCGTCGGGACAGCAAGGCGGCGAGAACAGCGGGTTGTCTCTTAGCTGGTCGGAACGCAATACGATGCGTTTCGGTTCGATATCGAGTTCGCGCAGCGTCTTTTCGAAGAATTCGGCGGCGCTCATTTCCTCGCCTGAAAAGCTCGGGATACTGACGAAACGACTGAGCGTGTCGGTCATGTACGGAATCGTCGCTTTGACCGCCGTCGAGATCTGCTCCGCGGTAATGGAGGATGCTGCCGGTACGGGCAAGCCTGACTGCGTGCAAGGCATGACTGCTCCCTTCTCCGTGGTTCGTGGGCAAGATGCGGAGCAAGGCTACTGACGCGAAAGTCGACCGTCCAATGCCGAAACAATTGGCTATCCATGCCGTTCCCGAATAAGGGCTCGCCCCATTGTGCAAGCCTTGGTACAGTGCGAGAATTTTTTCTCCCACAGCGCCGGGTCGAGAGAACACGCATGTCCGAAAAACTGCATTGCCGCGCCGTCGCGTCTGTCTGGCTGGCGGGGCATGCCGATCCTGTCGAGGTCGACCGTACGCCCGCGCATCAGCATGATTGCGGGCAGTTGCTGGTGTCGTTGAACGGGCTCTATGCGGTGCTGATTCCCGACAGGTCGTGGCTTTTGCCGACGCACAAGGGCGTGTGGATTCCGGGCAACGTTCAGCATCGCTTTTCGGGGCGCTTCGCCGAGCCCGGAAAGCCGGTGTCGCACTGCTCGCTGTACGTGCCGATGGAAACCTCGCCGCATTTGCCGCGCGACGTCCGGTTGATCGACATCTCGCCGCTGCTGCTCCAACTCATGATGGCATCGGTGGCCATTCCGAACGACTACTCGTACGGTGGCCGCGACGATCGGATCATGCAACTCATCGTCGACGAGATTTGCCGCGCGCCGGCGATGAACCTGTTGCTGCCGTTACCACGCGATCCGCGTTTGCAACGTATTTGCCGAGCCTTTGCGATCGATCCCGAGCGAACCGGCAAGCTCGAAGACTGGGCAAGGCTTGGTGCGCTGAGCATGCGCTCGCTAACGCGGCTCTTTCGCGACGAAACGGGGATAACGTTTTCGGCCTGGCGGCAGCAGCTAAGGCTCATGGAAGCGTTGAGCCGGTTGGGTTCAGGTGCGCCGGCGACGTCGGTCGCACTTGATCTGGGCTATGCAAGCCCGAGCGCGTTCGCGGCGATGTTCCGTCGCGCTGTGGGTTGCTCGCCTATTGAATATCAGCGCACGCATTCGCATGCACGAATGGCCGGACTTCGATGATCGATGGCGCGTATTCGCGCGTGCCGTTCGTGATTGCGCGCTATCCTAGGCGACGTCATGTGATTCCACGAGCCTGAGGAGCGCAACTTGCAACAGAAAACGCATAGCATGATGGACGAATCTGCTACCCCTTATCGACATGCCCAACCGGCGTTCATGTCTCCAGACGTCGTTCACCCAGGCGTGCTGGGCAAATGGCTCGCTGACGACGAACTTTGGGTGCCCATTACCGGCTCCGTCGCGTTCAAGCCGCTTCTGCTGTGCGCGAGCCAGGGGTACTTCGTCACGTTGCTACGGGTCAGACAGGCAGGAGTGTTGTCGAGGCATCGGCATGCGGGGCCGGTCCATGCGCTGGTATTGAAAGGGCGCTGGCATTATCTCGAACACGATTGGGTCGCCGAACAGGGTTCGTACGCGTTCGAGCCGCCTGGCGAGACCCACACGCTGTACGTGCCCGAAGGTGTCGACGAAATGATCACGTGGTTTCACGTGACAGGCGGATACACGTACGTGGACCCGGACGGAAGGGCGCTCGGCTACGAAGATGTATTCACGCGTATCGATACGGCAAGCGAATACTATCGATCAATCGGCCTCGGGCCGGATTTCGTCAACCAGTTCGTGCGCTAGCGGGAGGAGCAATGCACAAGTCTCGCATCGCAGTCGTGACTGGGGGCGGAACTGGAATCGGGCGCGGAGTTGCGCATGCGTTGCAGGACGCGGGAATGCGCGTGCGATGTGTCGGCCTCGATGCGGATCCCGATCTGCCGGATGCTTTTGAATTCAAGGCGGCCGACGTGACCTCCGCGCATGACGTCCGCGCGGCGACCGAGGACCTCGATACCGTAGCGGTGCTGGTCAATGCAGCCGGCGTGATCAAGCATCAGATGCAGGAGTTCGAGCCTGACCACTTTCGGACGGTGGTCGAAATCAACCTGAACGGCGCCCAGCGGATGATTGCGGAGCTGCAGGACAAACTCACCGGCTCGCGGGGGGCGATCGTCAACATCGCGTCGATGTGGAGTTACTTCGGTTCGCCTAAGAATCCGGCTTATTCGGCCAGCAAGGCCGGCGTCGTGGGTTTGACCCGCTCGTATGCGGTCGCGCTGGCGCAGCATGGCGTGCGCGTGAATGCGGTCGCGCCGGGCTGGATCCGCACGAAGCTGTCGGCGGGTGCGCTTGACGATCCCCAGCGCAGCGAGGCCATATTGAAGAGACTGCCCTTGGCATGCTGGGGAACGGTCGACGACGTTGCGCACGTCGTGCATTTTCTGTGTTCGGACGGCGCGCGATATATAACCGGCGCCGTGATTCCGGTGGATGGAGGCTACTCAATTGCGTAGGTTCGGTTCCGCTTCAAGCGCGGCGGAGGTGGCCTGCCTTCCGGGGAGGCTTCGGCCGGTGAACCGTCGGGGCAGTTATCTGACCCGGCATCCTTCCGGTTCCCTCGTTTCGGCGGGCAGTCGCACACATCGGCTATGCGATTCTTCGCCTACGCTGCTACAGCAGGCTTCGGGCGCTCGTATAGACCAGCCTCACTCCGATCACCAGCAGCACGACGCACGAACATCGCGCAAGAACCGCCGAATTCAGCCGGCGGTTGGCGCGAACACCCGCGTACGTGCCGATCAGAGCGACCGGCAGCAGTAGCGCGCTCGTAATCAACGTTCTCTTGTTGAAAAGGCCGAGCGCCGAAAAGCTCATCAGCTTGCACAGATTAATCGCCGCGAAAAAGACTGTGGTCGTGCCCGCGAAGCAACGGTTGCTTAGGCGGAACGGCAGCAGATACATCGTCAGCGCCGGCTCGCCCGCATTCGCGAGGAAGCTGGCCAGTCCGGATACCGTGCCCCACATGAGGCTCGGCGCCAGATCAACCCGTACCAAATCGTTCGCGCCGACCGGGCCGCGCGCATCAAGGCTGGCGCAGCGGGACGCGAACAGCCCCCGGCGCAGCGCGTAGTCGATGGACATCGCGCCGACACCGAGCCGCATCCACACCGCGTCGATGCGATGGATCACCAGGATTCCGAGGCCCGCGCCGACCAGCGCCGCCGGAATCGCCGGCCGCAAGATGGGCCAGTTCCATTCGCCGCGATACTGCCAAAGCGCGACGATGTCTGTCACACACAGAATCGGCAGCAGAATCGTAACCACCTGAGTCACCGGCAGGCTGAGCGCCATCAAAGGCACCGCGATGATGCCGAGACCGAGCCCGAGGCCGCCCTTCGACAGACTGGTAAGCAACAGCGCGGGGATGCCCGCAATGTAAAAGTCGATGCTGGTAACGAACGCGACGTGCGGCATAGTGTAGTTCGCTTTGCGCGAATGAACGAAGCAGCCATGCTACGCGAGTCGGCCGACAGTGGACGATTATCACTATCGAGAATATTGCTGCACATTACCAATGAATCAATTCAACTAACTCACTAATCGCATGCGGAGCAACCAGTACCATTCGGGTTATCCCTTGTTTTCGCTATTTCCCCGCTTCGCTTCATTATGAGTCCGCTCCCCCACGCCGACGCGACGCCCGGCCTGCAGAACAAATCGCTCGTCTTCGCGCTCGCGACCGTGCTGACCGGCATTGGTGCCGGCCTTGGCGGCATGGCGTTCGCACTACTGCTGCACTTCCTCCAGCATGTCGCGTATGGATACAGCCTCGCGCACCTGGTCGGCAACGAGTCTTTCCTCGAGGGCGTCACCGCTGCCTCGCCGCTGCGCCGGCTAATCGCGCTGGTCGCGTGCGGACTGG
>Ga0310811_10006655_pt1 | contig 14774 bp, 14 predicted proteins | sample YCmetagenome_FD_207642 | JGI IMG/M metagenome (GOLD analysis project Ga0310811, IMG submission 207642) | Soil microbial communities from experimental microcosm in Duke University, North Carolina, United States - YC | ecosystem: Engineered > Artificial ecosystem > Soil microcosm > Unclassified ...
TGCATCCTTCGCGCCCCCCGGTACCCAGCCGCCTCGTCTCCATCCCGGGCAAGTAGCACCCAGTAAAGTCCACGGACGGGGAGGGGTGCCCCAGTAAAGTCCACGCGGCCCGGGCGATCCCAGTAAAGTCCACTCCGAAAGCGGCCTCACCGCGCCGTCGAATGCCAGATCGGGATTTTGCGGACCGACCCCGCCAGATATTCCTCGTAGAGCGCATCCATCCTGGTCAGCAGAAACTCCCCGAAATCCGCCGCGACCGCCTTGTCGATGGCGAGGGTGAAGGTTTGGTCGCCCCGGGTCACGCTCGCGACCGCTTGGCCGTTGCGGGCGCGCCATTCCCGCGGAACCGGCTTGGGCGCGGCCAGTGTCCGCTCCCTGCGGGTCAGATGCCGGTAGAGCATTTCGAAACGCCGGTCCGAAGCGGCGCCTATGAAATCAGGACACTCCAGCAGCGGATCGACCGGCCGTGCCACCGCCTGCGCGGCATAGGCGCGCGACAGATCGAGCCAGCGGTCCCGCCCGGCAGCAGGCGCCGGGCCCACCGCCTCCACGATATCGCTCGGCAGACGGTTCACCACCGAGATCAGGCGGGAGAGGGCGGTCTTGTCGATCGACAGCGCCTGCATGATCGTCGCGCGATCGTGCCCGGCATCCTCCAGCGCCTGCGCGAAGCGCCCGCGCTCGATAAAGGAGAGATCGGCGCGCGCGCTGTTCTCCTGGCCTTGCGCAATGACGAGATCGCGGTCCGACAGCGGCTTGACGATGGTCCGCACCGGGCGGCCCAGCTCGGCGGCAGCCCGCAGGCGGCGATGGCCGAAAGCGACTTGGTAGCGCCCTTGCTCGGCCGGATGCGGGCGGACAAGGATCGGACTGTCCTGGCCCTTTTGGCCGATGCTGTCGCGCAGCCTGCGATAGCTCTCGTCCACGGGTTCCATCCGGTCGGCGATGGGCGAGCGCTCGATGGCTGCGGGGTCTAGCTCCAGGATCACTTCGCCGGCGGCAGGGTCCTCGGTCGCTGCAGGGGCGGGAGAACGCGGCGCTGGCCTGGCCCCGGTCGGGGGGCTCTCCCTCTCGGTCAGGCCCGCGGGCAAAGTCCTACGCGCCATCAGCATCTCCCCCAAGGTTGCATGGATTACGCTCCCGATTTCGCCCGTGACCGGAACGGCAATCCTTCTGTATCGGGAATAGCCCATTCGGTTGCAATTCGAAACGGAATTTCAGGGACATTTAAAGGCGGCGCGCCGGTCTCAGCAGCCACGTCCTCATTGGCCGCCCGGGCAAAAGTTGACAGCCGGCAACTCGTCGCAAAACGGACCTATCTGGCTTGGAGGCGTGGACTTTACTGGGTCCGGCCTACCTCGACATAGCCGCGCCGACGCTTCGCGGCCGCCAGCCGGTCGAGCGCCGCTGCTGCCGCCTGACGATCGGCGAAGACCTCCCGCCGCTCCCGACCGTCGGTGCCGATACGCCCCCAGGTCCGCAGCAGGAGCACGGTGCCAAAGAGATCGCTGATGACCTCCATGCGGTAGAAGCGCCGTTCGCGACGCTCCGGCCGGATGCGGCGAAGGGACAGGGCCATCGGCGGATCTCCCGGCACGCGGCCGGTCTGACCGCCGCGGCAGCCTAGCGGCTGCGACCGGCGCCCAGGCGAGTCGATTGGGAATCGCTGCGATTCCGGAACCGCATGCCTAGAGGCTGTAGCCGGGCAGGCCGAAGGCCTGCTGGAAGTAGCTTCGGAAGGCCTGCATGGCCGGGGAGAAGATGGCATTCGCCCGCCAGGCGAGGCCCACGTCCATCGGCGGCACAGGGTCTTGCACGGTGATGGTCTCGATCCGCCGCCCCTCGAGGGACCAGGGCCGATGCACCATATCGGAGAGGATGGCGACGCCGAGCCCGTTGGCCACCATTGAGCGCACGGCTTCGACCGAGGAGGTCCGGAGCAGGACCCGCGGCTGATGCGGCGTGTTGCTCCAGTATTTCAGGGAGGAATGGGCGGCCTCATCGACCGTCAGCATGATATAGGGCTCGCGCGCGATATCACGGAGGCCGACGCTGTCGAGCCGCAGCAGGCCGTGTTGCGCGGGCACCCACAGGCGCCGTACCGAGCTGATCAGGGTCTCGGTCGTGAGCATCGGATTGGTGATGTTGGAGGTTAGAAGCACCGAAATATCGTACTCGTTGGCGAGCAGACCTTCCTCGATCGATTCTCGATTGAGTTCGTGCAGATGGATGCGAATGCGCGGGAAGATTCGCCTGATCCGCTCGATATGCAGCGGCAGGAAGTAGCCGATCACGGTATAAGTGGCGGCGACGGACAGCTCCCCCTCGACATCGCCGACGAGGAGATTGAGATGCGTTGCCTCGTCGACCTTGGCCAGGATCTCATAGGCATGGGAGAGGAATTGCCGCCCGGCGGTGGTGAGCTCCATGCCCTGGGCGCTGCGGCTGAAGAGCGACGCGCCGACCGTGCGCTCCAACTCCTTGATCGCCGAAGTGACCGCCGACTGCGAGATCGCGAGGTCGATTGCGGCGTGGGAGACCTGGCCGCACTCTGCGGTTGCCACGAAGTAGCGCAACTGGCGTAAACTGAGACTCACGATCGCTTTTCCTCGCCGGATTGCTCGGGCATTTTCACTATATCTTAGGCAATACTTGCTCGATTGTTGAGCAAATCCGACACAAGCGACGCTTAGGCCGTTGTTTCGAAAGAAAACTTGGAAACGACAGGGGTATCGAATAAATTGATATTGCTCCGACGAAAATCATATTTTTCATGTAACCGGATTGTCAATAAGGTTCGCTCGTCAACCCCGGACAAGCCTCGCATGGGAGTTTTTGCGTGAAGCAGGTCGTCGACATCAATTGCGACATGGGTGAGGCTTTCGGCCGCTGGCGTATCGGCGATACGCGCGACGAGATCCTGATTCCCCTTATCAGCTCGGCCAATATCGCGACCGGATTCCATGCCGGTGACCCCAATCTGATGGACGAGATCGTGCGTCTCGCGACCGACCATGGCGTCGGGATCGGGGCGCATCCAGGCTATAACGATCTTCAGGGATTCGGACGCAGGCGGATCGACGGGTCGGCGAAGGAAATCGTCAACGACATCGTCTATCAGGTCGGTGCCTTGCGGGAGTTTGCGCGGCGCCACGGGGCCTTTCTGCAGCATGTGAAGCCGCATGGCGCGCTGTACATGGAGATGGCGGCGAGCGCGGAACTGTCGCAGCTTTTCATCCAGTATATGCGGGTTGTCGCGCCGAGCGTTCTCGTCTTCTGCCTGGCGGGAACGGCCACCGCCATCGCGGCCCAGGAGGCCGGGCATCCGATTGCGCGGGAATTCTATGCCGATCGGGACTATGAAGACAGCGGCTTGATTGTTTTCACCCGCGATGTCGGGCGCCCGGACCCGAAGACGATCGCCCGCAAGGTCCTCCGCGCCTGCACGGAAGGCAAGGTGCGCAGCGTGTCGGGCAACGATATCGATGTGGCTTTCGAGACCATCTGTTTTCATTCGGATACGATCGGTGCCGCGGAGATCGCTCAGCAGATGCGGGACATGCTGATCGCGGAGGGCATTCGCATCGCCCCCGTTTCCGAGATCCTGAAAGATGAGACCGCAAGGAGGCCGCATGACCAAGCGTGAAATCCGTTCCTCGCTACCCGGCACCTTCTACCGTGCCTCGTCGCCGGACGTGCCGCCGTTCAAAGCCGACGGTGACGCGGTGGTGGCGGCCGACACCATCGGCCTCGTCGAGGTGATGAAGACCTTCGTCGCCATCGCGGCCGGAACCGACGGCGCCAACATCCGCTTCCTCGTCGAAAACGAGGAGCCAGTGATGGCGGGGCAGGTGATTGCGGAGGTCGAGGAATGACGATCCGCTCCGTCCTCATCGCCAATCGCGGTGAGATCGCGGTCCGCATCATCCGTGCAGCACAGGCGCTTGGGATCAGGACCGTTCAGGTCTACAGCGCCGCCGACGCGGATATGCTGGCGGTTCGGCTGGCGGATGAGGCGATCAATATCGGATCACCGGCGCCCAAGAAATCCTATCTTAACGGTGCCGCCATCGTGGCGGCGGCCCGCGCGGCGGGCGTCGATGCCGTGCATCCCGGCTACGGCTTTCTCTCCGAGAACGGCGATTTCGCCGATGCGGTGGAAGCGGCGGGCATGATCTTCATCGGCCCAAGCGGAGACGCCATTCGCCTGCTCGGTGACAAGGTGCAGGCCCGGGCGGTTGCGGCCCGCGCCGGCGTGCCGACGGTGCCCGGCAGCGACGGGCGCATAGAGGATCTGGCGGCGGCCCGGGCAGTGATTGCCCGGACCGGGTTTCCCGTCATGATCAAGGCGGCGGCCGGTGGCGGCGGCCGCGGCATCCGCATCGCCCATTCCGAGGCCGAGTTCGAGCAGCAATTCCCTCTCGCCACCGCCGAGGCTCTGGCAGCCTTCGGCGACGGGGGCCTGTATCTTGAGAAAGTCGTGACCCGCGCGCGGCATGTCGAGGTGCAAATCTTCGGCGACGGCGACAGGGTGGTTCATTTCTTCGAACGGGAATGTTCGCTGCAGCGCCGCCGACAGAAGGTTTGGGAGGAGGCGCCCGCCGCCCGCCTGCCGGAGGCGGTGCGGACCCGCCTTTGCGCGAGCGCCGTGGCCCTCGCCGAGACCGTGCAATACCGGGGAGCCGGCACCGTCGAATTTCTCTATGACGAGACGACGCAGGACTTCTATTTCATCGAGGTCAATACCCGCATTCAGGTCGAGCATCCGGTGACCGAGATGATCACCGGCTTCGATCTCGTGCAGGAGATGTTCAAGGTGGCGGGCGGGGCCCCTTTGTCCCTCCGTCAGGATCAGATCGTACGGCGCGGCCACGCGATCGAATGCCGGATCAACGCCGAGGATCCGTCGCGTGACTTCATGCCGGCTCCGGGGACGGTGACACGGCTGCGCGTGCCGGAAGGGGAGGGCATTCGTTTCGACACCATGCTCTACGAGGGCTATACCGTGCCGCCCTTCTACGATTCCCTGCTCGGCAAGCTCATCGTCTGGGCGGAGACCCGTGAGGCTTGCCTGGACACGCTCACCACCGCCCTGCAGGGGCTGGTGATCGACGGGGTGCCGACCACGATTCCGCTGCATCTGGCGCTCGCTGGAAACGCGGCCGTCCGCGCCAGCGATGTCCATACACGCTTTCTCGAAACCTGGCTGGAGACGGATGCCATCCTGCATTCCGATGACAGAGCGGAGGTTGCGTAATGGCGGCTCGATATAGTTTTGGCGGCGACGAGCATCTCTTCGTCGAGTGCAGCGAGGAGATGTCGCTCGCGGCCTTCTTTCAAAGCCTCTCGATCAGCCGGGGCGTGCGCGACAGCGGTATCCGCGGCGTGACCGAGATCTGCCCGGCCAATGCCTCGCTGCAGGTCAAGTTCGATCCGGATGTGATCAAGCCCGAAGATCTGTTGCAGGAGGTGCGGGCGATCGAAACCGCGGCCGCCCAGGCCGAGCCCGTGATCAGCACGCGCATCGTCGAGATCCCCGTTTTCTACAACGACCCCTGGACCCATGAGACGCTGATGCGCTTCCGCGAGCGGCACCAGGAGCCGGGCGGCACCGATCTCGACTATGCCGCGCGCATCAACGGCTACGGCGCGGTTGACGACTTCATCGCGGCCCATGCCGGCTCGCCCTGGTTCGTCTCGATGGTCGGGTTCGTGGCAGGCTTGCCCTTCATGTATCAGATGGTGGACCGGCCGCGGCAGCTTGAGGTGCCAAAATATCTGCGCCCGCGCACCGATACGCCGAAACTGACCGTCGGCCATGGCGGCTGTTTCGGTTGCATCTATTCCGTGCGCGGGGCCGGTGGCTACCAGATGTTCGGCATTACGCCGATGCCGATTTTCGACCCGGCCCAGAAGACAAGCTACCTGCGCGATTTCATGGTCTTCTTCCGGCCGGGAGATATCGTGAAATTCAAGGCGATCGGCCGCGACGCTTATGATCAGGCGGTGGAGGAGGTCGAGCGTGGAACTTTTGCGCCGCCAATTCGCGAGGTGACGTTCGACCTGCGCGAATTCCAGCAGGATATCGCGGGCTACAACGCAAAGCTGCAGGGGCTGCTCCATGACCATTAAGGTGTTGCATCAGGGCCTTGCGACGAGCGTTCAGGACCTCGGCAGGCCGGGCTATTTTCATCTCGGCATTCCGATGGGCGGTGCGATGGACCGCTACGCCCTGCGCGCCGCCAATCGCCTGGTGGGGAATGACGAGGGCGCGGCCGGCCTGGAAGCGGTTTTCATGGGGCCGAAGCTTGAGTTTCAGCGCGATGCCCTGGTGGCGGTTACGGGCGCCGAGATGCCGGTGCGGATTGACGGGCAGGAGCAGCCGGGCTGGACTGCCCTGCCGGTGAAAGCCGGGCAGGTGCTGAGCTTCGACTTTCTGAAATCGGGGGCGCGCATCTACATCGCGGTCTCGGGCGGCATCGACGTGCCGGAAGTGCTTGGCAGCCGTTCCACTTATGCGATCGGCGCCATGGGCGGCGTTGCGGGAAGGGCGATCCAGCCCGGCGACACACTGCCCCTCGGCGCGGCTGGAGCGGCCGCACCCGGCCGCACGGTGCCGGAGGCGTTGCGGCGTCTTCCCGGTACTCCGGCGGAGCTTCGCGTTCTTCCCGGCCTCTACTGGCACCGTCTTACCGCAGAGGCGCAGGCGAGCTTCTTTGCGGATGAGTGGAAGGTGGCGCCCGAGGCGGACCGCATGGGCTACCGCTTTCGTGGCGGCCGCAAGTTGGACTTCGTGCAACGGGACCAGCCCTTCGGCGCCGGGTCCGATCCCTCGAACATCGTGGACAGCTGTTACCCCTATGGCTCCATTCAGGTGCCCGGCGGCACGGAGCCCATCATCCTGCACCGCGATGCGGTGTCGGGCGGCGGCTACTTCATGCTCGGCACCGTGATTTCCGCCGACATGGACTTGATCGGACAACTGCAGCCGCACACGCGGACGCGCTTCATCGAAGTTACGATGGAGCAGGCACTTGCCGCGCGGCATGAACGTGCATCGCTTCTGGAGACGCTACGCGCCCATCTCAACTGACACTTTGACCCAAGGAGACCAGATCTTGAAGAAGATTGCGACATCACTGGCGCTTTCGGCCGCTCTGGCAATGGGCTTTGCCGCTCGGGCCGAGGCCGGAAGCTGGTACCCCTATCCCGCGCAGAAGATCATGCCGCCCTTCGCGGCCGACGGCAAGCCGGTGGATTTCGACTACAGCCCGCTGGCCAAGGCCGACAAGGAGTGGAACATCTGCGTCTCCTTCCCGCATATGAAGGACGCCTACTGGCTCGGCGTCGACTATGGCGTGGTTGAAGAGGCAAAGGATCTGGGCGTGAAGCTCCATGTCGTGGAGGCCGGCGGCTATACCCAGCTTGCCCGGCAGATCTCGCAGATCGAGGACTGCGTGGCCGGCGGCGCCCAGGCCGTCATCATCGGCGCGATCTCCTATGACGGGCTCAATAATCTCGTCGGCGAGATCACCAAGAAGGGCGTTCCGGTGATCGACCTCGTCAATGGCATGTCCTCCCCCGACGTGACCGCGAAATCGCTGGTCTCCTTCTATACCATGGGGCAGGAGGCGGGCGCCTATCTCGCCAAGGCGCATCCTGCGGGCAGCGCCGCCGTCAAGGTCGGCTGGTTCCCGGGGCCGGCCGGCGCCGGCTGGGTGGAAGCGGCGAACAAGGGCTTCATGGACGCGGTGAAGGGATCGGCTATTCAGGTGCTCGGTCCGAAATACGGCGATACGGGCAAGGAGGTGCAGCTTCAGCTCGTCGAGAACCTGCTGCAGGCGGAGCCGGATATCCAGTATGTCGTGGGCACCGCGCCGACCGCGGAGGCTTCTCAGAGCCTGATCCGGGAACGCGGGCTGGTGGGCAAGGTCCATCTCATGTCCTTCTACCTGACGCCCGGGGTCTATGATGGCATCAGGCGCGGCTTCATCATGGGCTCGCCCGCTGATTCGATGGTGATCCAGGGCCGCATCGCCGTCGATCAGGCGGTGCGGAAGCTGGAAGACAAGCCCTTCGTCAAGCATGTCGGGCCCAAGATCTTCATGCTCGACAGCAGCAATATCAAGACGGTGTCGCAGGCCGATATCCTGCCGCCCGATAGCTTCAAGCCGGTCTTTACCGTCAACTGATGGGTGTCACCTCAGTCGGGAGAGCAGAGCGATGACGGAGCGCAAGGTCCCGCTCGTTGCCATGTCCCAGGTCACGCGGCGCTTCCCTGGCGTCCTTGCGCTGGACCATGTCGATTTCGAACTGCTGGCCGGCGAGGTGCATGTCCTGTTCGGTGAGAATGGCGCCGGAAAGTCGACGCTGATCTCGATCCTGTCGGGCGTCTATCCGCCGAGTTCGGGGCGCATGACGATCGACGGCGAGGCGGTTGCCTTCTCCTCGGTCTCCGACGCCAGGGAGCGCGGCATCGCCGCGGTCTTCCAGGAGTTCTCCCTGGTGCCGACCTTGAGTGTTGCCAAGAACATCTTCCTGGGCAGCGAGCCCATGGCGGGCCCCTTCATCGACCACGCCCGGATGGAGCGGGAGGCACGGGCGCTGTTCGAGCGCCTGCGCTTCGATATCGACGTGCGGGCGACCGTGGGTTCTCTGTCGCGCGCGCAACAGCAGATGACGGAACTGGCCAAGGCGGTGCATGCCGAGGCGCGCATTCTCATCCTCGATGAGCCGACCGCGTCGCTCACCGAGCATGAGACGGCGACGCTGTTTCGCATCGTGGGCGAAGCCCGCGCCCGGGGTGTGGGCATCGTCTATATCTCGCACCGCATCCAGGAATTCGCCCAGATTGCCGATCGGGTGACCGTGCTGCGCGACGGGCGGCACATCGGAACCGTGCCGATCGCGGAGGCAACCCACAAACGGCTGGTGGAAATGATGACCGGCCGCGCGAGCGGCGACATCTATCCGGCGATCCGGCGCCCCGAGGCGCCGGCGACGGTCATGGCGTTGAGGGGACTTTCGGCCGGCACGCTGCGCGATATCGACATCGAGATCCGCGCGGGCGAGGTTTTGAGCGTCGCCGGCCTCGTCGGCAGCGGCAAGTCCCGCGCCTTTCGGGTGGCGCTCGGACTGCTGCCGATCTCGGGCGGCCGGGTCATGCTGCGGAACCGTGACGTCACGGGCTGGCCCACGCGCAAGCTGCTGCGGGAGGGCGTTTTCTATCTGCCGCCCGATCGCAAGGCCGAGGGTTTGATGCTGAGTGCGACGGCGCGGCAGAACCTCAACCTCGGGCTTCTGTTCCGCAGCGACGTGTCTGGCGCAGGGGGACTTTCCCGCAGCCGGATGCGGGTTCTGACCGACGGGATTGCCCGCCAGGTGGATCTGACCGAGGCCTTCATGGAGCGCCTTACCGGCAATCTCTCGGGCGGCAACCAACAGAAGGCCCTGTTCGGAAAAGGCTTCGGACAGGACTATGACATCTATATTTTCGACGAGCCGACGGTCGGCGTCGATATCGGCACGCGCGCGGTCCTCTACCGGCTTATCCGGGACATCGCCGAGGCCGGCAAGGCCGTGGTCGTGATCTCCTCGGACCTGCCGGAAGCGATGAACCTCGCGCACCGGCTTGTGGTTTTCGCCAATGGCCGGGTTTCGGCCGAACTGACCGGCGATGCGATCAACGAAAGCACTGTGTTGAAGGCATTTTTTGCGATGGACGAGGTGGCGGCATGACGGTGCGGGCGCAGACCTTGGGGGAGGCGGGGCGGCCGGCGGCTTCCCCCTTGCGGATCGTGACGCTGCTCTTTCTGCGTGCCGGCGTGCTGCCCTTCTTTCTGGTGGCCGCACTCGTCATCTTCAGCATCGCCGCGCCGCATTTCTGCACCGTGCAGAATCTGACCGATGTCGCCCGCCAGTCCGTCTACCTGGTGCTGGTCTCGCTCGGCCAGATGCTGGTGCTGATTACCGGCGGCTTCGATCTCTCGGTCGGAACCGCCATCGCGCTGACCTCGGTGGTCTCGGCCACGGTCATGGTGGCGGCGCATGGTGTCTTTCCCCATGCCGAGGGACTGGTCATCGCGCTCGGCCTGCTGGGCGGACTTTGCGCGGCCCTCGTCATCGGGGTCGCGAACGGCATCGGCGTCTCGGTCTTCGGTGTCTCGCCCTTCATCATGACGCTCGGCGTGCAGTCGGTCGGCGCCGGCATCGCGCTGTTCCTGACCGGCGGCGTGCCCATCGGCAATCTGCCCGATGCCTTCGGCGACATCCTGGGTTTCGGCCGGATCGCTGGCATTCCGGTGCCGGTCCTGGTCGCGCTTGTCGCCATGATCGTGATGTGGGTGGTGATGAACCGCATGCGGATGGGCGCGCAAATCTACGCCGTCGGCGGCAATGTCAAAGCAGCACATCTGTCCGGCATCCACACGGGGCGGACGCTGTTCATCGCCTATCTCGCCTGCGCGGTCCTGGCGTCCATCGCCGGCATGCTGCTGACGGCGCGTGTCAACAGCGGCGAGACCGACCTCGGCAGTTCGATCGCGCTGCAATCGATCGCCGCCTGCGTCATCGCCGGGGTATCGCTGCGCGGCGGCATCGGCCGGGTTGAGAGCGTGGTGCTCGGCGCCTTCTTCATCACCCTGGTGCAGAACGGGATGGATGTCATGCAGGTCGGATCGTACATGCAGATGGTGCTGCTGGGCAGCCTGCTGATCGTGGCGGTGATCGTCGATCAACTGCGCTACCGCATGCTGCTGGGGCGCAGCTAAACGACACAACAGCATTGAGAGGATATGACGAGCATGGTTTCCGACATCAGGGCAGCCGCAGGGGTTTGGACGACCGGGCGCCGCGGAGTTGCGGGCAGCATTCTGCTCGCCCTTGCGGGATCATCGGCGCTGTGGATTTCGGCCAAGATCGCCGTGCCCTTCTATCCCGTGCCGATGACGATGCAGAGCCTGGTCGTGCTGCTCATCGGAACTGCCTATGGATGGCGGCTGGGGGTGGCGACGCTGGCCCTCTATCTCGTCGAAGGAGCCACGGGCCTGCCGGTTTTCGCCGGCACGCCGGAACGCGGACTGGGCCTTGCCTATATGGCGGGACCCACAGCGGGCTATCTGCTCGGCTATGTTCTGGCGGCGGCGCTCTGCGGCTGGTGCGCCGACCGGGGCTGGACCCGAGGCCTGGCGCGCACGGCGGCGGCGATTCTGGCCGCGACCCTCGTCATCGACCTCGCCGGCTTTGCCTGGCTCGGCCTTTCTCTGGGCTGGGACAAGCCGGTTTTCACCTGGGGGCTGCTGCCCTTCCTGCCGGGTGACCTGACCAAGGCGGCGCTCGCGGTGGCCCTGGTGACAGCGGGCCGTCGCATGATGGAACAGCCGCGCTAGCGAAGAGGGGGGAGGGCGCCATGCCGCAGGCACGCCTGTTTCGCCCGACGCGCCTGGCGGAGGCGGTCGCCATTCTCGGGGAGCACGCGGGGTCTGCCGCACCGCTTGCCGGAGCCACGTGGATGATGCGTGCGCCGATCCGGGGAGAGGCAGGGCACGCGGCCTATGTTGCGCTCGGCGGCATCGACGCATTGCGGCAGGTGACGGTAACGGAGGGTGAGGTCGCGCTCGGCGCGGCGGTGACGCATGCGGCCCTTGTCGCCGCACTCGCCGGGCTCGCGGATTGCGCGGGCCTCGCCTCGGCGGCGGCGATGGCGGCCAATCCCGCCATTCGCCAGGTCGCCACCCTGGGCGGCAATCTCTGTGCCGCATCCTTCGCCGCGGCGGACCTTGTTCCCGCTTTGCTGTGCCTCGACGCGGTGGTGGACCTTGCCTCGCCACAAGGCGAGGAGAGCCTCGATCTCGCCGAATTCCTGCTCAGGCGGCCGCATCTGGCACCCGGCACGGTGCTGAGCCGGGTTCGCTTCGCCCGCCGCGCGCAGCGGACGGCCCATATCCGCCTGCCCCTGCGCAAGGCGGGGGACTATCCGGTGGCAATCGTCAGCCTCGCCGTGCGGCACGGGGCCGATGGGCAGATTGCGACGTCACGCGTTGCCGTGGGGTCGGTGGAGCCGGTGGCGCGGCGATGGCCGGCGGTGGAAGCGGCGCTCACCCGTCTCGACCCGGAGGCAGCGGCCGAGGCTGCCCGCGCCCATGCCGGCGACTGGCAGGGGCGCGACGGCGTGGAGGCGCCGGGCTGGTATCGCGTTCAGGTTCTGCCGGCACTTCTGCGCCGTGCCGTGCACAGACTGGGTGATCGGTCATGACGGAAGGACAGCCCCCATGCCACTCGTTCTGACCATCAACGGTGAGGAGCGTGTCCTGGCATCGGACGGCATGCGGCCGCTCGTCGACGTCTTGCGAGACGATTGCGCGCTCACCGGCGCCAAGACCGTGTGCCGAGAAGGGTTCTGCGGCGCCTGCACGGTATTGATGGACGGGGCGCCGGTCGCCTCCTGCCTGATGCCGGCGGGGCTTGCGGAGGGGCGCGCCATCCGCACCGTGGAATCGCTCAGCCCTGATGGAATGCCCTCCGCGCTGCAGCAGGCGATGGAGGACTTCGACGCCGTGCAATGCGGCATGTGTTTTCCCGGCATGATGATGAGCCTCACCTTTGTTCTCGAGCAGAAGCCGCAAGCCAGCCGTGAGGATGTCCGCGCGGCGCTTGCCGGCAATATCTGCCGCTGCACCGGCTATGAGCGCATTGTCGATGCGGCCATGTCGGTCATCGGTGGGGAGAGGTCTCATCCATGACGACGCCATCGGACGCGGTCATGAACCTGCCGCGACGGGACGCGCGCGACAAGTTGCAGGGGCGCACCCGCTATACGGTCGATCGCGCCGTGTCCGGCATGCTGCACGCGGTGCAGCTGCGCGCGGCGGTGCCTTCTGCCCGCATCGTCAGCCTCGATACCGCGGCCGCGCGTCGGATGCCGGGTGTGCGCGCCATCGCGACGTCCGAAGACGCGCCGGGGCGGCATGGTATCGGCATTGCCGATCATCCGCTCTTTGCCGTGGACCGCGTCCGGTATGACGGCGAGCCATTGGCAGCCGTCGCCGCCGATACCTTCGAGCAGGCGGTGGCGGCGGCGGCGGCGATCGTCGTGGTGCTGGAGCCTTTGCCCGCCGTCCTCACCATGGCGGACGCACTCGCCGACGGGGCGCCGCTCGTGCATCCCGACTGGAGAGCCTACGAGGTGCTGCTGGAAGGCGGCGCCCATGCCGGGAATGTCGCTTGGGAGGCGACCGTGGTGCGTGGCGATACCGACGCCACCTTCGCCCGGCCGGACGTGCGCATCGTCGAAAGCCGCTTCCGCAATGGCCGGCAAAATCACCTCTCCTTCGAACCTCGCGCGGTGGTGGCCTCCTTCGAGGACGGGCGCTACCATATCGAGACATCGACGCAGGTGCCCTGGACCGTGCGGAACGTTACGGCGCGGGTGCTGGGGGTTCCCCCCGCGCAGGTTCGCGTCACCGTGCCCGCCGTGGGCGGTGCTTTCGGACTCAAGTTCGATTGCTCGCTGGAGCCTTTCGCGGCGATCCTGGCGCGCAAATCCGGGCGGCCGGTTCGTCTTGTCAATTCCCGGCAGGAGGAGATGCTGACCTGCCTGGCCCGGGAAAACGCCGAAATCACCATCCGCTCGGCGATAGACGCCGCGGGCGAGATCGTCGGCCGCGAGGCTGTCGTGCTGATGGACTGCGGCGCCTATGGCGGAGAGCAGATTTTCCTGACCACGATGACGGCCCATACGCTCGGCGGCAATTACCGTCTCGGTTCGGTCAAGCTCGTCTCCCGCGCGGTTTATACCAATACGGCGCCCAACGGCGCCTTCCGCGCCTGCAACGGCACCTATAATACCTTCGCGCTGGAGCGGCATACGGATGAGATCTGTGCGGCGATCGGCATGGACCCGCTGGAGTTTCGGCGGCGCAATGTCTTGGGTGACCGCGACCTGGGGGCAACCGGCCAGGTCTTCGAAGGCGATGTGCTGGGGCCGATGCTCGACCGCATGACCGTCTTGCGCGCGGAAAAACCCGCTGCCCCGGCGCCGGCGGACGGACGGTTGTACGGCCGGGCAACGACGGTCGGCACCTGGTTCATTTTCGTAGGACCCTCGGCGGCCACGATCAATCTCAACGCCGATGGCAGCGCCACGCTGATCACGAGCGGGGTCGAGATCGGCTCCGGCACCATGGTGCAGTCCTTGCCGCAGATTGTGGCCAGCGAGCTGGGCCTGACGCCGGAACAGGTGATCGTGCGGGCGGCGGACACCGATGCGGCCGGCTACGATCTCGGGGTAGGGGGCGGGCGCACCACGGTGTCGATCGGGGCGGCGAGCCGCGCGGCGGCGGCGGATGTACGCCAGAAGCTGCTCGGCGTTGCGAGCGAAATGCTGCAGACGCCGCCGGAACGCCTGAGCCTCCACCGCGGGCGGGTAGAGATCACTGGCCTTCCAGGCTCGGGCGCCACGATCGCCGAGGTCGTCTCCCGCGCGCATGCGGTGATGGGGCCACTTGCCGGCAGCGGCGCTTTCACCAAGCCGGGGGTGACCGCCATGGCGGGCTGTGCCGCCGGGCATTTCATCGACGCGATCGACATTCCGGTCTTCGCCGTTCATGACTGCGAGGTGGCGGTAGACCGGGACACCGGCCATGTCGAGGTGCTGCGCTATCGCGTGGTGCAGGATGTCGGTCGCGCCCTCAACCCCCGTGCCATTCATGGCCAAATTCAGGGCGGTGTCGTGCAGGGGCTTGGCTACGCGCTGCACGAGGAGATGACGATCGGCG
>Ga0310811_10006656_pt1 | contig 14774 bp, 10 predicted proteins | sample YCmetagenome_FD_207642 | JGI IMG/M metagenome (GOLD analysis project Ga0310811, IMG submission 207642) | Soil microbial communities from experimental microcosm in Duke University, North Carolina, United States - YC | ecosystem: Engineered > Artificial ecosystem > Soil microcosm > Unclassified ...
CCTGCGTTACTTGCCGGCCAGGCGGAGGGCGTCGGTGCTGATGTCCTTGAGCTTGGCCTTGTCGGGGTGGCCGCCGACCAGGGCGGTCAGGGCGATGGTGGTGACGTTGGCGTTGGTGGCGGCGGCGTAGCCACCGTCCTGCAGCTGGCTGGTGGTCGGCATGTTGGCCGCGCTCACGCCGCCGTCCTTGAGCAGGTCGTAGACGTTGCCGGTGCCCTCACTGCTGGTGATCTGTCTCAGCTGCTCGGCGGTGGCCTGGTCGGACATCTTGACGTCCACGACGGACACCACGGCGACGGTGCCGTCGGGCAGCGTCGAGGAGTACAGCGAGCGGACGAGCTGCTGGCAGGGGTGGTCCTTGAGGAACGTCTGGGTCTTGTTGAAGGCGTGCCCGGCGCAGTCGGTGTCGGTGGCGGGGCCGGCGACCCGGGTGAAGGTGTACTTGCCCGCGCTGTCGACCTGGCTGGACGCGGCCTCGGCCACGCCGGCCACGTGGGACGGCTGCACGGCCCAGAACACCAGCCCGGACAGCACCGCGACGCCGACCAGCCCCAGGCCCTGGAGCAGCAGCTTGTTGCGCTTGTCCGGCCCGGGATCGCGGCCGCCGGCGGGCTCGGCGTCGTAGAACTCCGGGGGTAGCTGGAACGGCGAGGTGTCAGCCGGCCCGGCCGTCACGGGGGCGGTCCGCCAGGTCGCCTGATCTTGGGGGTACGACTCCGACACATCCAGCACCGTAACGGGTGACCGATTCCGACACGATTCGGATGGCTAGATCACCTTCCGTCACCGAATCAGGGCCGCGCTGACCAGGTCGACGTCATCAACGGTGTTACTCAGCGCGAAGGACAGCCTCACCCGGCCCGCCCGGACGGAGTGCCGGATGCCGGCGAGGCGCGAGGGGTCGGCCTCGACGGAGACGATGGCGGAGTCGCCGGGCGGCAGGTCGAGGCGAGCCAGCAGCTCGTTGGCCAGGCCGACGTTGTGGCGGTGCACGGCGGCGAGGTCCAGCGATGCCAGCCACGGCAGGGCGACGGCCGCGCCGACGTGGGCGAACCACGTGGGCGAGAGGTCGAGGCGGCGGGCATCGCCGGCCAGTCGCAGCGGCAGGCCGTAGACGGTCTGCCAGGGGTCCTCGCCGGCGTACCAGTTGGCGTGGACGGGTCGGGCCGAGTCGAGCACGTCCGGGTGAACGGCCATCCAGGCGGCGCCACGGGGCGTCATCAACCACTTGTAGCCCGCGCCGACCACGTAGTCGGCCCAGGCCAGGTCCACCGGCAGCCAGCCGAGGGCCTGCGTCACGTCGAGCACGACGGTGACGCCCTCGCGGTTGCGCCGCACGGCGGCCAGGTCGAGCAGCGCGCCGTCGCTGGACTGCACGACGCTGGCCGCCAGCACGTCGTGATCCCGCATGGCGTCCGGGATCTCGGCCAGTGGGAGTTCAGTGATCTTGATCCCACGGTGGGCCTGGGCCGCGAACGGGAACGTGGTGCTGGTGAACTCGCCGACCGGCACCAGCACCCGCGACCCGTCCGGCACGGACGCGGCGGCGATGGCCACCAACTGCGAGGCAGTGGCGCCGATGGCCACGTGAGCGGCGTCGGTGCCGACCAGCGCCGCGAAACCGGCTCTCGCGTCAGCCACGTGGACGTCGAACCCCGGCGGCACGTCCGCGCCGACCCGCCAGCGCCGCACCGCCGCGGCGACGGCATCGGCGACGATCGCCGGCGGGACGCCGATGCTGGCGGTGTTGAGATAGCCGGGCGGGATGTCGAAGGTCTGGCCGAAGGCGGTGCGCACGCCGCCACGCTACGTTCACCTTCGTGCGAAGTGTGGAAATTCAGATCAGGACGGGATCGAGCGAGGTCGTGTACGACCTGACAGCCGACTGTGAGCGATTTTTGGCGCAGGACGGTGCGGTCGACGGGTTGTTGCACGTCTGGGTGCCGCACGCGACGGCCGGGTTGGCGGTGTTGGAGACCGGCGCCGGCAGTGACGACGACCTGTTGACGGCACTGGAGAAGCTGCTGCCCCGTGACGAGGGGTGGCGACACCGTCACGGCACGCCAGGACACGGCCGGGACCACGTTCTACCAGCGTTTCTGCCGCCGTACGCGACGATCCCGGTGCTGGCCGGCCGGCTCGCGCTCGGCACCTGGCAGTCGATCTGCCTTGTCGACACAAATGTGGACAACCCGGTCCGCTCCGTCCGGTTCTCCATGATCAGGGGTTGAGGCCGAACGCCTTCTCCCCCATACGAGGGTGATACGAATCACCCGACATCGGAATTGTCCGGTGAATTCGCATTGCGGGTTGTCACCGCCTTTCCGTCTCTTGCCCGAAACGGCCCAGGACTGGCACCCTTGACGCCGATGTTCATTCCCGTACCCCACCCTTGCGAGGTGCCGTGACCGGCCGGCGCGAACGCACCCGGGGGACAGCGGAGGACCCCGGCCGAACGCCGCTGGTCGGCCGCGTCGACGCGCTGCGCCTGGTGGACAAGACGCTTGACCGGGCCGGCAAGGGCGCCTTCCAGCTGTTGGAGCTGGTCGGCGAGCCGGGGGTGGGCAAGAGCCGGCTGCTGGCCGAGGCGGTGGCGACGGCCCGCGGCAAGGCGATGCTGACGCTGGTCGGCCGGGCTTCGGAGTTCGAGCGGGACGCGCCGCTGGCCGCGCTGGCCGACGCCCTGGACGACCACCTGGAGACGTTGTCGGAGCGGCAGCTGGCCCGGCTGAGCGAGAGCGAGCGCCGGCTGCTGGGCTCGGTGTTCGTCGGCCTGTCGGCCGACGCGTCGGCCGAGCCGGCCGACCGCTACCGGCTGTTCCGTGCGGTGCGGGGGCTGCTGGAGCTGCTGGCCGAGTCCGGCGGCCTGGTCCTCGTGCTGGACGACGTGCACTGGGCCGACGAGAGCTCGGTCGAGCTGCTGGACCACCTGCTGCGGCACGCGCCGCGCGGCCGGATCGTGGTGGCGGTGGCCTACCGCCCCGGCCAGGCGTCGCCACAGCTGAGCGCCGCGCTGGGGCTGGCCCAGCCGACCCGCCGGGTGCGGATCGACGTGGCGCCGCTGACCGAGCACGAGGCCGACGAGCTGCTCGGCCCGGACGTGAACCGCATGCGCCGGCAGGCGCTGTACGAAGCCAGCGGCGGCAACCCGTTCTATCTGGAAGCACTGTCCCGCATGAACAATCCGCACGTGCCGTCGCCGCGGGACAGTGAGGCGTTCGCGTCGATGACGGCCGAGGTGCCGGAGACGGTCCGCGCGGCGCTGCTGCTGGAACTGACCAGCCTGAGCGGCATCGGCCAGCTGGTGGCCAAGGCCGCCGCGGTCGTGGGCGACGAGTTCGAGCCGGCAGCCGTGGCGGCGGCCGGCGAGATCGCCGAGTCGGAGGCGCTCAACGCGCTCGACGAGCTGGTGGCGCGGGATGTCGTCCGCCCCGACGCGGCCCGATTCCGCTTCCGGCATCCGCTCGTGCGCCACGCGGCGTACGCCTCGGCCAAGGCCGGCTGGCGGATGGGCGCGCACGGTCGGGCCGCGCACTTCCTGCGGGGCAAGGGCGCGCAGCCGCAGATGCTGGCGCACCACGTGGTCAACTCGGCCCCGTTCGGCGACCTGGCCTCGGTAGGCGAGCTGGCCTCAGCCGCGCAGGCGATCGTGTCCCGTGCCCCGGCGACGGCCGCGCACTGGCTGGGCAACGCCCTGCGGCTGCTGCCGGACAACGAGGCGACCCGGCCGACCCGGTGCAACCTGTTGCTGGCCCTGGCCAACGCCCAGCTGAGCGCCGGGCAGCTGCGAGAGGGCCGAGCGCCCGCCCGTGAGGCGCTCCAGCTGTTGCCGGCCGACGACCTCGCCCGGCGGGCGATCGCCGCCCGGCTCACCGCGACGACCGAGCGCATGCTCGGCTCGCGGCAGGCCGCGAAGGCCGTCCTGCTGGCGGAGCTTCGGCGTTTTCCCGACCCGCTCGTGGTCGAGGCCGCGCCCCTGTACCTGCGGCTGGCCGTGGAGTACATCGGCACCGGCGAAGCCGCGGAGTGCGCCCGGATGCTGGGCGAGATGGGCAAGCTCGACCACCTGGACCCGGCGACCGCCTTCGCGGCGGCGGGGCTGGGCGTGATGCCGGCCTACATCGCCGGCGACCTGCCGGGCGCGCTGGACCTGCTGGACGAGGTCGACCGGCTGATGGCCCAGCTGACCGTCGCGGAGATCACGCCGTGGATGGACGTCACGGCCTGGCTGTGCTGGGGCGAGCTGATGGTCGGCCGGCACTCCTCGGCACTGACCCGGCTGGACCGGGTGATCGAGATCGCGCGGTCGACGGGCCAGCAGTTCGTGCTGGCCTACCTGTTGGCGGCCAAGGCTTTCGCCCTCGGCCGGCTGGGTCGGCTGGCCGAGGCCGCGCCGCTGGCCGAGGAGGCCTGCGACATCGCGCGGCTGGTCGGCTCGGGCGAGGCGCTGACCATGGCGCTCACCTCGCAGGCGCTGATCCTGGCCTGGGCCGGTGAGTACCCGGCGGCGCTGAAGGCGGCCAGCGAGGGCGCCACGGCCAGCCAGCCGAGCAAGGTCTACTGGTCGGTGCTGGCCGGCTGTGCCCGCAGCCTGGTGCTGATCTACTCCCGTGACCTGCCGGCGGGCCGGCCCGCGGTGGAGGCCGCGTGCGAGGCGTTCGAGTCCGGCGGCGTCCGCGACGAGACGCTGCTGCTGATCTGCCTGGAGGCCATGGCCCACGCCGAGGCGATCGCCGGCAACCCCAGCGCGGGGCTGCCGTTGGCCGACCGCGCCGACGCCATCCGGCATCCCGACCACGAGGTGAACGTGGCGGTGGCCGACCTGATCCGCGCGCATGCGTTGAGCAGCACGGATCCGGCGACGTCGGCCAAGCTGGCGCTGCAGTCGGCGGACACGTTGGCCAGCCTGGACTACCGGCTGGAGGAGGGCCGCGCGCGGCTGCGGGCCGGGCAGAGCCTGGCCGCCTCCGGCGACCGCGCCGCCGGCCTCAGGCAACTGGCCATTGCCGCCGAGCTGTTCGCCACGGTCGGCGCCCGTGGCCTGCACGCCCAGGCCGCCGAAGCGCAGCGCCGCCTCGGCCAGCGGGTGCCCGTGCCGCGTCTCGGCCGTCGGCAGGAGTTGCCGTTCGGCTTGTCGGCCCGTGAGTTCGAGGTCGCCCGACTGGTCGTGGAAGGCCGCACGAACGCGCAGATCGCCGAACGACTGTCGCTGAGCCTGCGGACCGTGGAGACACACTTGACCCGGGTGTTCGGCAAGACGGGCGTGCCGGCCCGCGGCGGGCTCGGCCGGGTCCTCGGCCCGCACCTGGACCAGAACTGAGCGTTCCGGTCAAAAACGGTCACGCAGCGACAGCGGACCCCGACCTGGGCGTACCTCGTTCAGACCTGGCCAGCCGCCGCCGAACACCGAATGTCGTGGTTTACCACGATGGAAATGCGGACGCTGGTCCGTCAGGGTGACCTAGACCATCCACCGAGTCGCTGGGGGGCGCGATGAACCGGGACATCCCGCTGTACACACTCGAGGGTGTACGCGACGCCGACATCAGCGTTCACCCGGTCACCACGATGGACGGACTCGGCCTCAACCTCACCCGCTTCCGCCGCGAGACCGGCGATGACGTGGTGCTGCTGGTGCACGGCCTGACCTCGTCGATGGACATGTTCGTCATGCCCGAGCACCGCAACCTGGTCGACCACCTGCTGGACACCGGGTTCGGCGAGGTGTGGACGCTGGACTCCCGGATGAGCAACCGGCTGCCGTACAACAAGTCGGCCCACCGCTTCACCCTCGACGACCTGGCGCGCCACGACTACCCGGCGGCGCTCACCGAACTCCGCCGCCACGTCGGGGAGCGGCGGATCCACGTGGTCGCGCACTGCCTCGGCTCGGTCTCGTTCCTGATGAGCCTGTTCAGCGGCGCCGTCGACGAGATCGCCAGCATGGTGTGCAACAGCGTCGGCCTCACGCCGCGGGTGCCGCTGTGGTCGCGGATGCGCCTGGTCGCCGGCCCGGACGTGGTCGAGTACGGCCTCAACCAGCCCTACCTCGATCCGCAGTGGAGCCAGGCGCCGGCCTTCACCACCGGCTGGGCGGTGTCCAAGCTGATGTCGGTGCTGCACCCGGAGTGCTCGGTGCCGGCCTGCCACATGCTCAGCGCCATGTGGGGCAGCGGCTGGCCGGCCATGTACGAGCACGCCAACCTGCTGCCGGTCACCCACCAGCGGATCGGCGACCTCTGCCAGGCCAGCGGCGTGCACTACGACCGGCACGTGCGCAAGATCATCTTTGCCGGGCACGCCGTCGCCTACGACACCGGCGAGGACTACACCGCCGACCTCGGCGCCGTGCGCACCCCGCTGCTGCTGCTCACCGGCACCCACAACCGGGTGTTCACCGACTCCCAGCAGGTGTTCCACCGTCGGCTGGAGCTGGCCGCGCCCGGCCGGCACGAGCTGCGGGTGCTGCCCGGCTACGGGCACCTGGACCCGTTCATCGGCAAGCACGCCGACCTCGAGGTGTTCCCGCACATCACCGACTTCCTCAAGCGGGCGGCCGCCTGATGGCGAATCAATCGGGCTTTGGGGTGGACACGGCCGACGTGGTCATCGTCGGCTCCGGGTTCGGCGGCTCGGTCGCCGCGCACCGGCTGGCCGACGCCGGCCTGTCGGTGGTCGTGCTGGAGCGCGGCCGGGCCTGGCCGCCCGGCAGCTTCGCCCGCACGCCGGCCGACATGCGGCACAACTTCTGGGACCCCAAGGGCGCCGACTACGGCCTGTTCGACGTGCTGGAGTTCCGCGGTTTCGACTCGGTGGTCTCGGCCGGCCTCGGCGGCGGCTCGCTGATCTACGCCAACGTGCTGCTGCGCAAGGACGAGCGCTGGTTCGTCAAGGACGCCGAGCTGCCCGGCGGCGGCTACGAGTACTGGCCGATCACCCGTGAGGACCTGGACCCGCACTACGACGCCGTCGAGTCCATGCTCACGCCCACCCGCTACCCGTACGACGACCCGCAGTTCAACTCCGTGCCCAAGGCGCAGGCGTTCCGCGAGGCCGCCCAGGAGCTGGGCCTTGACTGGCAGCTGCCGCCGCTGGCGGTGGCCTTCGCGTCCAAGCCGGGCGGACAGCCGGGCATCAACCTGCCGGTGGTCGAGCCGTCGTACGGCAACCTGCACGGCCTGCCCCGGCTGACCTGCCGGCTGTGCGGCGAGTGCGACTTCGGCTGCAACGACGGCGCCAAGAACACCCTGGACCACAACTACCTGTCCGCGGCCAAGGCGGCCGGCGCCGACCTGCGCACCATGTGCGAGGTGCAGGCGATCCGCCCCGGCGGCCCCGGCTACCAGGTGCGCTACCTGCTGCACGCCATGGACGGCAGCTCGGTGTCCAAGCGCATCGACTGCGAGCGCCTGGTCCTGGCCGCCGGCGCGTTCGGCACCACGCGGCTGCTGCTGGGCAACCGGGCCAACCTGCCCGGGCTGAGCGCGGCGCTGGGCACCCGGTTCAGCGGGAACGGCGACATGCTCTCGTTCGCCCTGCACACCCGCCGCGACGGCCGGCCGCGCACCGTGCACGCCAGTCGTGGGCCGGTGATCACCAGCACCATCCGCGTGCCGGACGAGCTGGACGAGGACGGCGGCATCGGCCGCGGCTTCTACATCCAGGACTCGGGCTACCCGGTGATCCTGGACTGGCTGGTGCAGAACATGGATGTCCGCGGCGATCTGTCGCGTTTGGCCGGTTTCAGCATGAACCGGTTGCGCGGCTTGCTGAAGTGGGCCGGCCCGGACCACCTCGAGCACGGCATCGGCCAGCTCATCGGCAGCGGCACCCTGTCCAACTGCTCGCTGCCGCTGCTCGGCATGGGCCGTGACGTGCCGGACGGCGTGATGCGGCTGCGCAAGGGCGAGCTGGACGTGTCGTGGACCACCGAGACCAGTCGGTCCTACCTGGACCGGGTCCGCGGCACCATGAAGGACATCACGTCCGCGCTGGGCGGTGAGTACGTCGACAACCCGCTCTGGTTCCGCAAGCGCCTGGCCGTGGCCCATCCGCTCGGCGGCGCGCCGATCGGCCGCCACCCCGGCGAGGGAGTCTGCGACCCTTATGGGGAGGTGTTCGGCCACCCGGGCCTGTACGTTGCCGATGGGGCCGCGATGCCGGGACCGGTCGGCGCGAACCCCTCACTGACGATCGCCGCGATGGCCGACCGTCTCTGCGATCATCTGTTGCTCGCGCGTGGGATGTCGGGGAGGTCACCCGCGCGCGGTGGTCGGCGCCGTTCAGGGGGAACGACGCAGACCACTCCGGCGGCACCGGCCCGTCTCAGCGGGGGTCGGACCGGTGCAGCCGCCCTCTCGTTCACCGAGGAGATGGCCGGCCAGGTCACCCTCGGTGAACGAGAGGGGCCAGCTCCGCTGCGGATGCACGTCACCGTGGCGATCGAGGACATGGACGCCTTCCTGGCCGATCCGCGGCACGCCGCGCGGGCCAGCGGCTGGCTGGACTGCGCGGCGCTGGGCGGCCGGCTGCTGGTGGCGCGGGGCCTGGTCGAGCTGATGGTTACGGTCGGCGGGCGTCGGCGTATGCACTATCGGCTGCCGTTCGCCGACGACCGGGGCCGGCAGCTGGTGCTCAACGGGCACAAGGAGCTGCGGGCCGGGCCGCCGACCGCGATCTGGCCGGACACCACCACGCTGCACGCCAAGGTGCTGGCCGGCGACGTCACGCTCGGGGCCGGCACGCTGACCCTGGGCCGGCTGGACTTCCTGCGTGAGCTGACCACCATCCGGGCCACCAGTCCGTCGGTGCTGGAGCAGTTCGGCACGTTCTTCCTCGGCTCGCTGTGGCAGGTCTACCGGCCGAGGCTGACGTCGTGAGCGACGAGGTCGCGCTGGTGATGTCCGGCGGCGGGGCCTCCGCCGCGTACTTCGGGGCGGGCGTCGCGCAGGGGCTGGCCGACGTCGGGCTGCGCCCGACCGTGCTGTCCGGGACGTCCGCCGGCGGGCTGAACGCGGGTCTGCTGGCCGCCGGCCTCACGCCGGAGCGTCTCGTGGACCTGTGGACCTCGCTGCACGGGCATGACGTCTACAAGCCGCGGCTGGACCTCTGGCGGCTGTTGCGGCCCGCCGGGCTGGTGCGGCTGCCGACCAGCGACCTGATGGGCTACGCCCTGGACTCCGTCGGCTGGACCTGGCTGCTGGACACCGCGCCGGCCCGTCGCACGCTGGCCGCGGCACTGGGCGGCGAGGTGCTGCGTATCCGTGACGGCATCCGGGTCGTCGTCGCGGCCGTCGAGGAGTGCAGCGGGGAGGTCGTGCACTTCACCAACTCCGCGCCTTTGGGTTCCGGTTTCACCGAGGTCGCGCTGACCGTCGACCACCTGATGGCCGGGGCCGCGGCGCCCGTCCTGTTCCCGCCCGTGCACATCGACGGCCGCAGCTACGTCGACGCCGGCATGGTCGCCAACACGCCGTTGACGCCGGCCATGGCCTACGGGCCGTCGACCGTGGTCGTCGTGACCTCCTCGTCCGGACGGCAGTCCTTCTCGCCGGCCTCGCTCGGCGACGCGCTCGGGCTGGCCTTCGAGAACGTGGCCCGGTTCGCCGTGCTGCGGGACTACGAGCACACCCGGCAGCTCGGCGAGCTCAGACCCGGGGCCGCGCCCCGGCTCGTGCTGATCGAGCCGGCCGACGAGTTCGAGGTGTCCGGCTTCGCCCGGTTCGACCCGGACGTCGCCAGGACCGTCGTCGCGCACGGCCGGGACCGGGCCCGCGCGGCGCTGGCCACCGTCACCTCAGGGGGATCAGCATGACCGCCTTCTCGACGTCCCGGTGGCCGCTGTCCGCCGCGCAGCACGGGATCCTCGCCGGGCACCAGGCCGATGGCGGCGGGGCCGCGCACAACGTCGCCGAGTACGTCGACATCGCCGGGGCCGTCGACCATGCCCGGTTCGAGGCCGCCACCCGGCAGGCCGTCGCCGAGGCCGAGGCCCTGCACATGCGCTTCGCCGTCACCGGCTGTCAGGACGTAGTCGCCGTCCGGCCGTTCCGTCTGGAGACCGTCGACGTCAGTGGTTTGGCCGATCCCTTGTCGGCCGCTTTGTCGTGGATGCGGGCCGATCTGGCTCTGCCGGTCAGCCTCGACGAGGGTCCGCTGTTCCGCCAGGCCTTGATCACTCTTCAGCCTGATCGGGTGCTGTGGTACCACCGCAGCCATCGCATCGCCCTCGACCGCTACGGGCTCTTTTTGTTGGACCGCAGGGTTTCCGAGCTCTACCGGGGCACCGGCGGCGAACCGTTCGACCCCTTGCGACCCGTCGTCGACGAGGACGTCGCCTACGCCCTGTCCGCCGGCTGGCGGCGCGATCGCCGCTTCTGGCTCGACCGCTTCGCCGACGCACCCGTGCCCATCAGCCTCGTCGAGGGCACCGCCGCACCGTCGGCCGGTGTGCTCCGTCGCACCGTTTCCTTGCCCCCCACCGCTTTGGAGGACTGGGCCGAGGTCGCCGCCCGCTGCCGCACCAGCTGGTCCGCCGTCGTCATCGCCGCCGTCGCGGCGTATTTGCGCCACGTCACCGGCACCTCCGAGGTCGTCCTGGGCCTCCCCCGCCTCTGCCGCCGCCGCACCGCCGCCCTGAACGTGCCGTGCTCCGTCTCCAACACCATGCCGCTGCGGGTCCTCACCCCTCCCGGCGCGTCGTTGACCGAGCTCGCCGGCGACATCGCCGAGGAGGTCAAGGTCTGCCAGCCCCATGAGCGCTACCGCTCCGAGGTCCTCCGCCAGGAACTCCACGTGCCGCGCCTGTACGGGCCCGTCGTCGACATCAACCCCATCAGCTACGAGCTGGTGTTCGACGGGCATCCCGCCGTCGCCCACACCCTCTCCACCGGTCCCGTCGACGACCTCGCCATCACCGTCCACGGCGGCCAGGCCGGCACCGGCCCCCGCATCGACTTCGACGGCAACCCGGCGTTGTATTCGGGCGATGATTTGACCGTGCACCAGCAGGCTTTCCTGGACCTCCTGGAAACCGCCCCGGCCTTCGCGTAGCGGTCGAGCACGGTCCCGATCACCGACGATCTCGGCGCCGCCGGAGGGCGGACCACACCTCGGCGATGGCGGCGACGAGGAACGTGCCGGCGACCACCACCGCGGCCGCGACGGCGGAGTCCGACAGTCTGGTGCTGCTACCGGGGAAGATCATGAAGAACGCGGAGACGAAGCAGACGCCGAAGACGACCAGGAAGCCACCGAACCAGGTGAGGGCCTTGATCATGAGCAGCTGTCACCTCCACTCGGAAGACAGGCAAACGGCGGTAATCCGAGGCAGCCGGGCATCTCAGGTCCCGGCCTGGTCCCGCGCCACCCACCGGGTGACGAGGCGGCGTTCGCGCCGAAGCCGATGGCGATCACGCCGAGCGGAACTCCGCCGAAGCCGAACGTCAGGCATCGACGCCATCCTCCTCTGACCCGTGGCCACCCAAGGGAACGGCCAGGTGTCGTAGGACACCTGGCCGTTCTCGGACGTTCCAGGATCAGCGCGAGTCGTCAGATCCGGATTCGGCGTCGATTCGCCGCCAACGCTGGCCCAACAGACTGGCCGAGAGCACGGCGACCCCGGCTCCGAGACCGTAGTTGATCCAGTCGCTCACCACGAAGGTGATCGCCACGCCAACCGCGGCGCAGCCCACCAGCATGAGCACTCGGAGCACGGTCATTTTCGGGAATCTGGTCATGGTGGTCAGCACCACCCCTGTCCTGTCGCGCGAGATGTTCAACCTACCTCCGGTCAGCGCCACGGCCGCCACCGGTACCAGCCGCGAGCCTTCGGCGCCCAGTGCCGACCGCTGTAGAAGATCGGCTTTCGGTACAACACCGTGCCCCGTGGTGTCTGTGCCACCCGCCGGGCGATGTTGACGTTTCCGCTGCGGAAGGCCCGGAGCGGACCGAGAGCACCCATCACACCGCCGACGACGGTCTGCAGGGCAGCTTTCTTCCACGACCAGTTGCTGGTGCCGGCATTGTTCACCGCGTAGTTGGCGAACGCCGCGGCGGCGCCGACCGCGATACCGCAGACGACGCTGACGCCGCAGGCGATCGCGCCGGCCGCGCCCGCGACGACCACGGCCACTGTGGCGATCGTGCGCCAGTTGTTGCTGACGACGGAGACGGCCTTGTGGAACAGGTCGCTGCCCCACCAGGTACCGGCGGTGTCGGTGGAGTTGATGGGGTTCGAGAACACGTAGTCGTAGTCGTTGGCGGAGCCGCCCTCGACAGGGTCGACGGAGAGGAACCGGCCCAACAAGGGGCTGTAGGGACGGGCGCCCATCTCGATCAGGGAGAGCGAACCGGCGTGCTCGTAGGGCCGCTGGTACTGGCCGAGCCAGCCGTAGTCCATCTTGCCGGGCAGGTTGTCGGGCACGGCCTGCGGATCGACGGTGCCGTCGGCGGCCAGCGGCTCGCCGAAGGGACTGAAGGAGCGCAGGGCGCCGAGCTGCTTGCCGGTGGCGTCGGTGGACAGCGAGAAGTCACCGCGGACGGTGGGGCAGTCCCAAGTGCTGGAGCCGTTCTGCGCGGTGTAGAGCACGCCGCCGGGCAGCAGCACGGAGAGGCTGAGCAGCTTCTTGTTGCCGTCGTAGGTGAGGTCGGCGTTGTCGTCGGTGCCGGTGTAGCCGTAGAGCACCGCGGTGGCCTGGTCGCCGGAGCGGGCGTCACGCCGGAAGATCCGGTTGGCGGCGTCGCGCCCGTACGAGATGTCGGCGTCGCCGGACTTGGCGGAGACGTTGCGGTCGGCGCCGTCGAAGCCGAAGTACGTGGTGACACCGCCGGAGGTGTACTGGGTGGTGTTGCCGTGGGTGTCGTAGCGGACGTCGGTCAGGGCGGTCGCGCCCAGGGTGGCCAGCAGCCGGTCGCCGGAGTCGTAGCAGTAGTCGGTGGCGGCCGAGTTGTCGGTCAACCGCACGCGGTTGGTGTTCAAGCCGGCGTTGGACTGGGTGCCGGTCGGGCAGGCCGCGGCGGCGTTGGACGTGAAGTCGTAGCCGTAGTGGTGCCCGGTCACGAAGGCGTCCGTGAGCCGCCCGATGGCGTCATAGGTGTAGTTGTTGCCGGCTGGATTGGCATCGACGCCGCCGAGGGACTCGTCGACGATGGTGCCGTTGCGGCTGCGGGTGACCTGCGAGACAACCTGTTTGCCGTCGCTGGTCTGCCAGCTCAACGACGTCGGCCGGCCGGCGTCGTCCTTGCCGATCGCGGTCAGCGAAGCGCCGTTGGCGTAGGACACCGAGGCCATCTCGCCGGCGTTGTCGTAGCCGACGGTGGCCAGCACGGTCGAGCCGAGCTTGGTGTTGAGCACCCGGCCGGCATCGTCGTACTGCGCGACGGACACCATCGGGGCGTCAGCCGGGTTGGGCGGCGTCACCGTGGTGGACGCGGTCCGCCCGCTCTGGTCGAACACCGTGTCGGTCTTCGTGCCGTTGGCGTCGGTGTAGGAAACCGTGCGCCCCAACAGGTCGACCTTCGTGGTGACGGTCCCGTTGTAGTCGGACACCGACGTGGTCAGCGGATCGCCGTTGACCGCGAAGTTGGTGGTGACGGTGCGAGCCCCGGCGGTCGGGTTGGCCGGATAGGTCTGCTGCACCGGCCGGTCGCGGTTGTCGTACGTGGTGCAGGACCAGTCGCCGCTGGTCGCCTTGGCCACCACCCGGCCGGAGGCGTCGTAGACCTGCTCGTCGGTGCGGCCACCGGACGACGTGGTGAGCTTGGCCAAGCCGCCCTGGTTGACGGCCGGGCTGCCGGCGACACAGGGGTTGGCCCGCGTCTCGGTGTTGCCGTAGTAGACATCGCTGCTCTTGGCCCCGGTCGGCATGGTCTTGCCGGTGCTGCGCAGATACCCGGAGCCGACGGTCTCGTAGCTCGTGGTCGAGGTCAGGCCGCCGGCGACGGTGGACGTCGGCAGGCCGAAGGTGGCGTCCACGTTGCCGTCGTTGAACTTCGTGGTGGTGACCTTGTCCGGCACGCCGTTGGACTCCGACGTGGTGGTGGCCGTGGTCAGCCCGTAGCGCGGCCGCAGGTACTGGCCGGGCACGTTCTCCTCGGGCTTGCCCGGCCGGACCCAGTTCAGGTTGATCAGGCCGACGTCGACCTTGTTGTAGTAGTCAACCCGGATCCGCTTGAACGCGCCGGCCACGGTGTTGTTGTACGTGCCGGAAACCGCCCGCGATCCGCCGTCCTGCCACGAGTCGACGATCAACTGGTCGTCGATCCACAGGCGCACGCCGTCGTCCACCCACACGTTCATGGTGTACGTGCCGGCGTCCGGGAACTGGATCTCCCCGCTGAACCGGGCGGCGAAGCTGGCCGACGGCATACCGGCGACCGGCGGCGCGGTGGCGCTGTAGTTGACGACCAGCTTGCCGCTGGCCTCGCCGACGCCGGTGCCGTAGACCTTGGGCGCGCCGGCCAGATCGAGGTTGTCGTAGTAGGCGGCCGACAGGCCGTTGAGGCCCTCGTCGTAAGCGGTGTGCTGGTGTGGCACGGAATTCGCGCACGCGTCGGTCGGCGTCTGGCCGGCGAAGCAGGACGCGGGCGCCGGACCGTAGGTGTCGGTCAAGCGGTCGTCGTAGTCGTAGACCTTGGTCGAGACCCGACCGGCCGCGTCGGTGGACGTCAGCTGCATGTCCTTGACGTTCCACGTCTGCGACGTCGTCTTGCCCGTGGCATCCGTGGTCGTCAGCAGCCGGTCGGCGTCGTCATAGGTCACCTTGGTGCTGAAA
>Ga0310811_10006657_pt1 | contig 14774 bp, 12 predicted proteins | sample YCmetagenome_FD_207642 | JGI IMG/M metagenome (GOLD analysis project Ga0310811, IMG submission 207642) | Soil microbial communities from experimental microcosm in Duke University, North Carolina, United States - YC | ecosystem: Engineered > Artificial ecosystem > Soil microcosm > Unclassified ...
TACTATCCGTATTTCCTGGAGAACGAAAAGACCTATCTACAGAAACTGGCAGAAACTGTTTCATTAGCCTTGCATAGCGACTTACCCGCGATCCATCCGGTGAGTTATGCCAGTATCGAAAAAATCCGGCTGCTGCTGCATATCATCGCAGAATCCGTACCGTTCAAGCCCAATATTTCCAAACTTAGCGAGCATGTGGGCGTTAATCGCCACACATTGGTCTCATTTCTGAGGTATCTGGAAGACATGCGTATCATCCGCGGCCTTTATGCGTCAGGCCAGGGGATGACGCTGTTGCAGAAGCCGGAGAAGATCTATTTGCATCATCCCAATTTGTCGTTTGCCCTGTCCTCCACATCCGGTGTCGACACTGGCAACCTCCGGGAGAGTTTTTTTATCAACCAGACCGGCACCGTGTCGACAGTTGCCTATGCCGAAGAGGGCGATTTCATCACCGGTAAAGATGTCTTCGAAGTTGGTGGGCGATCCAAACAACGCCATCAGATCAAACATCTCGAAAACGCCTGTATCGCAGCTGACGACATCGAGATCGGTCATCAAAATAAGATCCCTCTGTGGCTATTCGGATTTTTTTATTGAATTCTCCGTCAAAAGAATGGCGGAAACCCCATCAAAAACTCCTCGATCTCCTCCTTCGTCACCCCCGGATGGATCACCTCCAGCTTCACCACCCGCTCCTCCGCATCATAATAAGCCGCATATTGCTCATTGGCCACATGCAACTGATGCCGCGTCGTATCCGGCTGCATATCGTACTGCTGGCTGAGCCGGTTGATGATCGTCACCGCCTCCATCTGATCCCCGACAGGGATGCGTTTTATTTCTGTTGCCATAAGTCATCAAAATTTACCCTTTACCAGCCAAATGGTTGGAACTACTATTTAAAAGCTGCAAATCCCACGCCCGCCACTCCCTCCCGCCTAGCTTAAGGGGTTTCTTTTCCTGCCTGCTATGGGTAAAAGGCTATTCGTCGATTTATTGTTAGGGAATGTTCGTGTAAACCTTTATTTTTATCAGGAGATTTACTTTGAGGATTAGGAGATTCACGGCGTGTTTTTACTATCCAAAAGTCGGTCCGGAATTTTGCGGAACTAATTGTCGGATAAAATAGAATATATAGATTTTATCTTTGTAATTTTACTCTTTAAATCTATCGCATGAAGCTTTTTGTAGCAGGTCTTCCCTCCGATTTCGATGATGTCGACCTGAAAGAAATGTTCGAGTTATATGGCACGGTGAATTTTGCGAAAGTGGTGATGGATAGGGAGACAGGGAAGAGCAAAGGCTTCGGGTTCGTAGATATGCCCGACGACACGGAAGCTCGGGGTGCGATCGAGACCTTGGACAACGCATCTATCCGTGGAAAGAAGATGGCCGTAAAAGAAGCGGATGAACAAAATCGCGGCGGTGGCGACCGCGGCGGTGATCGGGGCGACCGCGGTGGCGGCGGCGGGTATCGCGGCGGTCAGGGCGGAGGCGGCGGCTATCGGGGTGGCAGCGGCGGTGGCGGCGGTTACCGCGGAGGCGGTGACCGGGGCGGCAGCGGAGGCGGTGGTGGCTATCGCGGCGGCGGCGATCGGGGAGATCGCGGCGGTGGTGGCGACCGTGGCGCCGGCGGCGACCGCGGAGGATACCGTGGCGGCGGCGATCGCGACAGAAGATATTAAAATTTCAAAATATTGAACAAAAGGGGCGCTCAGCGCCCCTTTGTTATTCTATACACGGGATATCGCAAATGCTCCGGCTCATAATAGGGCGAATGCCGGTACACAAAATTCAGCTGCTGCCGCCCATCCTTCGCAAACGCCGGATCCGCCTTCCGCTTCGCCTCCAGCTCCTCCCGTAATACAGGATGATCCTTCAACCACTGCTCGGCTACATCCTCCCACCGGTAATCGCTATACCCCTCCTTCTGCTGCAGGATCGCATCAAAGAAATTCCACGCAAAATAGGAATCCTCCCCCGTCGGCTCCAGCATCTCCACCAGGAATCGCCTCGCATCCTGGTCCGTTGGAACCAGCCAGTCCCCGCGACGCAGCCGCACCGTGTCCCGCGACGCCGTCACCCGGATCGCCGTATTCTTATGATGCTTCTCATACGCCCGCCCCGCGGATTTATAGTCGGCAATATGGTAGACTTCCACCGCTACCGTCGAATCGGCGCCAAGCCGCCGCATCCTGACCCCATTCAATTGTAACAATTCGACCACCTCATGCCAGCCCTGCGGGATCAGGTATGCCTCCGGAACCGTGGCCGACGCGTCACTCCTGAAATAATCGTAAAACCGCACCTTTTTCTCATAGGGCTGGTTATGGTCATAGTAAAGCCGCGGCAGCCCCGTCACCCCGCTGGTCTTCCCGACAGCGAGATATCCCCGGAAATTCAGTTCGTCCCACCGCGTCGTATCCACCTTCCAATCCAGCGAAAGCCGGGCGCTGTCCCGGTCGGCCGCTATATCATGGGCCCGGTGCGCCAGCAGCTCCCCCGCATGGGCCGAGACGGCGCCGATCATCGTTTGTAGCAAGGCGTAAGTCGACCGCACCCGGTCATTAAAAGGTTTTAGCATGTGCGTCTCCGGCATAAAGGCCATCGTGTGGAACAACGCAGCATAGCCGCTCGAGTACCGCGGCTCGTCATAAAACCCTTCCCAACCCCGGTCCGGGTTGCCGGCTTCAAAATCCACGTAGGGCGTCATCGGCCAGCCCTTCTTCTCCATACCGGCAAACAGCTCGGGCTGGAAGACATCGTGCAAATAGGTTCCCACCTCACCCCCAAGCTTGTTCCACTGGCTCGCGAGCAGGGTCATAGTGTATTGATAATCAGCTCCGTCACTCACGTGATTATCGATTTGAAGCACCGGGTCCACCCAATGGAAGATCTCCGCGAAGCTTCTCGCATTCCGGCTATCGCTTTTGGTAAAATCCCGGTTCAGGTCCAGGTTCTGCGCATTTCCCCGGAAACCATAGGCGACCGGCCCATTCTGGTTTACCCGCGAAAAAGAACCCCGGTTCAGTGCGCCCCCGATGTTATAGATGGGGATCACCGCCAGCGCTACATTATCCGGCAGCTTTACCTTTCCCGCCACCAGGTCCCGCAACAACAACATGCTGGCGTCAACCCCATCGGGTTCCCCGGGGTGGATACCATTATTAATGAGGATCACCGCCTTATGCTGCCGCCGCCAGGTCGCCGGATCGGCCGTACCATCGTTGGAATAAAGCACGAGGGGGAAGGGATAGCCCGCATCGCTCATCCCCATCACCCGGATCGACAGGGCAGGGGAGAGCTTGTCCAGCTGCTGGTAAAAGGCAATGCATTCGGAATACGTTGCAGTCTGCGTGCCGCCACTCCGCTCAAAAGGAGTTTGCGAACCCTGGGCGGCCGCAAAAAGTGGGAACAACAGCGGTAGTAATTTTCTCATACCCGCAAAATAAAGAAGCATCCCGGTATGGGATGCTCTTCAACAAACTATTTTACAAACCTATACTAATCAGCCGTCAACGATGGAGGACTTACTTGGCAGCGGCCAGGGTGTTCACCTTCCGGGCCAGCTTGCTCTTCAGATTGGCTGCCTTATTCTTATGAATAACGCCCTTCTTGGCCAGCTTGTCGATCATGGAGGCGACATCGGGCATCTTCTCCCCTGCTTCCTTCTGCTCCTTGATAGCCCTCAGGTCACGGATCGCGTTACGAGTGGTTTTACCATTGTAGCGGTTGCGATCCCTGCGCTTTTCGGCTTGCCGTACGTCTTTTTTGGTTGCCTTGTGATTTGCCATGAACTACACAATTTTAGGACGGCAAAGGTAAGCCCCGGCGTGGGATTTGCCAAATAAATGTCGGTTTTTCTTAGCAAAATATTACCATAATCCATCAAAATCATAGCCTTCGGCAACTATTTTTGAGCGATATTTGTAGGCCGATTTTCGACCGGGCTTGTCCCGATCGCCTTAACAGCATCTTTCTATGAAGGACTTTTCATTTATCACCAACTCTCACCCCAGCTACATCGAGGGTCTCTACCAGGATTATGTGAAGAACCCCGAAACAGTGGACCCGGAATTCAGGAAATTTTTCGAAGGCTTCGATTTCGCCGTCACCCAGGGCAAAGCCGCCGCAAACGGCTCCGCCAACGGCGCCATCGCCGCATCCAACGGAACCTATACAAAAGCTTACACCACCGCCGACGGCGTCGATTGGAAAAAAGAGCTCGGCGCCTACCGCCTCATTCTCGGTTACCGCAATAAAGGCCACCTCCTGGCCAAAACCAACCCCATCCGTCCCCGTAAGGACCGCGGCGCCAATGTCGACCTGGCCTTCTACGGATTCACCGAGGAAGACCTCGACAAAAGCTTCTTCGCCGGCAACCTTATCGGCCTGGGCACCACCACGCTCCGCAATATCCTGACCCATATCCAAAAGACCTATGCAGGACACGTAGGCATCGAGTTCAAATACATCAGCGATCAGAAGAAGATCGACTGGCTCACCAACGAGATGGAGAAGAAATTCCTCAACCCCCTCCCGCTGGAAAAGAAAAAACGAATCCTCGAAAAGCTCAACCAGGGCGTCATGTTCGAGAAATTCCTCCATACCAAGTACATCGGTCAGAAGCGTTTCTCCCTCGAAGGCGGCGAAGCTACCATCGCGGCCCTCGACACCATCATCAACACCGCCGCGGCCAACTCCGTTCAGGAAGTGGTCATCGGCATGGCCCACCGCGGACGCCTGAACGTGCTGGCCAACATCATGGGCAAGACCTATGAGCAGATCTTCAGCGAATTTGAAGGCACCGCCAAACCCGACCAGACCATGGGCAGCGGCGACGTAAAATACCATATGGGCTATGGCAGCGTAGTACAGACCGATACCGACAAAACGGTCTATCTCAAGCTCATGCCCAATCCCTCGCACCTCGAAACCGTCGACCCCGTCGTCGAAGGCTTCGCCCGCGCAAAGGCCGATATCCTTTACAAGAGCGACTACGATAAAATGCTCCCCATCCTCATCCACGGTGACGCCTCCATCGCCGGCCAGGGCGTCGTATATGAGGTCCTCCAGATGAGCAATCTCAAAGGCTATTACACCGGCGGCACCATGCACTTCGTCATCAACAACCAGATCGGCTTCACCACCGATTTCGACGACGCCCGCAGCTCCGACTACTGTACCTCGCTCGCCGCCGCCATCCAGGCGCCGGTATTCCACGTCAACGGCGACGACGCCGAAGCCGTGGTCAAATGCGCCGATATCGCCACCCGCTACCGGCAGGAGTTCAACTCCGATGTCTTCATCGACATGGTCTGCTATCGCCGCCATGGCCATAACGAAGGCGACGACCCGAAGTTCACCCAACCCCATCTCTATGCGCTGATCGACCAGCACCCCAATCCCCGGGAAGTATATACCCAATACCTCATCGATCACGGCGAGGCAGATGCGAAAGATCTCGCAAAAGAAATGGAGAAAAAGTTCTGGGCCGATCTGCAGGAACGTCTCGACGAGGTAAAGCAGAATCCCCTGCCCTATAAATATCAGCAACCCGAGATCGCCTGGCAAAGCCTCCGCAAAGCCAAGACCGAAGATTTCGACCACTCCCCGGCGACCGGCATCAGCGAGGCCGATTTTAAAAAGATCTTCGACGCCATCATGTCCTGGCCCGAATCTTTCAAGCCCCTCCGCAAGGTGGAAAAGCTGTTGCAGGACAAGAGTAAGCTCTTCAACGAAGAAGGCAAGGTCGACTGGGCCACCGGCGAGCTGCTTGCCTATGGCAGTCTCCTGCTGGAAGGCAAGGATGTCCGCATGAGCGGCCAGGACGTCCAGCGCGGCACCTTCTCGCATCGCCACGCCGTTCTCCGCGACGAGAACACCGATGAGCTGTACAACCGTCTCAGCCGCCTGCCCGACGCAAAAGGCGAATTCCGCATCTACAACTCTTTGCTCAGCGAATATGCCGTCCTCGGCTTCGAATACGGCTATGCCCTGGCCAATCCCAACGCCCTCGTGCTCTGGGAAGCCCAGTTCGGCGACTTCAGCAACGGCGCCCAGATCATCATCGACCAGTTCGTCGCCGCCGGCGAAACGAAATGGCAACGTATGAACGGCGTAACGCTGCTCCTGCCTCACGGCTACGAAGGCCAGGGGCCCGAGCACAGCAGCGCCCGCATGGAACGCTTCCTCCAGCTTTGCGCAGAGAACAATATCGTGGTCACCGATATCACCACCTCCGCTAACCTCTTCCATGCCTTCCGTCGCCAATTGACCTGGCCTTTCCGGAAGCCGTTGATCAACTTCTCACCAAAGGCCAATCTCCGGCATCCCGGTACCTATTCGACGATGGCGGAATTCACCACCGGCGGTTTCAAAGAGGTCATCGACGATCCGTTCGTCGACAATGCCCACGATGTAAAGAAGGTCCTCTTCTGCAGCGGCAAGGTCTACTTCGATCTGGCCGAACGCCAGCTGAAAGACAACCGCAAGGATGTAGCGATCGTCCGGCTCGAGCAGCTCTACCCCCTGCCGGCATTGCAATTGGAAAATCTGTACAAGAAATATAACCAGGCAGCTACCTGGTTCTGGGTCCAGGAAGAACCGCTCAACATGGGCGCCGCCTCCTTCCTCCAGATGAACCTCAAGACCATCAACTACGGGGTCATCAGCCGCCAGCCCAGCGCCGCTACGGCCACCGGCTACTCAAAGGTCCACGCCCAGGAACAGGCCGAGATCATCGAGACAGCATTTAGTATCTAATCCCTAACTTTGCAATCCCAAACGACTAGAAATGATCGATATAAAAGTTCCGGCAGTAGGCGAATCCATCAACGAAGTAACCCTGGTAAAATGGCTCAAACAGGAAGGTCAGTATGTTGAACGCGATGAAGTAATTGCAGAGCTGGAAAGCGAAAAAGCAACCTTCGAGGTCAACGCCGAAAAAGCCGGCACCCTCAAGACCGTAGGTAAGGAAGGCGACACCCTCAAGATCGGCGACGTCGTCGCCCAGATCGACGAGACCGCCACCCGCCCCGAAGGCCAGGCAGCCCCCGCCGCACAGCCGGCCGCCCAGGCAGCCCCCGCCGCAAGCGCCAACGGCGCCGCACAGCCCGCCGCACAAGCACCCGTAACGTCGATCTCAAACGATATCAAGGCGACCCCCGTCGCCGCCGCCATCATCACCGACAAAAAAGTGGATGCCGGCAAGATCAAACCCTCCGGCACCGGTGGCAAGATCCTCAAGAATGACGTCCTCGAGGCCCTCGCCCATCCCGGCCGCGCCGTCGGCAAGGAGCTCTTCACCCGCGCCGATCGCCGCGAGAAGATGAGCAATCTCCGCAAGACCGTCTCCCGCCGCCTCGTCGAAGCAAAGAACACCACGGCCATGCTCACCACCTTCAACGAGGTGGACATGAGCCCCATCATGGCCCTCCGCACAAAATACAAGGACAAGTTCAAGGAAAAGCACGGCGTCAATCTCGGCTTCATGAGCTTCTTTACAAAGGCTACCTGCTATGCCTTGCAGGAATGGCCCGCCGTCAACGCCTATATCGATGGCGATGAGCTTGTTTATCACGACTATTGCGACATCTCTATCGCCGTATCCGCACCAAAAGGCCTCGTCGTCCCGGTCATCCGCAACGCCGAAAGTCTCAGCATGGCCGATATCGAAAAGAAGGTCGTCGAGCTCGCTACAAAGGCCCGCGACAACAAGCTCTCCATGGAAGAGATGCAGGGCGGCACCTTCACCATCACCAATGGCGGTGTCTTCGGCAGCCTGATGTCCACCCCCATCATCAACATTCCCCAATCCGCCATCCTCGGGATGCACAAGATCGAAGAACGGGCCGTCGTCGTCAACGGCCAGATCGTCGTCCGCCCCATGATGTACCTGGCCGTCTCCTACGACCACCGCATCATCGACGGCCGCGAATCCGTCAGCTTCCTGGTCCGGGTCAAAGAGCTGCTCGAAAACCCCGACCAGCTGCTCTTCGGCAAAGATCCCGTGAAAGCCCTGCTCGAACTATAGTGAAATACGACAATCAGCTAAGGTATGCGGCCCAGATCATCGACACCTACAAGGGCGGCGAACCTCTGCATGCCTGGCTCAAAGACTATTTCCGCGCCAATAAACAAATGGGCTCGCGTGACCGGAAGCTGCTGTCCACCCTCGTCTACAGCTTCTACCGCCTCGGCCATGCCGCCACCCACCTGAAGGTAAAAGACCGCCTCATCACCGGCCTCTTCCTCTGCACCGATCAACCCTCCGACCTCCTCGCCCACTTCAACCCGACCTACAACGACGCGATCACACAGCCCCTAAAAGAAAAGCTCGCCGCCACAAACATCACCGCAACAGACATCTTCCCCTGGAAGGACGAGCTCTCCCCCGCCATCGACCCGGAAGCCTTCTGCCTCTCCTTCCTCCGTCAACCCGACCTCTTCCTCCGCATCCGCCCCGGCCAGGAAAACGCCGTCAGGACCAGGCTCGGCGGAGAAACAGCCCGGACCCCGCTCGGCGAAACCGCCGAATTCATCCCGCCGGCAACCCTCCGCCTCCCAAACGGCTTCAAGGTCGAAGACCATTTCACCCCCGATAGGGAGGTCGTCATCCAGGACTACAGCTCCCAACGCGTCGCCGAATATATCCGATCCCCCCAGACTCCTCATACCTTCTGGGACGCCTGCGCCGCCAGCGGCGGCAAATCCATCCTCGCTCATGACATCTATCCGGAGATGGACCTCACGGTCTCCGACATCCGCGAATCCATCCTCGCCAACCTCCGCACCCGCTTCCAGGCCGCCGGGATCAAAAAATACCACTCCTTCCTCGCCGATCTCACGCAGGAACACCAAAGATCACTCCCCGTCACCCACCTCGTCCTCGCCGACGTCCCCTGCACCGGCAGCGGCACCTGGGGCCGGACCCCCGAAGACCTCTTCTTCTTCGATCCGAGAAAGCTCAACAACTACCCAATCACCCAACGGAAGATCCTCACCAACATCGCCTCCCGTCTCGCGCCGGGAGCTGCGCTCGTGTACTGCACCTGCTCCGTCTTCAAAAAAGAGAACGAAGAGATCATCGCCTTCCTTCAGGAAAGCTTCCACCTGCAACCCGAAAGGACAGAGAACCTCATCGGCTACCCCCACCGCGCGGACACCCTCTTCGCTTCCCGCTTATCAAAATCTTGATTTTTTTTCGCATCAATGTGCTAATTTCCGTCATATAACCTACGTTCTATGCACCCAAAACTAGCACTCCTTCCATCCCTCTTTCTCACCATCGCCACCTTCGCCCAACCCCGCCTCCCCGAAGGCTATTTCTGGGAACGGCTGGACAACGGTCTCGAAGTGGTTGCCATCGAGAATCCAAAAGTACCCCTCGCCACTATCGAGATCGCCGTCAAGAACGGCGCCTACACCGAAGGGCCCGAATACAGTGGCCTGTCCCACCTGTTCGAGCACATGTTCTTCAAGGCCAACAAAGACTATCCCTCGCAGGAAAAGCTGCTGAAAAGAACCCAGGAGCTGGGCGCCATCTGGAACGGCACCACGGGCGTGGAACGGGTCAACTACTTCTTCACCTTCGACCACGACAGCCTCGCGGCCGGCCTGAAATTCATCAACGCCGCCATCCGCTTTCCCATCTACCGCCAGGAAGACATGGCAAAAGAAAGACCCGTCGTGGACGGCGAATTCCAACGGGCCGAGAGCGATCCCGGCTTCCAGATCTGGTACGAATGCCAGAAAAAGCTCTGGGGTGACCTCATCACCCGCAAAATGCCCATCGGCATCCACGAGGTCATCAACACCGCCACCCCCGAAAAGATGATGGTCATCAAGGATAAATATTACTTCCCCAACAACTCCATGCTGGTCATCTGCGGCGACATCCATCACGAAGAGGCCTTCCGCATGGCAAAGGATATCTTCGGCGACTGGGCCAGCAGCGGCTTCGACCCGATCGCAAAATATCCCATCCCCGAATTCACCCCGCTGGCCGCAACCCAGTATTTCGTAAAGGAATCCTCCATCGCCCAGACTCCCTATGAGATGTACTGGTGGCAGGGCCCCGACTACCGGCACGATTCGGCTGCCACGGTCGCCGCCGATGTTTTCTCCACCATCCTCGGCATGAACTCCTCCAAATGGCAGCAGGCCCTCACCGACAAAGGCCTCGCAACCGCCGCCCAGGTCGGCTATACCACCTCCCGCTATGTCGGACCGATCAACATCTTCGTCGTCCCCAACCCCAACCGGCTAAAGGAATGCAACGACGAGATCCTCCGCCAGATAAAGATGTGGGCCGATGACGACTACTTCACCGACGAGCAGCTGCAGGACGCCAAACAGATCATGCGCCGCAACGACATCCGCAGCAACGAAAAGCCGTCCGATCTTCCCCATCAGCTGACCAATTTCTGGACCAGCGCCTCGCTGGACTATGGCACGGACTATATCAGCAATTGTATGAAGGTCACCCGTGCGGATATCAAACGGTACCTCGCCACCTATGTCATCGGAAAACCCTATGTCGCCGGGATGATCATTAACCCCGAAATGAACAAGGCCACAAAGGCTTCCGACAATTTCAAACCTAATCTCTAATTGTAAACGGCTGCAACATGCAACTCCCTTCCTTCTATAAAATGTCCCTGCCCCTGCTGGCATCGGCGCTTCTTTCCCTCTCCACTTTAGCCCAATCGAAAAAAACCCCCTATGAGATGACCATCGATGGGGTAAAGGTCATCGTCCAGCCCAGCGGCAACGAGATCGTGGAGATCAAGACCCTTATCAAGGGCGGCGTACAGAATTACCCGGCCGATAAAGCCGGCATCGAAAGCCTGGCCATGAACGCGCTCACCGAATGTGGGACCACCAAAGACAGCAAGAACAGCTTCAAGGACAAACTGGACAAGGTCAGCGCCCAGATGTCCAGCGATGCCGGCCGCGATTATTCCAGCCTCACCATGAACTGTATTCGAAGCGACTTCCCGACGGTCTGGCCTCTCTATGTAGATGCGCTCACCACCCCGCTTTTCGACGAAAAAGAATTTCAGCGCATCCACCAGGATGCGATCAATATTCTGAAAGCCCAGGCCTCCCAGCCGGACTACTCCATCGATAAGATGGCCCATGAGACCGCTTTTGCCGGCCGCGACTATGCCAAATCCCCCGAAGGCACCGAAGCCACCGTCAGCAAATTGAACGTCGCCGAGACAAAGGCCTACTATCATTCGGTCCTTACCCGGTCAAGACTGCTGATCGTCGTGGTCGGCGAGATCGATAGATCCGAGCTCGAGCAAAAGGTCGGCGCAATGCTCGCCGCAATCCCCGCGGGCGCCCCGTTCACGCTGAAAAGAGAACGATTCGACCCTACCCGCAATTCCTTCAAGGCCGAGAAGAAAGACCTGGCTACAAACTATATACAGGGCTTGACGCCGGCCCCGCAGGCCGGCACGCCCGATTTCAACGCCTTCTCCCTCGCCGCTCGTATCTTCTACGATCGGCACTTCCTCGAAGTGCGTACCAATAACGGCCTGTCCTATGCCCCCGCTACCTGGTTCGACGGCGGTCTTTCACCCACCTTCAATATCTCCGTCTCTACCACAGACCCCAACAAGTATGTCGCCGTGCTGAAAGCACTGATGGAAAAGACAAAAAAACAAGGCTTTACCGCGGAGGAAGTGAAAAATATGAAGACCACCTACCTGACCGGCACCTACTACCGGCAGGAGACCAACGGCGCCCAGGCCTCGGCATTGGCCGCCAACGAGATCCTGCACAACAACTGGCGACGGGCGATCACCCTCAATGAAGACCTGAAAAAAGTGTCGGTGGAAGACGTGAACCACGCATTCAATAAATATTTGACACATGTCACCTGGGTTTACCAGGGTGATCCGACAAAAGCTACAGCCGACCTGTATACGCAGGTAATGCCGGCAGCCGAAAAGTTGCCGCCGTCAAAGCTGTCTACACAAAAGAATTAATTGTGGTCCACCAGCCGCATCGTAAGCTGGAACCCGATCTTATACCCACTTTGCGTCCCGTCCGGCGTCGGCGGCTGGTATTCCCACATCTCGGTGTGGCGATAGATCAGCCCGATATGCTTGGCATAGGTCTCGCTCCAGTAGGTCCTCGAGGCAAAGGAATTCACATCGACGATCGGTACATTGATGGAGTCGTTCTCCTGCAAGACGGTCAGCGTGCTGTCAAAGCTTTGGCCCCCGATCGAGTAGCGTCTGTTAACCGATTGATACGTATAGTTCCAGCTGCCCAGCGTCAGGTGAGCATCGTCACTGAAATCAAAGAAATCCTGGTAAGGCGCATAAGGCAGGTAGCTGTTACCGCTCCAGCTGAACCCCTGGGTGATGGGGAACGCCAATTTGACGAACCGCAGGTTATCTTCCGTCATCTCCACCCGCTGTTGAGAAGGGGTGACGGTGTAAGTCTGGCTGGGTACCCAGCTGACCCCCGTTGTATCGCTCATATATCGCGTTACCAGCCAGGCCGTATTGCCCGCTCCACCGATAAAGCTGCTCTCCACGGAATCCTTGGCAAGATAGGAGGTGATGGTATCCAGCTGACCGTAATAGTAGAAGTTGAGCGAGTCCAGCCGGTAGGTCGCATACTGCCCCACCTTTAGCGGAATAAAATAGTCGGCCGGTGCGACCGCGGGATAGTGTATGGTTTTCTTGCAGCTGATCGCAGCAACCACAAGCAGTAAGGGTATAACCGGGCGAAGCTTCATGATCCAATAACAACGGCGCCAGGCCTCAATTATTGCCCCTTTCGGGCGTCAAGGAGAAAGTCGCCCTCAGGGGCAATCGCTTATAATTGGCCTTCGGCCGGCCGGCCTGTGGCCAGCCTTGGCCCGTTGCGCGCACCTTAGGCCCCTCTCTGGATGATCCCACCTCCGATCACCTCGTCCCCCTCGTAAAAGACCGCACTCTGACCCGGGGCAATGCCCTTCGCCATCCCGTAGAATTCCACCCGGACCCTGTCCCCCTCGGGATACAGATTGCTGAGGGTGCCCTTGTCCTTATACCGGATCTTGGTCATCGCCTCCATCCCTGGCGTCACCCCGTCATATTTCATCCAGTTGATCTTCCCCACGAACATTTCCTGCCGGTCAAGGTCTTCCTCATCCCCAAGGACAACGGTATTCGTTTCCGGCTCTATCGCCGTCACATACACCGGCTTGCCAAACGTCACTTCCAACCCCTTCCGCTGCCCGATGGTGTAAAAAGGATACCCCTTGTGCTGTCCCAGGACCTTCCCATGCTTGTCGACAAAATTGCCACCCGCAACCCGCGCTTCCAGCCCATCCACCCGCCGCTTCAAAAACCCGCGGTAATCGTTGTCCGGCACAAAACAGATCTCATAGCTTTCCGCTTTCTTCGCCAGCTCCGGATATCCATAATCAAGCGCCATCTGCCGGATCTCCGTCTTACGGTAAGGCCCAAGCGGCAACAGCGTCCGGCTCAGCAGGTCCTGCTGCAACCCCCACAATACATAGCTCTGGTCCTTCGTCTCGTCTACCCCACGCGCGATCGTGTACCGGCCATTCGTATGCTGACGCACGATGCCATAGTGACCCGTGGCAATGAATTCACAACCCATCGCATCGGCCCGCTTCAGCAGCGCCCGCCACTTGATATGCGTATTGCAGAGAACACAGGGATTTGGCGTGCGGCCTGCCAGGTATTCATCTACAAAATTCTCGATCACAAAATCCCCAAACTCCTCCCGGATGTCCAATACAAAATGGGGAAACCCATGCTGGACCGCTGCCATCCTCGCGTCATTGAAGCTGTCGAGATTACAACATCCCGTCTCCTTCTTCGATGCGCCCGCGCTGGCATAGTCCCAGGTCTTCATGGTGATACCCACCACTTCATACCCCTGGTCATGCAACATCAACGCCGTCACGGTACTGTCGATACCGCCGCTCATCGCTACCAAAACCTTTCCATTCTTGCTCATAAAAAATTGCGTTTTCGGCTTGAATCCAAAAATAGCCAAAACCGCAATTTTATCTTATGTCGGCCCTTCGGGCAACGGACCCGTGGTCCGTTTTGATTGCGGCTCGGAAAAAACCGAACCGCAAATTTACGCTTAAATAAATTATTTGGAAAACTCCTTCAGCAGCCGCATCTCCCCTTCCTGCACAGCCACTTCCATCCAATTCTTGGCGTTTTCCATATGTATCACGTACACAGTGTTTTGCGCCTCACTTACCTCCTTTATCCAGCTGATGTTGAAGTCATAATAGTGGCTCCGCACGAGGCTGCGAACATCCTCCGGCAGCCGGTCCTCGCCATAGGTAAGGATGCTGTAGATCCAGTGGCCCTTCTTGTCATACCGGTACATCGCTTTCACCGGCCCTTCCGCATACTCGGCATCAAAGCCCGTCTCGGCCTTATACCATTGCTCATTCTTCTGGTCTCCGGCGCGCTGCCAAAAATCCCGCGATGCCCTTACGGCCGCAGATTCCACACCAAGCGCGTGTACATTCATCAAGGTGGCATGATCAGACACCTGTGCCTGAGTGCCCTGCTGCGCAAGAACAAATATTCCCGCCAGCAATGTTCCGATTAGCTTATTCATAATTTAGGTTTTTTACCGTTGAATTAATGAAACAAAGCTAATCCGCTATCGCCGGCGACGCCAGCCAAAACCCGTATATGACTAAAAAAGGGAGTATTTGCCCGATATGGGTGAGCAGTTGGTAATGGGAGGATGCTAGCCCCGGTTGGGTT
>Ga0310811_10006658_pt1 | contig 14773 bp, 8 predicted proteins | sample YCmetagenome_FD_207642 | JGI IMG/M metagenome (GOLD analysis project Ga0310811, IMG submission 207642) | Soil microbial communities from experimental microcosm in Duke University, North Carolina, United States - YC | ecosystem: Engineered > Artificial ecosystem > Soil microcosm > Unclassified ...
CTTCACCGAAGCGCCATCGAGCCAGCGCTTGCGGAGATTCGCGTTGGCCCACGCGTCGTAGAGCGTCTGAACGGGCACGTTGAACGTGCGAGACTTGCTCGCGCCGAACGAGCCGTCGCGTTTCTGTCCGCGGTCGCGAAGGCCCTTGATGCGCTCATAGCCGACGGCGACCGTTTGCCGCCACCATGATCCGATCTTGTATTTGTCGCCGACCAGCTTGGCGATGTCCCGATGCGAAAGTTCGGCCGCGCCGTAATGATCCAACGCGCCGACCCAGCGCTTCCATGTGCAACCGGTTGCGGCCTTGATGGCCTCGTCGCTCATGCCGGCCAGCTTCGCGTAGTCGGCGGTCGCTGCGGCCGCGACGGGTTGAGGATTCTTCGATTGCGACTTACGAATCACCTGCGCGCGGGCGGCGGTATAGGACTCGCCCGTCTTGGTCATGCGCGCGCGCACGAGGCGCTTGAGATCCTTGTTGCGAGGCATCGTCGTGTCTCCTCGAGTACACCACGGGCCACTCCCCAGCAGCGCGCCGCGGTGACGCAAGGAGTACGACATCATCCGGGAGTGTGCCCCCCTTTGCCTCGCAAGGACCCCGGCTGGGGCGGAGTCGTGGAGGTTGGGCGTGGACGTGACGCCGAACGGATACGATGATACTCAGACGTCGGCGAGGCAAGGGGTGCGGCTGTGGCTGGCAAGGCGCTCATTTGGAGGCCGCCCCTCCGTCCGCTGCCGCCTTTGCCGCGGCGATCTCGTCGCGCGCGTCGGCCAGGTCGGTGAGTGCCTTCGCCACCGCTTTCTCACACTCCTTCGTGCCTTTGTCGTCTGCCGCCCCGCAACTCGTGATTTGCAGCAGTATCTCCGCTTTCTCGACCGCAGCGTCCGCGAAGTCCAGATTGGGGTCGTGCGGCCGCTGGCCGGCCGTAGCGGCTGTCGTGCCTAGGAGGAGCACTGCGCCGCACACGGCGGCGACACGCAGTACGAGTGCCCGGGGCTGAACGGGTGACATGGAGACCTCCGCTGTGGTCGAGTTCGTGGCAGCGTTGCTGCCACGTGTGACATCGTGCGCATCATCACCGTGAAGAACGATGTCGCGCGCCAATGCGGGCCATGCGCTCGCAGTGTCGGTCGCGACCGCCCCGCCGTGGTGGCTGTGTCTGGCAGTTCGCTTCCCTTCGATGAAGAGGATCTCGCCGCGAAGCTCTCCGCCTGGCCGAGCAACGAATCCAGCGCGGCCCGATCCAGGTACCGGCCGTTCAGCACCGTCGCTCGGATCTTCGCCGTGTTGCGAATGTCGTCGAGCGGGTTCGCGTCCAGAAGAATGAGATCCGCAACCTTGCCGGAGGCGACGGTTCCGAGAGAATCCGTCGCATGGAGAAACCGCGCCGGGTTGAGCGTCGCCGTGCGGAGCGCCTCGAGCGGCGTGAGACCGGATCGCGCGAGCAGTCCGAGCTCCTCGTGGAGAGCATAGCCGGGAATGACGAATGGATTCGGTTCGTCGGTCCCCGCCAGGATGGGAACGCCCGCCCGCTGCATTTCACCCACGAGCGCAGCGTCTCGCTGCAGGAACGTGCTGACGAGCCTCCTGCCCTCCGCGGAGTGCGGCTGTCGTGCCCCATTGGCGGCCATCTGTAACCAGGCGGTACGAACGGCGGCGTCGACGTAGCGCAGACGCGGATCGCGCGCGAGGAGCGTGTCGGTGTTGTTCAATGCCGCGAACACGTTACGCTCGGCGAGGAGCGTCGGCACGCGCCACGTACCGTTTCGCGCGAATCGAGCGAACAACTCGGCGCATCGCGAGGAATCGAAGCTTTCGGTGGAGAGGCTGAAGAACGCCCGGTTGTTCGCGCCTCCGCGCGCGTTGGAGGTGTCCGGTTGCATCATGGCGGAGAATGCCGCCAGCACTTCCTTCGATCGGCTGGAGCAACTCGGGTACGAGGCGAAACCAAGGAGGTCATTGAGGTGCTCGATGCTGCGCTGTCCGGCATCGGACGCCTCGGCGGCGCTGAGCGAGATCGGTACGTGTCCCGCCACGGGCAATCCTTGGCGGCGCGCTTCGTCCACGATCGCCAGGTACGACTCACGCGAGAGCTGCGCGTACACTTTGATGAAATCCACGCCGTGCTGCTTGGCCAATCGGACCTTCTCGCGCGCCTCTTCCGGAGAGTGGATGGTGTACGAGCCGGCGTGCATTGGCGGCGGTCCCTCGAAGATCGCGCTCGACGCGATGATGCGCGGGCCAAGTAGCTGGCCGCTGCTGACGGCTTCCTTCCACCCCCGCACGACCGCGGCGGGAACCGGCCGGTTGACGTCGTCCTCGTCTCTCGCGCACGCGGAATCACAATCGCCCCACATGTCGCGCACGCCTGTGATGCCGTTGGCGATGAACAACGGGAACATGTTCCGGCGCGTGACGCGATCACCGACGAGGTGCACATGCATGTCCCAGAGACCCGGGATCAGGTACTTACCGGTCGCGTCCACGACGCGCGCGTCGGCAGGTGTGCGTGTTATGGCATTCGCGCCGACCGCCTGGATGCGGTTGCCGGAGATCACGACTGTTTGGTCGGGCAGCACGCGCCCACCCTCCACGTCGACGACGCTCGCGTGAGTGAACGCGAGTGTGGCCGCGGCGCGATTCGGTCGCGCGGACGGAGTCATGCCTCGGCCGATCCTCTCAACCGCCGCCTTCGGGTTCAACAGCCGGATCTTCTTGTTTTCACCGATCGTCTTCTCATCCGCGCTCTCCACGATTGCGCGGCGGAGCTCGCCGACGCTGAGCGCCGGCTTTAACGCCAGCAGCTTCGCCGCCAGGTTCACGACCTGTGGCGCCGCCATGCTGGTGCCGCTCAGCGGGATGTCGTATCCGCCAGGAAACTTGCTCAGTACCTCATAGCCGTTGGCGTAGACGTCGACTTTCCCGTAACTCGTGAATGCCGCTTCGTCGCCACCGCGATCCACCGCTGCCGCGGTGATCAGGTTCGGGAGATCGAACGCGGCTGGCACGAATTCGCTGAATTTGTTGTCCGAATCCCAGTTGCCGGCGGCCACGACGAAGAGGATGTCCGATGCATCCGCCATTGCTTCGTGCAGTGCTTTCGAACCGATCTCGAAGATCCGATGCGCCAGCTGACGCCGCTCCTCCGCCGTCCGACCCACGTTGTTTGCCTCGAGATCCCGCTCGAAGAAATCCGACCCGAAGCCCCAACTCATGTTCACGACGCGCACGCCGTGCTGCCGGAAATAGCCGATCGTCTCGCGCATCGCCTGCGCGTCACGCGCAGCTTGCTCGAGCGTCGGCGGGCGCGGCGGGATCTCGAACTCATCTGTCCCGTTTCGCGCCACCAGCATGCGCGCCGCCGGATTGCCTCGCAGCGCGATGCCGGCGACGTGCGTGCCGTGCGACCAGACCACGTACTCGCTGAGTTTTTCCTGGAACGACCTCAGCTCGGCGGGTGGAGTCGCGGCAACCTTGCGGCGAAAGGCGTCCACGTCCGCGTTCTCGAGGCCCGCCTGCATGTCGAGGACGCCCTTTACGAGCCCGCGGTACTCTGTCTCTTCGGCCCGCGTGAGCGAGAGCTGGAACAGCGTCCCGGTCGCGCGATTGCCGTCGATGTCGTGTGCGATCCCGTGCAGGTCGTCCACGTAGCCATTGCCGTCATCGTCCTTGCCGTTGTCCGGTCTCTCGCCGGAGTTGGTGAAGAGCTGACCGGGAAAGACGGTGACGTCCACGCCGGTGTCCCAGATCCCGACCACCACCGGCGCGAGATCCGTGTGGCCGTCGAGCGAGACGTCGCGTGCCGCCCAGATGTCGGGCTTCACGACCGCGTGCGCTGCCAGCGTTCGACCGAGCTCGTCGACCAGCACTTGGCGAACGGGCAAGAGCCGATCGGCCGAAACGCGCAGTCTGACGAGCGCCTGCGCGAGTTCGCGCGAGATGGATCCACTGCGTGCCGCCGGCTCGATTCGGGCCTGCACGTTGCCGAGGATGATGTTCGGTCCGAGGAGCTCGAACCGCGACTTCATCGTGGCGAGCTCCGCCTGCGTTCGCGCGTACGGCAACGTGGTGATGTCGCGGCGGAACGCGGCACGGAAGCTCGCAGTATCGAGAGTTGCGGATGGCGCGCGCGCCGATGCCGCCATCGCGCGTTCCACGATGCCGCTCGTCAAACGCACACCCGGTTTGTCCTCAATCGCGCGGATGCTGTCCTGGTAGGCGACCGCCGTTCCGTAGTCGCTGCGCAAGAGCGCCAGATCGCTGAGCGTGCCGTAGTAGCTCTTGAGTGTCGCGCGGTCGTGGATGTCGTATGTTGCGAGATCGGCGCGGAGGTCGGCTTGGAGCTGCGCCGCGAGCGCCGCGAACTGCACGCTGTCTTCAAGGAGCGCGCGCGCCGTCGTTGCAACGAGCACGGCTTGATGCGCACCCCGCCCCCGATGCCCCGAGTGCCAGCGCGAGGAGGGTCGCGTACCGTACGCAGCGAGATGGTCTCGTGGCCGGACTCCGATTCCGTCGAACGTCGTTGTGCCGAGCGTCCGCCGCAGCGGAGAACAAATGCGAATCGGTAGTCATGTGGGCTCCTCAATAGGCTGCAGCCGCTCAGCGACGCTCCCGTCACTTCCTTTGCGTGTTGCAAGACTGGCCGGCGGACTTTCCCGCCGGCCAGCTATTCGAGTCTAGTATCTCGCCCACGCGCTGAGAGTGTAGTTGAGCGTCAGATCGGGTGGAACGATCTGCGTCACGGCAGTGCCGTCCGCATTCATCACGTAGATGGATGTCTGGTACATTGACACCAGGCCCGGACTCGCTCTGCTAAATCCAATACGCTTGCCATCGGGCGACCACTTCGGGCCAAAGTCGAGGCTGTTGTTGCTCGTCGTGAGTCTCGTAACCTCCGTTCCGTCGTCGTTCATGACGAAAATGCCCCCGGCGACAGTGCCACAGCTATTCCTCGTGAACGCGATCTGCTTGCCGCTCGGTGAATACGCTGGACTGCTCTCGACGCACCCGGGCGTGTTCGTGAGATTTGTCACACCGAGCGTGACGAGATCGAGGACGTAAATCTCGTCGCCCCGTCTGAACGCGACGCTCTTTCCCTTGGGCGAAGGTGCCGGCTGGACGTCGCTCGGTCCAGACGTCAGCTGTGTCACGCCGCCATCGGCACCGAGTAGAGAGACCTCGACGCCGCTCCCATTGCCACGAGCGAAGACAACCCCGGCGGCGAACCCGACGGGATCGATGTCGGTGCCGTTCGCCAGAGCGAACGTCAGACGAGTGAGGTCGGTTCCGTCGGCGTTCATGGCGTAGAGGCTGGCTTGGTATGGCTGTGTGCCGAACAGATCGCTCGCGAATACGATCCGCTTGCCATCCGGTGCCCAGGCCGGGTTCGCGTGGACCGAGCCGCCGCTCGCCAGCATCACGAGGTTCGTACCGTCGTCGTTCATGCGAGCCACATCCGAACCCACGTTGTCGGTCGCGGCCACCGTGATGAGCATCTCACTGCTCGTCGTTCCCTGCTTGCTCGCAAGGGCGTCACCCGGCGCGTCTCGCCTCGACGCCGGAGCTGTGACGGATCTCGACTGCTCGCATGCCGCGAGCGCGGCGAGTGATGCGATGATCCCAATTCGCAAATTGTGACGCATCGTGACCTCCTCTGGACGTTGAGTGTCGCTTCACGTCCTGAGAAACGAGCCATCGCTCGATTCGGGGCCATGCAGCTCGTCTTGTCTTGCGATGGCCCCTCTAGGTCTCGGCTTTCGTGTACCAATATGCGGGGCGTCCCGTCGCCGCGTCGCCGGGAAGTCGCGGAACACGGACCAGTTCGCTCTAGTCGTCAGCGCAGAGGCGTCTTCGTGAACGTGACAGCGCACGCTCGTCACCGCATATTCGGCCCGAGACTCTCGACCGAAGCGGTACGGTGTCAGACGAGAACGAGATCACGACTCTGCTCGCCGCGATGCGCGATGGCGATGCGACGGCGATGGACCGGCTCTTTCCGCTGGTCTACCGCGAATTTCACGCACGCGCACACCGGCAGCTCGCGCACCGCCGGCCGGGCGACACGCTCTCGACCACCGCCCTCGTCCACGAGACATACCTCAAGCTCGCGGGCAGCAGCAACCAGTCGTACAACGACCGTATCCACTTCTTCGCAGTCGCTTCGCGCGCAATGCGACAAATTCTCGTCGACTACGCGCGCCGCTCGTCTGCGCATAAACGCGGTAGCGGGCACGTGGTGACGCTCGAGCCCGACGTGATTGGCAATCCTGATCGCGCGGACGAACTAGTCGCGCTCGACGAAAGCCTCGAGCAACTCGAGCGACTCGACCCACGACTCGTGCGCATCGTCGAGCTTCGCTTCTTCGGCGGGTTGTCGGTAGAGGAGGCGGCGGACGCGTTGAACGTTTCGCCGCGCACGGTCAAGCGCGATTGGCAGAAGGCGCGCGCGTTTCTGTATCACGCGATTCGATCCGAAGACGAAAGCCACGCACTGAATTAACCGACTGGCGCGGCGAACGGCCCCGCGCACCCTCAAGCGCCGTTCATTCGGGTGGTCATGCGAAGCTTCACTCCCGAGCGCTGGCAACGGCTGGCACCAATTCTCGATGAGGTCTTCGACCTCCCGCTCGAGGCGCGGGTCGACTATCTCGATCGTGCCTGCGCCGGCGATGCCGAGCTTCGCGCCGACGCCGAGGCACTGCTCGCCGCCGAGCTCGACTCCGTGGATTTCCTCGAAGGTTCGCTCGACGAATACGTGCAGGGCTTCTCGGGCGATGAGGCATCGCCTGCCGGCCAATCAATAGACGACATCGCAATCGAAGATCTCGAATCGGGAACGCTGATCGGACCGTACCGCGTGATCGGCGAGCTGGGGCGCGGCGGGATGGGCACGGTCTACGTCGCCGAGCGTGCCGACGGGCAGTTCGAGCAACGCGTGGCGCTCAAGCTCGTGCGGCGTGGGCTCGACACCCTCGAGGCGCACCGGCGCTTTCTCGCCGAGCGGCAGATCCTCGCCCGCCTGAGCCATCCCAACATCGCTCGTCTCATCGACGGCGGCATCGCTCCCGATGGGCGTCCGTGGTTCGCCATGGAGCTCGTGGACGGTATTCCGCTCACGCGGTACTGCGACGAGCAGCGGCTCGACCTCGAGCGCCGCCTCGGCCTGTTCATCGAAGTCGGCGAGGCGGTGCGGTACGCGCATCAGAACCTCATCGTGCATCGCGACCTCAAACCGTCGAACATGCTGGTGACCGGCGACGGACGCGTGAAGCTGCTCGACTTTGGCATCGCGAAGCTGATCGAAGAGGGCCAGGCCGTCGCGACGGGAGACGCGCCGTCGACGCCCGAGACGCGTACCGGGCTTCGCATCATGACACCGGAGTACGCCGCGCCCGAGCAGGTGCGCGGCGAGTCGGTGACGACTGCCACGGACGCCTACTCGCTCGGCACTGTCCTGTACGAGCTTCTCACCGGCCACCGTGCGCACCGCTTCGAGCGACGCACGCCGGCCGAGTACGAGCGCGTCGTGTGCGACACGGAGCCAATACGCCCGAGCGACGTCGTCGCGCGTCTAGCGGCGGTCTCCGCAGTCAACGGCGCGGCTCCGGACGACGTGTGGACTGCGCGTGGCGTCGATCGCGCCGCCCTCCGTCGCAGGCTCAGCGGCGACCTCGACACAATCGTGCTGCACGCGCTGGCGAAGGATCCTGCGCGACGCTATCAGTCGGTTGAAGCGCTGCTCGACGACATTCGTCGCTACCTCGCCGCACTTCCCATTCGGGCGCGGAAGGACACCCGCGCATACCGCTTTCGCAAATTCGCCCGCCGCCACCGCATCGGAATCGCAGCCAGCGCTGGGCTCGCGCTCGCGGTGCTGGCGGGCGTCGGCGCCACGCTGTGGCAGGCCCGAGCCAAAGCGCGCGAGGCGGCAAAGGCCGAGGAGGTGAAGAACTTCGTGGTCGGTTTGTTCGCGCTGGCGGATCCGACGGAGTCTCGTGGCCGCGACATCACCGCGCGGGAGCTGCTCGCGCGCGGCGTGCAGCGGGTCGATTCCGCGCTCGGCGCGCAGCCCGCAATTCGGGAAGAGCTGCTCGGCGTACTTGGAAAGATCAATCAGCAGCTTGGCTTCTACGCCCAGGCCGACACGCTCCTCGCGCGCGCGGTCGACGTGGCGACCCGAGTCTACGGACCGAGCCACCGGGAAGTCGCGGCCCGTCTCACCGAGCGCGGTGGGGTGCTCAAGGAGCTCGGTCAATTCGCTGTTGCCGAGTCGCTGCTGAATCGAGCGCTGGTCATTCGGCGGCGGACACTCGGACCCGATCACGTCGATGTGGCGAAGACGACCGCCGAGCTGGCGAGCGTTCTGTCCAACGAGGGCAAGGCGGAACGCGCGGAATCCCTCTATCGCGCCGCAATCGATATCCACAAGGGTCGTCTCGGACCGGACGCGCTCGAGCTCTCGACAGACTACGACAACCTTGCTGTGCTCCTCGACGAGCAAGAGCGCTTCGAGGCCGCCAACGCGATGTACCGCCAGGCGCTCGCCATTCGCCAAAAGAAGCTCGACCCCGGACATCCGGAGGTTCTCAATCTCCTTGGCAACATCGTCGGGAACCTGGAGAGTCTGGGCCGCTATACCGAGGCCGAGTCACTCGCCCGCGTCGTATTGGCCGGCCGCCGAAGACTCTATCCGAGCGGCATGCATCCCGACCTCGCCTATTCGATCCACTCGCTTGGCAACATTTACGAGATGGAGGGCCGTTGGGCGGAGGCCGAGTCGCTCGACGCCGAGGCGCTCACGATCCGGCGGCGCACGCTCGGTACAGACCATCCGATGACGATGGCGACGCTCAACAACCTCGCAATCGTGCGCTACCGGATGGGCGATTTGTCCGGCGCCGAGTCGGCCTTCCGCGAAGCGCTCACTGTCTGGAGCGGCAAACTCGGCACGGGCCACCGGTACACGCTTCGCGCGATGAGCAACCTCGGTGCGGTGCTGGGCGACGCGGGGAAGTACACCGAGGCCGAGCAATTGCTGCGCGCCGTTGTACGGGCGAGGCGCGCAGCCGGCGATTCGACCGATGATCTTGGGGCAACGCTCAGGAACCTCGGCCTGCTGTTCTATCGTACCGGTCGTTTCGCCGACGCGGAGCGAACGCTTCGCGAAACCCTCTCGATCTACAGGCGTGAGTTGTCCAAGGGCCATCCCCGTCTGGCGGAGGCGCTCACCGCACTCGGCCAGGTGCTGACCGCTCGCGGACGGGCGCAGGAAGCAGAGCCGCTGCTCCGCGAAGCAATCACGATTCGCGAGACGAAGCTGGGAAACAAGGATCTGCGAACAGCCGAAAGTCGCGAAGCGCTCGGCGTGGCGATGGCGGCACTCGGGAGACGCGCCGAGGCCGAGTCGCTCGTCGCCTCCAGCTGTCGCACGATGGCGGCGGACCGGTGGGGCACCCGCCAGGCGCGTCAATGCGAGAGTGATCTGCGTGCGGTCGGTCGAACCGGCCGAATGACGCCGTGATCGCGCGCGGTGCCGCGCCGCCATGCTCCAGCGCATGCATTTGGCGTAGCTACCGGCGTTCGTTCTATGCCGGGTCCCGATGGACGCTGGCTGGCGAAAATGCCGGAGTGCACACGGCGACGTACTCCGCGCCGTCCGGCTCGGGGCTGCTATAACGGACCCACTCGCCGGGAGCCGTCACCACCGCCTGTCCCGCCCGCACGTCGAGCGCACCGCCCTCGTATTCGACGCGCAGCAGTCCGCGCAGCACGACCGTCACCTCTTCGAACTGCGGCCTCTGTCCCGGTTCCACCCAACCTCCGGGCGACACCATGCGCGCCACGCTGAGGTGCGCATGCCCCGAGTTCACGCGGCCGGCGTATTCCTCGATCTGTTTCGGCTTGTTGCCCGCCGCGGCCACAACGGTCGGCTGTGCGATCAATCTCGGCATAATAGAAATGTGAATGAACCGGTACGCCCTCACCCCACCGTCGGAAACCCGAGGTTCTTCCCTCGCAGTCCCGGATCCGGCCACCGCGCCGTCACGACCTTGCCGCGCGTGTAGAACTTCACGCCTTCGATGCCGTGAACGTGCGCGTCGCCGAACAGCGACGACTTCCAGCCGCCGAACGAGTAGTACGCCATCGGCACCGGGATCGGCACGTTGATCCCCACCATGCCGACCTGCACCTCGTTCTGGAAGCGGCGCGCCGCACCGCCATCGTTGGTGAAGATCGCGACCCCGTTCGCGTACGGATTCGTGTTCACAAGCGAGATGGCTTCGTCGTAGGTAGGGACGCGCACGATGGACAGGACGGGACCAAAAATCTCGTCGCGATAAATGCTCATCTCGGGACGCACGTCGTCGAACACGCACGGTCCGAGGTAGAACCCGGCTGCATCAGGCGCGATCGTCCGGCCGTCGGCGACGAGCGTCGCGCCGGCAGCGACACCGTCGTCCACGTATTGTCGCACGCGCGCGAGATGGTCTCTCGTCACGAGCGGGCCCATGTCACTCTTCGAATCGAGTCCGTCGCCGACGTGAATCGCCTTCGCGCGCTCGGCGACGAGCGGCACGAGGCGGGCGGCGGCGTCACCCACCGCCACGGCGACCGAGATCGCCATGCAGCGCTCGCCCGCCGAACCGAACGCGGCATTCACCGCCGAGTCGGCAGCGAGCTCCATGTCGGCGTCGGGCAGGACGATCATGTGATTCTTCGCCCCGCCAAGGGCCTGCACGCGCTTGCCGTGTCTCGTCGCCGTCTCGTAGATGCGTCGCGCGATCGGCGTTGAGCCCACGAAGCTCACGGCGGCGATGCCGGGATGCTCGAGAATCCGATCCACCGCGGCCACGTCGCCGTTTACCACGTTGAACACGCCTGCCGGCAATCCCGCCTCGCGCCACAGCTCGGCGATCATGATCGAGGCGGAAGGGTCCTTTTCCGACGGCTTGAGTATGAACGCGTTTCCAGCCGCGATCGCGATGGGATACATCCACATCGGGACCATGATCGGAAAATTGAACGGCGTAATGCCGGCGACGACGCCCAACGGCTGTCGCATCGAATAACTGTCGACATGCGACGACACGTTCTCCGAGAACTCGCCCTTGATGAGATGCGGGATTCCGCAGGCGAACTCCACCACCTCGAGCCCGCGTTGCACCTCGCCGCGCGCGTCGGCCAGGACCTTCCCGTGCTCGCGCACGATGCAGCGAGCCAGCTCGTCGCTATTGCGCTCCACCAACTCACGGAACTTGAAGAGGACCGTGGCGCGCTTGCCGAGCGCGGTGCGGCTCCATGTCGTAAAGGCGCGTGCGGCGCTCTCTACGGCGCGGTCGACGTCAGCCGACGATCCGTACTTCACGCGCGCTGCCGCGCTTCCTGTAGCCGGATTGTAGACGACCCCCGACCGTGCCGACTCCCCGGCCGCGGGTGCGCCGTCGATCCAGTGCTCGATCCAGGGGAGCGTCGTGTCGGACGGCGCGACGGAGGGAACGCGAGTCGCGGACGCAGTCATCAAGTCCTCGTGTGGCTCACGAGGTCAAAACTTAATGCGAACTCCGGTCATGATCGTTCGTCCGGGCACGATCGTGATGTTGTCCGGCTCGCCGCGCTGGTAGTTCAGCAGATTGTCGGCGGTGATCTCGAGCGAGAGGTCGGGACGGAGATCGCGCGAAGCCGTGGCGCCGAGGTGAAGGCCGCCATCGTAGCGGTGCCAGTACTGGCGGAGACGTCGTGGGCCGAGCAGGTCGCGCAACGGGTAGCTGTTGCTCACCCAGGCCTGGGCCAGGCCGAGCTGATCGTAGTTGATCCAGTCCATCGCCCGGGACCCGGTAAGCGCGGCGGACCAGTCGAGCGCTCTCCAGGCCACGTTGAGGCTCGCGGTGCGAGCTGGCACCTGCAGCATGCGGTCGCCCGTCAGCAAGTCGCCGGTATACTCGGCGGCGCGCTTGCGGACGCGGCTGTCGACGAACGCCATCGCGCCGGTGACCGACAGATTCGACCACGCGCCGGTACTCTGGATCTCCCAGCCAGCGTTCGAGATCTCGCCGACGTTCTCCGCGGCATATACCAGGCGACGCCCGCCCGACTCGGAGTTGGCGGCTACGGCGACCTGCTGAATGAGTCCCGACGCGCGCTGATCGAATCGCGTGAGTTGCAGCGTGAGCGCGCGCCGCAGCGACAGGTCGAGTCCCAGCTCCGTCCCCGATTGCTCTTCCGGACCGAGCGGTGACCGCGTGATCAGTTCGCCCGGTCTCAGCACCTGCCATCGCGACAACGTCGATGGCGGGCGAATGCCTTTGCCATACGCGGCGCGGACTTTCACGTTGAGCGGACCATAGTCACGCACGGTCGCGAGGCCCAGCATGGGAAGCAGCGCGACGCGCGCGTTGGCGGACAGACGGCTGTCCCGCTCCACGCGAACGCCGCCGGTGGCGTACAGCGCGTCGCGCAACGCCACGCTGAGTTGACTGCTCAGGCCCGTGCTGTTCTGCCAGATCGCGCCCTGACCTTCGGGCTCGAACATCGCGTCCGGCCCGATGTCGGCGTTGGTCCGCGCCACCATCGGAGATAGTGCGCGCAGAGCCGAATGTTCGGCCGAAAACGTGAGCGTGGCCCGCGTCGGATCGTTGGCGCGGAGGCGCATCGTGCTCGTTGCGCGAATGGTGGCGCGGTCGGCACCACCCTGCGCCGCCCGCAGCGCCGAGTCGACCGGAGTCGGAACCGGCGCGTAGCTCGTTTGCACGTTGGCCAGCCGATAGCCGTCGATGCCGGCGACGAACGCGTGAGTCCAGCGTTCGTTGCCAACGACGGTCGCCGTCGTACCGAGAGTGTACTCGACGACCGATTGCGGAGACTTCGTCGCGCCCGTCGCGGACCCTTGCAGCGTGTCGGCGACGCTCGCCAACTGCGAGAACATCAGCGGACTGCTCGGCGCGCCCGCCTGCTCGACGTACAATCGCGCGGTGCCGCTCAGTGTGCCGCGCGCGCCGACGGCTCGCGCCGCGCCGTTGGCCATGAGCTGGCGGCTGTATCCGTTGGGAACGAACGCTCCCATGCTGCCCGCCTGCACGTGCAGGTCGGCGGAACGAGTGCTCGAGCCGCTGACCAGGGCGAGAGTGTGCTCCTGCGCGAGAACGCCGCGCGAGAACGCGCTCTGCGAAACGCCCGCAACGCTGCGAAGCTGCGCATGCGTCCCGTCGTCGTTCGTCCCCTGATGCCGCGTGATGATGTTGATCACGCCGCTGATCGCGTCCGCGCCGTAGAGCGCCGAGCCCTGTGGGCCGCGAATGACCTCGATGTGGTCGATCGACGTCGCGTTGAAGTGGCTGAGCAGAAGCGGGTTCGCCACCTCGATGCCGTCGATGTAGATCTTTGGATAGCTGAGCCCGAACGAGCTGGCTCCGCGAATGCTCGCGTAGGAGCTGAGCAGGTTCGACGGCGACTGCGTCCAGCTCCACACGCCGGGTACGTAGGCGTCGAGTGCGCCGGCTACCGTGCCGGTGTTGTCGCGCTCGAGTGAACGACCACTCAACACGTCGACCCCGATCGTCGACTCGCGCGCCGGCAGACCTGTCGCGCTGCCCGTCACCACGACGCGATCGAGCATGCCGACCGACCGGGCGACCGTCGGCGTCTCGGCATGCACCGTATTTCGCGGGCGCGGAGCGAGCACGACCTGATCGCCGCCAGCCGTCACGGGCATCGCGTCGGTTCCGGAGAGGAGCCGTGCCAGCACGTGCCCTGCGGGAACGCTGTCGAGCTCCGCGCACACGCGACGGCCGAGCGGCAGAAGCTCCGGGCTGTACGACACCCGGATTCTCGCTTGCGCCGCCACGCGCTCGAGTGCATCGCGCAGCGAGAGGTCCGTCGCGCGAAGCGTAACCGTCCGATCGAGCGGCGGAGGCCACCGTCGCTCGGCGGCGGTGGTATCGTCCTGCCGAACGGCGCAGGCAGGCGCCTGCGCGGGCAGCGCGCGCGCCGCGGCGAGCGTGAGCGCCGCTCCGCCCAACCCGCGTCGCCACCGCGCGCCGGAAGACATCAGCGGGACACTGTGGATCCGCTGTCGACGCGCAGCACGGCTTCATTACCGTGCCGCTCGGCCCGTGCGCCGAGCGTGAGGGCGATCACCTTCAGCACCTGATCCACCGGCTCGCCGTTGAATGAGGCGGTGACGTGGCGATCGGCGAGCGAGCTGTCCGTGATGCGCAGCGTGACGCCGTACCAACGGCGCAGCTCGCCCGCAACGCGGCTGAGCGGTGCGTTTCGGAAGGCGAGACGTCCGTCCGTCCACGCGAGATCGTCGTCGCGGAGCGACCGGGCATCGGCGCGGGCCGTGCCCGCGTTATCGACCGCGCCACGATCGCCGGCGCCCAGCACGACCCCGGCCGACGTCGGTGAGCCGGCGTCGCGTATTCGGACGCTTCCCGATACGACGGCGACGCTCGCTGCCACACCGTTGTCGCTCTCGACGGTAAAAATCGTACCCAGATCCTCGATCAAAGCCTTGCCAACCCGCACCGAGAACGGCGACGACGGATCGTGCCGCACATCAAAGAAGGCGTCACCGTGAAGCTCCACGGCTCGTGCCTTGGAGCCGTAGCCGGCCGAGACGTCGAGTCGGCTGGCCGGACCAAGCAGTACCTTCGATCCATCGTCCAGCACCAGCGAGCGCCGCTCGCCAACCGCGGTCTCGTAGGTGCGCGCGGCGACCGTCGTCGACCGCTTCAACTCAGGCGGACGGCGAACGCTCACGACGACGAAGCCGGCAGC
>Ga0310811_10006659_pt1 | contig 14773 bp, 17 predicted proteins | sample YCmetagenome_FD_207642 | JGI IMG/M metagenome (GOLD analysis project Ga0310811, IMG submission 207642) | Soil microbial communities from experimental microcosm in Duke University, North Carolina, United States - YC | ecosystem: Engineered > Artificial ecosystem > Soil microcosm > Unclassified ...
GTCGTACCAGGAGAACATCGTCGGCAACCAGATCATGTATGTTTTCGGCTTGGCCATCCTGCTGGTCTATCTCTGCCTGGCCGGCCAGTACGAGAGCTGGATCCTGCCGCTGGCGGTGATCGCCGCCGTGCCGCTGGCCCTGATCGGGCCGGCCATCACCCTGGAAGCGCTGGGGATGGCCAACAACCTCTACACCCAGATCGGCCTGATGCTGCTGATCGCACTCGCCGCCAAGAACGCCATCCTGATCGTCGAGGTGGCGCGCGAGGCGCGTCTGCTGCACGGCAAGCCGATCCTCGAGGCCGCCGTCGAGGCGGCGCGCACCCGGTTCCGGCCGATCCTGATGACCTCGTTCGCCTTCATCCTCGGCGTCGTGCCGCTGGTGACCGCGACCGGCGCCGGCGCCAACTCGCGCATCTCGCTCGGCATGGCGGTATTCAGCGGCATGATCGCCTCGACCTGCCTCGCCGTGCTGTTCGTGCCGTCGTTCTTCGTCTTGCTGCAGCGCTTCGAGGAATGGCGCAAGTCGCGCAAGGCGCCGAAGCCGGCCACGCCGGCTCCCGAGCCGTCTCACTGAGAGGAACTCGGGCGGTCGGGAACAATCTCATTGCTGGGACCGCGCCACAACGGCGGAGTAACCTCTGCCGATCAGCCGGCGGCGTCACCCGGTTGCAGGCGGCTGAACGCCTCGATCGCCTGACGGCGCACGCCGCTTGTCGCCTCGACCGGCAGGCGGACACGCTCGTCGATGCCGATCAGGGCGTCGCGCTCGGCGGCCGAGGCGAGGGTCGGCCCGAGATCACGCAGGAGCCCGTCCTGCATGCCGTAGATCCAGCCGTGCAGCACGAGCTTCTGGCCGCGCGCCCAGGCGTTCTCGACGGTCGGGATAGCGGCGAGGCAACGCACCTGCAGTTCAGTATTGAGCTCGCTTAGCCGATTGACCCGCGCCTGCCTGTCACCGATCGCATCGAACAGCGCGCGATGGCGGCGATAGAGCATGGCGACCGGCTGGAGCCAGTGGTCGACCAGCGCCGACCGGTCGTCGCCGAGGGCGCGGGCGATGCCGCCGCAGCCATGATGGCCGCACACCATGACATGCTCGACCTTCAGGACGTCGATCGCAAACTCCAGCACCGCCAGCAGGTTCATGTCGCTGGTGTGCACGATATTGGCGATGTTGCGCTGGACGAACAGCTCGCCGGCTTCGAGCCCCAGCACCTCGTTGGGCGGGACCCGGCTGTCGGAGCAGCCGATCCACAGATATCTGGGCGATTGCTGCTCGGCCATGCGCACGAAGTAGCCGGGATCGTGGCGAGTCCTGTCGTGGGCCCAGGCGACGTTATGGTCGAACAGGTCGTCGATGGTCATGCGATCCTCACCAAGGCCACGATAGCGACAGGGAAACACGAAGAACGATAAGCGCAACACCCCGAACCAACACAGGCGAGACGCGGCGGCCATGCCGCCGCTATCCTCGTCCGGGGAGGCGGGACCGACCAGGGAAAGTAGATGAGCGCTCTTACAGTATCGTTGATCATTTGCGCCCTGCTGGTTGGCGGCGCGCTGGTCGGCGCGCTGCTGCGCCGTCTGCTGCCCGACCACCATCTCGACACGCACGCCAAGGATATCGTCCGGCTGGGCTGTGCCCTGATCGCCACCATTTCCGGCCTGGTGCTCGGCCTGCTGATCAACTCGGCCAAGACGACCTACGACGCCCAGCGCGACGAGATCCGCCAGCTGGCGACCAACATCACCCTGCTCGACCACATGCTGGAGCTGTACGGCCCGGAGGCCAGGCCGGCCCGCCAGCTCATCCGCGAGGCGCTGCCGACCCTGGTAGACCGGATCTGGATGAACGGGCCGATGAAGTCGGCCGATGGGCCTTTCACGGCCTCGACGGTCGGGCGGCAGGCCTTTCATTCGATCCAGACGCTGGCTCCCGGCAACGTGACCCAGCAGCAGTACCAAAGGCAGGCCCTGCTGGCCGCCAACCAGATCCTGCAGGCCCGCCTCATCCTGTTCGAGCAATCGACCGCCCGCATGCCGCTGATCTTCCTGATCGTGCTGGTATTCTGGCTGTGCATCCTGTTCGCGAGCTTCAGCCTGTTCTCGCCGCTCAATCCGACCGGCTTCGGCGCCCTTGTCCTGATCGCCCTCTCGGCGTCGGGCGCGATCTTCCTGATCCTCGAGATGTATCAGCCGTACACCGGCCTGATGCAGCTCGACAGCACGCCGCTCAGCCAGGCGCTGGCGCCGCTGTGACGATGCGGCCCGCCGCCCTCAAGTTCGTGTCGGCGACGATCGGCGTCGTGATCGCGCTCGCGCTGCTCGAGATCGCCGCCATCGCCTGGCTCGGCCTGCGCGACGGCCGTTACACGCCGGCCCCCGAGCTGTTCCAGCGCGGCACCAACACCTTTGTCCGCGAGACGGCGAACAGCCGAGGATGCCGCTACGCCGACACCCTGTTCCCGCACCCCTATCTTGCCTCGGTACACCATGCCAACGCGCCATGCGGCATCCCTGATCTCAACAATATCGGCCTGTTCGGCGCGGACTATCCGGCGATCCGCCGCGACGACCGCTACACCATCCTGCTGACCGGCGGCTCGGTGGCGGCGCAGATGGGCCAGATGCTGAAGCCCCCGGCACCGCACTACCTCGAGGAGGCGTTGAACGCGCGCTACGTCAGCCCGACCGGCAGGCCGTTCCTGGTGCTGAACGGCGGCGACGGCGCCTGGAAGCAGCCGCAGCAGATGATCCTGTTCAGCCTGTTCGCCGACAGGGTCGACGCCGTGGTGACCCTCGACGGCTACAACGAGCAGCACCTGTTTCGGCCCGGCACGACCGCCCGCTTCGAGCTGCCGGGCAACAACTTCATCGACGCCAATCCAATCGTCGCCCAGGATTCGTTCGGCAGCGTGGTGGCGAGCTGGCTGGCCGGACGGGTCGCCGGCTGGATGGAGCAGAGCCTGCTGGTCCATTCGCATGCCGCCTACCTGGTGAGCGAGGCGCTGTCGCGCGCCACCACCAATCCGGAAAATGTCGGCGCCAACACCTACTGGCGAATGATGGTGCTGCCGAGCGAGATCTACGACAATTCCGACAGGCTTTATGCCTGGCAGCTCGCACAGTGGCGCAAGTACATCGAGATCATGGACCTGACGGCGAAGAGGCAAGGCGTGAAGGCGATGTTCTTCCTGCAGCCCGTGCCGGCCGTGGCCAAGCGCCTGACCGAGGACGAGAAGCGGGCGACGCCGGACACCTCCTACGGCGAGCGCTACCAACGCATCGTGCATGACCTCGAGACGCTGAACCAGGAGGGCATCGCCGTGCGCAGCCTGCTCGACGTGTTCGCCGGCGAGACCGGCACGATCTACGCCGACTGGATCCACGCCCTCCAGGCAGCCGACGGCGAGAGCCGCGGCTATCGCCTGATGGCCGACCGCATGGCGCACGACATGGCGGAGGGCTGGGGTCTGCGGCCCAAGCCGTGAGAGCGCCCTTCTCGTCCTCCTCCCCAGCTATGCTGGGGAGGAGAATGAAGGCGCCCTCACCGGTCGCGCTCTACTTCGTCAGCTCCACATAGGTGTTCAGCCCGACCTGATCCGACCGCGTGTCGAGGTCGCATAAGTCCGCATGGTCGGATCTGCCGTACTCGACGAACCGGACGTCGGCGAACCCGAGATGGCCGGCGACCATTCGCAGTTCGTCGCGGCCATAGAAATGCACATGCCCCCAGTAGGCGTAGGCTTCGAGCTCGCCTTCGCGAACGCGCCGTTCCGAGGGCGGAGAGTAGTGCCGCTTCAGGATGCCTTCCAGACCGGGGAAACTGAGGCGCATGACCCCGCCGGGCGCCAGGGTGCGATGGACCTCGCTCAGGAAGAAGATCGATTCGGCCTGGCTGAAATGCTCCAGCATGTCCTCGGAGAATCCGAACCTTGCGCAATTGCTCTCGAACGGATGCGTCTCGAGAAGGTCCGCCTGCCTGTATCCGCGCGCGGTTGATTCGTGCCAGTCGACGTTGAGCCAGCCATCGATCAACTTGCTGCCGCACCCGTAATGGATCTTGTCAGCGATGACCTGGGAGCGCGCGCCATCGTCGCGCGCCGGGGCAGGCAAGCGGCTCCAATGACCCCCACCCGCTTCGTACTCGAACTTGCGGGCGAAGGCGATCTTGTCCTCCCAGTGCGGGATGAGCGCGAGCCGGCTCACCATGTCGCGCAGGGAGACGGCGGCCGGCAATGACGCGGCCGGCGGCGCCGCCGGCCCCGCAGCCATCATCCGCTTCACGCGACCAGCGAGTGCCCGCAACATTCCACTGCCTCCCCAGCCGGCCGCCCGCCGCTCAAGCGAGCCGGCTCTGGATCACGATCTCCGACACCAGCGTGCGGTGCACGGGGCAGCGCTCGGCGATCTGCAGCAGGCGCTGGCGCTGCTGGTCGTCGAGCGGCCCGACGAACTCGATCACCTTCTCGATGCGGTCGATCTTGCCTTCCTTGGTCTCACACTCGGCGCAATCGGTGGCATGGATCCGATCGTGCGTCAGCCTGACCTTGACGTCCTCCAGCGGCCATTTCTTCTGTCGCGCGTAGAGGCGCACCGTCATCGCCGTGCAGGTCCCCAACGCCGCCAGCAGGTAGCCGTAGGGACTGGGCCCGGTGTCGTTCCCGCCGGCCTCGACCGGCTCATCGGCGCGCAGGACGTGCGGGCCGCTGCGCGCGGTCTCGCCGAACGGACCGGCGGCCCCCTCGACGAGCACCACGCCGGGCGGGAGAGAATCGGTCGTGTCGGTCATGGCTTGGCCTTTCTGTCGCCTGAAAGAGGGGGGAGCTTACCTCACCCGCTGCAGTCATCCGCAGAGTCGATTCCTGCCGGTGCGAGCGGGCCGCGGCGTGCGACGCCCGCACGCGATTCTCCGAAGGGGGATTCGAAATGTACGATGCCAACGCCACCGCCGTCATGCGGCCGCGCGATGCGCACGCCTTCCGCAGCGTCGCCCTGATCCAGAAAGTCTACATCATCGTGCGGCAGACCAATCCCCAATCCGTGCAATGGATCGGCAATGCCGACTACATGGCCAAGCCGATCCACTGCAAGCCGAAGACGGCGGATTTCGATGTCCAGGTCGACGGCCATCCGGTCGAGACGGCGGGCCTCGTCGTGAACCCCGAATTGCCGGGCTTCGAGGCAGTGTTCAAGAGTCCCGGCAAGGCAGCCAAGGCCCGGGCGGAATGGAAGAAATTCTTCCACACGTCGCACGAGCGGGGCGAACCGATCGGCCTCTGCCAGCCGCGCAACGGCCGTGAGGTGCGCACCTGGCCGGGCGCCCATCCGGGCTGGGCCGTGCAGATGTGCCGGACGTCGAAGCACTACGGATGCCTGCTCTACTCGACCTACCCGCAAGGCATCAACGGCAAGTACGTGCACGGCGACTACGATTTGTTCGGCATCGCGCCGGCCGACGACCCCACCCGTATCCGGCGGCGCAACGAAGAGCTGTCCGGGCAGAAGCATTCGCGCGGACCGAACACGCAATCGGTCCAGTTCGCGTTCAATGCCTTGAGTGGCCTGCCGCTCGTCAAGCACGGCGAGCAGGAGCTGTTCGCCGGCTTCGACGAGGAGTCACTGGACGTGTTCAAGCCCGACGGCAGCACGCGCACCCTGAATTCCGCCTCCGAGGCGATGCTGTTCTACAGCACCGAGCTCAAGGGCCGTCAGATCTTCGCCGGTGACGGCCTGCCGGCGGGCGGCTTGTGGCTCAAGCCGCAATCGGAGGGCGACACCCTGGCGCACGCCATTGCCGAGATGATGGTCGCCCTCACTCGCCCGTGAGGCGCCACGCGCGACATCAATGAGAGCTGGCCGCGGCGTCGCCTCATTCCTGGCTACACTGGCCGCGCCAGACCGCCCGGACGGTGGAAGAAACGAGGTCGTAATGCATAGGTTTGCCGTCGTTGTCGCTTTGCTGACTGTCGTGGCAGCAGGGCCAGCCAGCGCACAGGACATTGATGCGGTCTTCAAGGCGTTTGGCCTCCTGGGGACATGGTCGCCGAATTGCAGCGACAAGAGCCAACCGCGCTTGACGTTCGCGGGTGGAAGCAAACCCACCGCGTCGTTCAACAATCCGGCGCGCGATGAGTCTGGGGAAGCAAGTGTCACTGCAGCCGAACGCGTGTCGGACGAGAAAGTGTCGGTGACCGTGACGCCCGCCAAGAGGAATGGCAAGAGCGTCGACCCCAAATCGTCGGAGAGCCGGCCACAGATCATGGCGATCGAGAAGGTCGGCGATAAGATCAAAGGGCCCAGCGGACCGACGCTCGAGAGGTGCGCCAACTAGACCCGCCTTCGGTCTCTGTCGCCGTTTCGTCTGAAGTCGCCAAGCTCGGTATGACAACCAAGGCCCTTGATGTCGTCAAGCGACTTGATCTCCTTGCGGAACCAGCCGCCCATCTGCGCTCCGGTGTGGAGACCCGGCACGTAGACCGTGTTGTAGTCGCGCAGGATATCGTTCACCAGTTCGAGCCCGCCGCCGCAGATCATCCACGCATTGTGCTGGCGCATGTTCATGCCGAACGGCAGCGTCGTGGCGAACGCGAATGTCGGATCCATGCCTTGCACGCTCTGGATCGGCGTGCCTGGAGGAAGCCTATCCGGCCCGGCGGCTTCTGTGACCTCGGCAACGATGCAGCTCGGAACGGGCTGCCGTGCGATGAACGCGAGCCGCGTTGCGAGACGTTTCGTTCAGGGCTTTGCCTTGCACCTGCCGTCAGTCTTCAGGCCCGCCCCTGCTCATTCGTCATATGACAGCAGCAGGGAATGCATGGATTTGCGCCCTGCACAGGCCATGATCGGGGTGCTCGAATGCCCGAGCGACGTCTCCCGCTGGCCCGGAGAATTCGGCCGACTGACCATGACCACGACTGACGCCCCCGACGATTCCGTCAAACGGCTGTTGCCGTGGCTGGTCGCGGTCGCCTTCTTCATGCAGGCACTGGACACGACCATTCTCAATACGGCGGTGCCGGCGATCGCCCACGCCATGAACGTCACACCGCTCAGCGTCAAATCGGTGCTGGCGAGCTATACGCTGAGCCTCGCCGTCTTCATCCCGGTGAGCGGCTGGATGGCCGACCGCTTCGGCACGCGCCGCGTGTTCGCCTCAGCGATCGGGCTGTTCACTGCAGGTTCGATCCTGTGCGGGCTGTCGACCAGCATCGAGACGCTGGTGGCTTGCCGCATCCTGCAGGGCATGGGCGGCGCCATGATGATGCCGGTTGGTCGCCTGACGCTCGCCCGCACCTTTGCCAAGGTCGACCTCGTCAGGATCATGAGCTTCGTCGCCGTTCCCAGCCTGATCGGACCGATGATCGGGCCCGTGGCGGGCGGCCTGATCGTCGTCTATCTCGACTGGCGCGTCGTGTTCTACGTCAACGTTCCGGTCGGCCTGCTCGGGCTCTACTTCGTCGGCCGCTACCTGCCCGACTACCGCGAGCAGACCCATCCACTCGACTACCCGGGCCTCGTGCTGTTCGGCGGCGGCATCGCCATGCTGTCGTACGCGCTTGAGGTGTTCGGCGACCATACGCTCGGTCCCACCGAGGTCCTGGTACTGCTGGCGATCGCCGCGGTGCTGCTCATCGGCTACGGCGTGCGCGCCACGCTGACGGCGTTCCCGCTGCTCGACCTCGCCCTGTTCCGCATCCGCACCTTCCGCGCGTCGGTGAACGGCGGCTTCTTCACCCGACTGGGCCTGGGCGGCATCCCGTTCCTCTTTCCCCTGCTGTACCAGGTGGGACTCGGCTTCTCGCCCGTACTATCGGGCCTGCTCGTCCTGCCGCAGGCCGTCGCCTCGGTCGGCTTGAAGAGGTTCGTGCCCGCTATCCTGGAGCGGCTGGGCTATCGCACCGTGCTGGTCGGCAACACCATCCTGGTCGGGCTGATGATCATGTCGTTCGCGACCGTGGGCGGCGACACGCCGCTATGGCGGATCGTCGTGCAGGCCTTCATCCTGGGTACCTTCACGTCGATGCAGTACACCAGCATGAACACCCTGGTGTATGCCGACGTCTCGGGTCCGCAGACCAGCGGCGCCAGCACCATCGCCGCCACCGGACAGCAGCTCGCCATCAGCTTCGGCGTCGCCGGCGCGGCCTTGGTCGCCGCCGTCTTCGTGCCAACCGGGATGCACTCCCATCCCGCCGCCATCGTCCACGGCGTGCAGCACGCCTTCCTGGTCCTGGGCGGGTTGACGATCCTGTCGTCGGTGGTCTTCCTGGAGCTGAAGTCCGACGATGCCCGGGGCCTCAGCCATCATGATGCGGCGCAACACCATGAGCACGAGCATTAGATGGCTGGCACAGCACGCTTGCGCATCCCGCTACACTCCAGGGTCGCAGCTTCCCTTCGGCGGATTGTCCGGTCAGCCCTCGATAGTGGCCGTCGCCACGGCACGAGCGATATCGGCCATGCCGGCGTTCTTGTCCGTAACGGACGAAGCCGTTTGCGTCATCAGGATCGTGAGCAGGATCGGTTTGCGGTTGGGTGGCCAGATGATGCCGGTGTCGTTGTTCGTTCCGTATTCTCCGGCCCCGGTCTTGTCGCCGACGCGCCAATCCTTCGGAACGCCGGCGCGGACCTTGGTACCGCCGGTTTTGTTGGCGATCAGCCAGGCCGTCAACTGATCCCGCGACTTCGCCGAAAGCGCACTACCCAAAGCGAGAGTCTGCACGGTCTTGGTGAGAGCACTGGGCGACGTCGTGTCGCGCGGATCGTCCGGCTTGGCCTCGTTGAGCTCGGTCTCCCAACGATCGAGGCGGCTCACTTCGTCCCCGATCGAGCGCAGGAACAGCGTCAATCCCTCCGGCCCGCCGAGCTCCTTGAGCATCTGGTTGCCCGCGGTGTTGTCGCTGGTGGTGATAGCGGCCGCGCAGATCTCGCCCAACGGCATGCCGGCGCCGCCGACGCGCTCCTTGGTCACGGGCGAATAGGTCACGAGGTCGGCCTCCTGGAAGACGACGCGCCGGGCGAGGTCCTCCTCCCCGCGATCGACACGGGCCAGGATGGCGGCGCCGGCCAGCGCCTTGAAAGTGCTGCACATCGGGAAGCGATCGTCGGCCCTGTGCGTCCAGGTCCTGCCGCTTTCGAGGTCGCGAAGCACCACACCGAGGCGTGCCTTGAGCCGCTGCTCCACCTCGAGGATCGTCCTGGTTACCCGGTCATCGGATCCAGACTGCGCGAAGGCCGGCGGTACGGCCAGCCCCATGAGCGATAGCGCGACAGCACGACGACCGGGATTGAGCATGCGACCTCCTCCTGCAAACGCTGACCCTTCCTTTCCCTTACGGAGATGGCGTCGCCAAGGCAGCCTCGAGGAACTCCATGCGATCCTTCCCCCAGAACATCTCGTCGCCGACGAAAAAGGTCGGCGCACCGAAGACACCGCGCGCCATTCCTCCCTGGGTTTCGGCGATCAGTTTTTTGCGCACCGGCTCGCTTTCGGACAAAGCCTCGAACTCGGCCGGATCGACGCCCATTCGCCGCACGATCGGATGCAAGCCCGCATAGTCGGCAATGGACGCGTCGTTCTGCTCCCAGTAGGCCTGGAACACGGCATCGATGTACGGCCATTCCTTGCCAATCCGCCGCATCGCGAGCGCGCCGCGCAGGACACGGCTGGTCTTGATCGGAAATGCATCAGGCATGCGGAAGGGCAGCCTGTACCGTTCCGCCCAGCGCCGCAGGTCGACGAAGCGATGGCTGAGCTTGGCCGGCGGCTCATCCATCAGGACGTAGGCTTGCGCGCGAAACACGTAGCCCAGGTTGAAGGGATGCGAGATCAGGCGCGCTCCGTGGCGCGCGACGATCGGTCGAACGAGATGAAGCGCGAAGTAGCTGTTCGTGCTGCCGATGTCCCAGAAGAAGTCGACATCACGTGCCACGACCACCCCGGCTGCGTTGTTCCATCGTGGCATCGGCGAAGTTGGATGAGAGATGGCGACCCATCGTAGACGAGATTTAGTGCCAAGCTGTCCAGGATGTCGAGCCTGCGCGGTCCAACGCTGGCTGATTCAAGGGAAAAACCCGTAAATCTCCCCGTCATCAGCCTTCAGATCATCGATGTCGGAATGATCGCGCTACATTCTCGCAATGTCGTTGACGGCTTGGGGTCGGGAGACCATCGCCTCACCGATGGCGGACACGATCCTGGGTTCGGACATGCGGGGCACAGACGAAGCATGCGCCAATCATCGAGCGTGCCGCGTGAAGACAAGATCGTGATTCTTCACATTGGCCGGGTGGCACTCGAAACATGTCTCGTGCTGCGCGCGGTCCACGGCCTTCACATCAAGAGCCTCTCCCCGGACGACGCCTCACGTGGGGACCTTGCGGCCGAGGAAATCGCGGATCAGCGGCACCATTTCGTCGGCTCTGTCCTTGAGCGCAAAGTGCCCGGTATGGATGAGGTGGAACTCGACCGCAGGAAGGTCGCGCTTGTAGGGATAGGCCCCGTCGGAGGGGAAGATCTTGTCGTTCTTGCCCCACACGATCAGCGTCGGCGGCTGATGCTTGCGGAAATAAGCCTGGACGGCCGGATAGAGCGGCAGATTGGTAGGGTAATCGTAGAAGAGATCCATCTGGATCTCGGCGTTGCCAGGCCGGTCCAGCAGCGCCTGATCGTGAATCCAGTTGTCCGGCGCGACGCGGCTCAGATCGCTGACACCATCGGTGTACTGGAATTTCGTGGTCTCCGGCGCCACCAGCACACGGAGCGCCCTGCGATGAGCTTCCGAGTGATCGGACCAGTAGGCCTTGATCGGATCCCAGTCTCATCACGCGAAGCCTCCGACTGACGGATGCGTAGCGCGTTGCGGCACAACCGGTCAGCCCGTATGATCGGGAGGAACCTTCCCGAAATCTGAAAGGGCGGAACGCCCATGGACCGCTTGGAGGCGATGTCGGGAAGTGTCGGGCGAGTACCAGGTTCCGAAAGGGGAACTGGCGGTGACGGCCCCTTGGACATACGCATTTGCTGCCGCTCACGGTCGAATTCCTCGCGGCCTATCCCGATATCTCGTTGCGACTTGTCTTGAACGATCGTGTCGTCGATGCGACCGAGGAGAACATCGACGTTGCCGTACGCGTCGGGGCTCTTCCGGACAGCAACATGATCGCCACTCGCATCGGCTCGATCCGCATCGTCGTTTGCGCGAGCCCGGCGTACCTGAAGATCCGTGGCAAGCCGAAGCAGCTCAGCGATCTTGGAAGGCATGATTGCATCGGCATCGATAACCATGCGATGCCGTCGGCCTGGAAATTCGTGCGAGGTCGGAGCGGCAAGGTGGTACCCATCCGCTCCCGGCTCTGCGTTAATACTTCCGAAGCGGCGGTATTGGCGGCGATCGAGGGCGCCGGTCTGGCTCGTGTGATGTCGTACAAAATGGACGCCGCCAGGCGAGCTGGAAAACTGGCGATCGTGCTGGAGAAATTCGAACCGGAACCCCTTCCGGTGCATATTCTCTATACGCCGCGAAAGCTGGTGCCGCTCAAGCTGCGCGCGTTTCTCGACTGGATGACTCCCAAGCTCAAAGCGCGGCTGACCTTGGCTTGAGCGCGATTATCCGGTGACCCTCTCGGTGCTGGCCAGCCCGCCTGCGACAAGACAGGCCGAACGCAACGGACGCGGGCGATCAGGCCTAGCCTCGCCGGCGGCGCGGCAGCGTCTGGCGCGCCGCTCAGGAATTCGGCTTAGGCAGAGTGGTCGGAACGATCCGCAAAATCTTAAAGCCGCGCTGGCCAAGCTTCTCGGCCTCCGCTTCTGCCTCTGCCAGAGTCGAATAGCCCAAGCCGACCTCGGTCGTGGCGCCAGGAGCGACCGTCCAAACCATATGCTTGCCGAAAGCTTGCTGTGTCATTGCCCCTTATGACCCGTTCCGGGGACGGGCGCGAGGATTCTCTTATCTGGAACAACGTCGCGGCACGCGACGCCTCCAGCAGCCAGAAAAATGGGGGCGGGCCACCGGGGAGCGGATTTCCCAGGAGAGCGCTCGGCGGCTGGTAGTCAGCGTGCGGCAGAACGAAACCTCGGCTGCCCGGTCGCCCGCCGCCGCTCGGCCTCAGTGGCTGGCCATCGGCGTAGGGTCGCCAGGACGAGCACCGCCGGGCAGGCGTCGCGGGCCGCTGCCTACAGTGTATGGTCTCGCGTCGCTGGAAACGCCCTTGTCCGGCGGCTCAGAGACGGTGACGCCCGTGGGTTTTTCGAAGCCCGGCGGGCGTCATTTGCCCGGACCTCGACAACGATTCGATTAGCCGAATTCTGAGGGCTTAATCACCATCGTTTTCGCTCCAGCCGCGTTCTCCTCGAGGCGTGACGCGGATTCCTCCAACTCTTCAGCGTGCCGACTCAAGCGTCGGCGGTCCGACTCCAGGCCCATCGTTGCAGAGAGGCGTCGAGCGCGGCGGGAGAGATCACGCAGTGCGTCAGCTTGCTGGAGGAGGCTTTCCTTTGATGCAGACATTTCTTCATCTCCGGCGGGCGAAGCAGGTTCTGTTGATTCACGAAGGACGCCTCCCGAACCAGTAGCCCGCCATTACGAGGGCGAGGCCGGGGAGGAAAGCGAAGGTCAGGGCAATGGCGTTCAGTCCGCCGTCCGCGAGGAAGAGACCGCCGACACTAGGCCAGCCATATCGCATCCAAGAAAATGCGATGACGCAGAGCGTCACCATGCATCCGAGGACGAGGAAGCCCACACCAAGAACCTTCAGGAAAAAGCTCATTGTGGCCCCCGCAAAAAGGCGTAGCCCAGGATCAGGAGCAGCAAGAAAACTGGAAATACGATCGGCGGAACAAGCCACTTCTTCATCAGTGCTACCTCGACGCGGTCATCGGCGGGAGCACACGACTCTCTCGGCCATCACAAGCCATTGCTTAGTGGGTGATGGTGGCGCAAGCGTATACGCTCGACGTACGATCCGCCATCGCCTTATCTCCCGCTGGAGATGCATGATTGGCCCGAGATGACCTCAAGTCGCCAACGCCGGTTCCAAGGTCGGTTCATATGCTTACCAAGGCTTGCGATTCACGCGTTTCGGGTTGAGCCCAGGGTGTTGGTCGACGTCGCCTTCCCGAACGCCAGCGTGACCGGCGATGGAAGCGGCGAGCGCGCCTGGCGCAGCGGCGCAAGGCGGCACGCGGGTCCCCTTGATGGTAACGCCTCGAAATCGTCATCCTTCCGGCATTGAGCGTCGTCGCCGGGCGTAAGCGATGCCCCAGCCATGGCCTAGTAACGCCGCGACAAGGGAGCCTGACAACACGCCAAGCTTGGCGGCGGCCAGCAGGTTTTCGTTGATGAAGGCCAGCATGGCGATGAAGATCGACATGGTGAATCCGATCCCGGCCAGCAGGCCAATCAGGAAAATTCCACCCCAGGTCACTCCCGGCGGCAACTGGCTCCAGCCCAGGCGCACCATGAGCCAGGTAACAGCCACGATCCCCAACGGCTTACCCGCCACGAAGGGCAGCGGCTACGCCTGCCATCACGAGCTGCGCATCCCTGGTGGCTAAGTTGACGCCTCCGACGCTCACGCCGGCATTCGCCAGCGCGAAAAGCGGCATGATCCCGAAGGCGACCCAAGGATGGAGCGCTGCCTGCACCCGAACCACCGGCGGCAGAATCTCACGTTGAGCCAGCCGGAGTTGCTGCAGCGGCCGGGCGAGGCGGTTTTCATCGTGCGCCGACGCCGCATCGCCGTTTCGCAGCTCTTCGGCGACACGAGAGACGACGTCTACTGGTTGATCACGCATCGGGAGGGGCCGCACGGGAGTCGTCAGCCCCAACACGACTAAGCCCGAACACCGTCAGGATACCGAAGGCTGCGATCATGAAGCCCATGGGGTCGAGGCCACCCGAGTAGAAGAACGCGATGATCAAGACAGCGACGACGTCGTCTATGATTGCCAGGGCAAGCAGGAAGACCTGCACATTGCTCGGGATGGAGCGGCCAAGAAGAGCGAGCACGCCTACAGCAAAGGCGATATCTGTCGCCGTAGGCACTGCCCAACCAAGGCTGCGAACCGGGTCGGCGTTTAACGCCAAGTAGATCACCGCCGGTACGGCAACGCCTGCTGCGGCCGCGGCCACAGGCAGGAGCGCTTGCTTTAGCTCACTCAACGCGCCTTCGTGGATTTCGCAACAATCCGGAGGAGATGGCGCACAGTTTGGAAGCGGACCGGCGTCGACGCAAGCTGCCCCGCTCCGCCATTGGCCGCCTTAGCTCATCGCCGTCGGCTCACGCGACAAGTCGCATTCGACCCGGCGACGGAGACTCACGGCGTGATCTGCACCTCGACCGACATGCCTTGAAACGCGTCAGTTGCTCCCTGGAAGATCCCGCTGATCGGCATCACCTGATTTATGATGCGTCCGACGGCGACAGGGATGAGGTTGAACCCGCCGACGCCGCGGTTGGTCGGATCGAAGGTGATCCAACCCGCTCCTGGCAGGAAGATCTCGGCCCACGCATGGGTCGAGCCCGCGTCGCCCGCGTCGCGATCGGGATTGCAGAGGTAACCCGAGATGACTCGCGCGCCGAAGCCCAGTTTGCGCGCCGCCTCGATGAACAACACGGCAAGATCGCGGCACGATCCCCAGCCGCGCTCCAACGTCTGCAGTGGCGATTGTGTGCCTTCCTCCTCGCGGCTCTGGTAGGAGATCCGCTCGAAAACGCCGGTGGCCAGGTCTTTCAGCAGGGCCAGCGTGTCGGTCTCCCGGCCGCG
>Ga0310811_10006660_pt1 | contig 14773 bp, 15 predicted proteins | sample YCmetagenome_FD_207642 | JGI IMG/M metagenome (GOLD analysis project Ga0310811, IMG submission 207642) | Soil microbial communities from experimental microcosm in Duke University, North Carolina, United States - YC | ecosystem: Engineered > Artificial ecosystem > Soil microcosm > Unclassified ...
CTTTCTTTTGTGTTGACGGCATCGATGGCCCGGGATGCCGGTGCATCCATCCTGTTACGGGTGGATGACCTGGACCGGGACCGGGTGGAACCTGCGTTCCTGGAAGATATCTTTGAAACGTTGCGCTTTCTCGGCATACCCTGGGATGAGGGACCGGTGGATGTCGGGGACTTTGAGCAACGCTGGTCGCAGCTGCGCCGGATAGATCTGTATACGCAGGCGCTGGAATTGTTGCGAGGCAGCGGGATGGTGTATGCCTGCTCTTGTAGCCGGGCTCAGCTGGCTGGCGCGGGTGGAGATGGGGGTTATCCGGGGACCTGCAGGGATAAGGGACTTTCGCTGGATATGCCGGACGTGAATTGGCGGTTACGGACCGAGGGGCGTGTGCTGCCGGCGGAGATGCGGGACTTTGTGGTACGGAAGAAGAATGGTTTCCCGGCGTACCAGCTGACATCGGTCGTGGATGACATTCACTTTGGGGTGGACATCATTGCCAGGGGAGAAGATCTGCTCCCTTCGACGCTGGCCCAGATGTATCTTGCGGATGTGCTGCTGGTGGCGGGAATGGCGGAGGCAGCGGTGTTCAAGAAGACGGCCATTTTTCATCATGCCTTGCTGACGGCGGAGAACGGAGAAAAATTATCCAAGTCGGCGGGTTCGACGTCGATACAATATCTGCGGCGGCAGGGGGCTACCCCTACGGATATCTTTTCGCTTATTGCGCGATCTGTGGGATGGGAGGAGCCGGTTCCGGACTGGTATCGGCTAGCCACACTACTTTTTGCTCGGGGGTATGGTCTAGGCCAATAATATCCTTGTATAGCGCGGGGCGACGGGCCAGGCGATAGCGATAGCCGCCGGACTGTTTAAGCTTTTCGGGGTTGAGGGTTGCGATAGCGATGTCGTTGCCCAGGGTGCGGCATTCGGCGAGGATATCGCCGAAGGGGTCGAGGATCATGGAACAGCCATTCTTCAACTGGTCGTCGTCCATCCCGATGGCGTTGGAGAATACGGCATAGACGCCATTATCATAGGCCCGTGCGGGGAGCCATTTCATGAGCCATTCGCGGCCTTTCAGCCCGTCGAACTCGATGCGGAGGGAGGTGGGGTCGGTTTCGCGGTTGGCCCAGAGCTTTGGATCGACGAAGCCGGCGCCGGGGCGGGTGGAAGGGGTACACATCGTGACGTGCGGCATGAAGATGATATCGGCGCCGAGGAGGGCGGTGGCCCTGACGTTCTCGATGATATTGTTGTCGTAGCAGATGAGGATGCCGCATTTCCAGCCTTTGAGATCGAAGACGACGTATTCGTTGCCGGGAGTGATATGCGGGTTGATAAAGGGATGGATCTTACGGAATTTGGCGATGAGGCCGTTCTTGTCCACGGCCACGTAGGGCTTATATATTTTATTCTCCTTATCTTTTTCGAAGAGGCCTGCGAGGACGACGATGTTGTTCTCGCGGGCGATGGCCATGAGAGCCTTGATGCTCGGACCGTCGGGGACGAATTCGGCGAGGTCGAGCATTTGCTGTTTGCTGAGATTCCGGGCGAAGGTATACCCGCTGATGCTGCATTCGTGGAAGGCGATGGCATCGGCGCCGGCGGCTGCTGCTTTAGCGGAGAGATCGCGGATAATGGACAGGTTATGTTGTTTGTCGCCGCTGGCCATTTCAAATTGGGCGGTGGCGATGCGGATATTTTTCATTCCATGAAGATAGGATTTTTTGGTCGAGGCTCCATCGGTAGCCGGGATAGGCCGCAAGCATGAGGCAGGCGGCGCTGACGGTGAATACGGAGTAGCCGAGGGGAGAAGTGATGCCGCTGGCGATGGACATGCAGATGGCGAAGCTGAGAGCGAGGCCGAAGCCGGCGTAGGCGGCCCAGCGGGTGAAGAGGCCGACGATGAGAAGAATGCCACAGGAGATTTCGATGATGGTAGCGATGATGGCGAAGACTTCGGCGAGGCCATAGGGCAGGAAGAACATCAGCTGATGGGCGTATTTGGTGAAATGGGCCCAGTCGCCCCAGCTGATATAGGATTTGCCGAAAGGGCCCCAGGCGCCGATGCGGTCGAGACCGAACCAGGCGAAGGCGGAGCCGATGGAGAGGCGGAGGTAGAGTTGGGCAATGGAGGGGAGCATGGTTTATTATTTACTGTAAAGTTGCGGGATTCTTTGTTTGTTTTCATGGGCCAGATGAGAGAAAGGGAGTAGGCCAGGGGCGGTGTTGGCGGGTGGCGTTGGTTTGTTGCGGATGTGGCTATCATTTGTAGCAAAGGAAGACCGATTCGGCCGGTTGGGTGGCGAAGACGAGGAATCCTTTGAGGTCTTCGGGGGTGAGGACGCGGACGGTGAAGCCGGCGGCTTTGAGGCGGCGGAGATAGTCCCTGAGGGTGTAGATGCGGACGTGGTCCTGCTGGCCGAAGAGAGCGGCCTGGCGTTTGGGGTCGTCGATGGTTGGTTCTTCGAGGGTGTCGTTCAAAGTTTCTGAATAGGGGACCTGCAGGATGGCGATGCCATTTGGCGTGAGGACACGATGCATCTCGCGCATTGCTTTTTGGTCGTCAGGGATGTGTTCGAGGATATGGTTGGCGATGAGGAGGTCGAAGCTGTTGTCTTTGAACGGCAGTTGTGTTGCGTCGGCGTAGCGGATGTGGGGGTCGATGGAAGTATAGAAGCCGGGGGCCGTATCGGCGGTGGTGACGGTGGCGCCTGTTGCGGTCCGGCTCAGCCAGCGGTACAGGTTCTTTTCGGGGGAGAAATGGAGGATTTGGGTTTTTGAGTCTATGGCGAGGTGCTTTTCGATGACGGCTTTTATGAGGCGCTCGCGGTTCTTGCTGCCGCATTGCGGGCAGTAGACGTTCTCGCCAAAACCAGCGATGACGTGGTACTTCCCGATGGCCGGGGCGATGTCGGGGCCGGGGTAGTCGGGGACGAATTTTTTATAGACTGCGCCACAGAAATTGCAGGTGAAGCCCGCGCCTTTGAAACGGCGATACGTCAGTTTGTAATATTGGTTGGTGAGCCACGCGCGGGAAGAGCGATAGTTGGATTGTAAGGGATGGTAGATATTTAATTTTTGTAAAAGCGATTTGACGCGCGGGTTCATGCGCTCAAGGTACGTATTTTTCAGAGGCCATATTGTTTGAGGACCGCGTCTGGCACGCCTTCCCATTTGCCGGGTGAATTGCCTTTATAGCCGAGGTCCCCGATGCCCATTTTGCTGGTGAAGAAACCTATGGCGGTGAGGTCACGTATCTTGTTGAAGAAGGCGACGCCGGGTTGCATATCGGGTTTGGCGATGAAGGGGTAGGCGATGTCGTTGAGGACTTGGAGGCGTTGGTCGGCGGTGCTGTCGTTGAAATCTTTTTCGAAGCGGCGGAGGCATTCGGTATCGAGCCAGCGGAGGCCGCCGCGCATGGGGAGCTGGTGTTGGGGTTCGTCCTTGACGATGAACTCGATGAATTCGGGGACGCCGGCATCGGTAGCGCTGCCACTGTGCTCATCCTTTGGGATGATGATATCAGCGAGGAGGTGGATGGTGGCCATTTCACGGGGGGTGAAGAAGGTGAGAGTGGCGATGGATCTGTCGCGGGCGACCTCGAAGTCCTGGCGGCCGGTGGTGTCGATGGATTTTATGGCGGGGTTTGCGGCCGCGTTGGCGTCGGTTGGGGTGCTTTTACAAGCTTCGAGGATGGTGGTTGCGGAGATGGCGCCGAGGCCGAGGGCTCTAATGGTATCGCGGCGGTTCATATGTTTTGCTTTTTTCGTTGTTCAAGTATATAATCGGCGGTGCGCATGGAGAGTGCGAGGATGGTCCACGTGGGGTTCTTTTCGGACTGTTGGGTGAAGACCGATCCGTCGGTGACGAAGAGGTTCTTACAATCGTGGGTTTGGCCCCATTTGTTGAGCGGCGCCTTTTTGGGATCGTCGCCCATGCGGATCGTGCCGACCTCGTGGATGCCTTTGCCGGGTTTGTCGAGGCCGTAGTTGGTATCGGGGCCTTGTGGCGGAACGAGGGAGATGCCACCCATGGCTTTGACGATGGCTTGTGCCGTCTCCTGCATGTGTTTGGCCTGGGCGATGTCGTCGGAGGTCCATTTGTATCGGAAGCGCAGGACGGGGATACCGTATTTGTCGACGGTGCTGGGGTCGATCTCGCAATAGTTGTCTTCCCGGGCGGTGGAGGCGCCGTGACAGCCGACGCCGGCCATTGTTCCATAGAACCTTCGGTAGTCCTGCTTTAACGAGGCTCCGAAGCCGCCCGCGGGTTTTGTCTTTCCGTCGGGGCCGGGAATGAATCCATTGAGGAAGGGTACGGCGGCGCCTTCGAAACCGAAGTAGCCGCCATAGCCCGGCATGAACATGCCGCCGAAGATCTCGAGGTGATAGCCACGGGAGAAATTCTGTTTGCGGCTGTCGAGCCACCAGGGGGCGTAGAGATGGAGGCTGCCAACGCCGTCCTCGTTGAAGCGGGGCCGGTCGACCAGCTGTGGCAGCACGGCTGCTCCGCCGCCCTGGGTGGAGTCATGCAGATATTTACCGACGGCGTTGCTGCTGTTGGCGAGACCGTTGGGATGAGTGGCCGACTTTGAATTGAGCAGGATGCGGGCCGACTCGCAGGTGCTTGCCGCGAGGATGACGGTGTTTGCTTTGACTTGGTATTCCTGCATGTCGTCCCTGCTGATGTAGGAGACGCCGGTGGCGAGGCCGTCCTTGCCGGTGAGAATCTCCCGGACCACGGCATTTGTGGCTATCGTGAGGTTGCCGGTCTTTATTGCGGGGATGACGAGACAGGAGGAAGAGGAGAAGTCCCCGTATATCTTGCAGCTGCGGTTACATTGACCGCAGAAGAAACAAGCCTGGCGATCGGTGTTGCCGGGTAAGGCCGCAGTGAGGATGGAGCCGCGCCCGGGGATGACGGGGATCCCGAGGCCGGTAGCGGCTTTTTTGACGAAGAGCTCGTTGAGCCTGGGTTTTGGAGGTGGCAGGAAGATGCCGTCGGGGTCGTTCTCGAGCTTCTCGATGGAGCCGTATACGCCGATGAGCTTATCTACTTTGTCATAGTAGGGTGCTATTTCGTCGTAGGTGATGGGCCAGTCGTCGCCGACGCCATAGGCCGTTTTGCATTTGAAATCCTTTGGACCCATTCTTAGCGAGATGCGGGCCCAGTGGTTGGTGCGGCCCCCGAGCATGCGGGAGCGGAACCATTGGAAATCGGAGCCGTCCTTTTGGGTATAGGGTTCGCCGTCGATCTGCCAGCCGCCGTAGGCCGCGTCGAAGTCGCCCATAGGGCGGGTAGCGTTGCCGCCGCGGCGGGGCGATTGATAGGACCATTTGAGCTGCTGGCTGTCTTTTGCCGGGTCGAAGAAGGGGCCGGCTTCGAGCAGGAGGACCTTGATGCCTGCGTTGGCGAGGGTATAGGCGGACATGCCGCCGCCGGCGCCGGAGCCGATGATGACGACGTCGTAGACGGTGGAGGATTTTATGAGCTGCATTTTGTTATTAGGTTTTTTGTGGCGGTGGTGCCGGCATAGTCGTCGAGGTATTTGCTGTCTTTTGAATACATTTTGAAAAGACCGCCTTCATACTCGATGCTGACCCAACCGGAGAAACCGGAGTCTTTTATAATTTTGAACATGCGGGTGAAGTCGGTTTCGGTGTCGGTGCCGTCGGGGTTGAAGAGATGGGTTTTGGCGTGGACGCCTTTTGCAAAGGGCATGAGCTCGGTGATGCCTTTGTAGCGGTCGTATTCTTCGAGGCATTTTGTCTTCATGTACCCGGCGATGTCCATGGTCTCCGGTTTTGTGCGGTTGACACAGAAATTGCCGAAGTCGGCGAGGGTGCCGCAGTGGGGGTTATTGACCTGTTTCATGACGCCGGCGAGCCAGGCGGCGTTGCAGGAGATGCCGACGTGGTTCTCGACGATGACGTCGACGTTCTGTTTGCGGCCATAGTCGATGAGGCGGCCGAGGCTGTCGACGGCGGCGGTGGCGACGTCTTCGGGCTTACCTTCGCCTTCGACGTTGACGCGGATCATGGGGCAGCCGAGGGTTGATGCGGCGTCGATCCATTTATAATGGTTTTCGATGGCTTTTGTACGGACGGTGTTATCGAGGTCACCGAGGACGCCTTCGCCGTCGACCATGATACGGAGGTTGTAGCAGCCGGCGTCGGCGGAGCGTTTTTTTAGCTCATTGAGGAAAGTCTGGTCCTTTGCTTTGTCGGCGAAAAACATGGAGCAGTAGTCCAGACCGGGGATGCCGAGCTCTTTTGCTTTGGCGGGGAAGTCGAGGGGTTTGAGCTGTTGGGTCCAGAACTGGCTGGCGAAGGAGAATTGGGAGACGGCGAGCTTGAAGAAGAGGTTATTGTTTTGGGGGGCGGCCTGCAGAAGTTTTGGCAGAGAAGAGGAGAGACTAAGGCCCGCGGCGCCGAGTGCGGCCTGGCGCAGGAAGTTTCGTCTGTTCTGTTTCATTTTGTAAAGTTTACGAAATGAAGATAGAGAAAAGATCTTATTATTTAGTAAGATTCACTAAATAAATTAATTTTGGCGTATGGACAGGGAACAGGAAATAAAGGAGTTTATCGTAAATGGGTACAAACATTACATTCCACATGTATCGATCGACTGTGCGATTTTCGGTTATCATGAACGGCAGCTGAAGGTATTGCTGATCAAACACAAGCTATTGAACGGGTGGTGTTTGCCGGGTGGTTATATCAAACGGACGGAGAACCTGGTGGAGGCGGCCAACCGGAATGTGAAGGAGCGGACGGGGATCGACGGGTTGTTCCTGCAGCAGTTCAAGACATTTGGCGATCCGAACCGGGTGAAGCTGGATGAATTTGACGAGGAGAAATGGTTTGCAGTAACGGGGGTACGGATGACGCGGGATAACTGGCTGCTGGATCAGACGATCTCGGTCGGCTTTTATGCGATAACGGATTTTTCTTCTTCTGTTCCTTCGCCGGATATCCTTGCCGATGCCTGTGCGTGGTTTGATATCCATGAGATCCCGCCGCTGGAGTTCGATCACGATGAGATGGTGAAGGAGGCGTTGCATACGATGCGGGTACAGCTGTATCATTATCCCATTGGGTATAATATGCTGCCTCCGACCTTCACGCTGGCGGAGATCCATTCATTGTACGAAACGCTGCTTGGGAAGAAGCTGGACATCAGCAATTTCCCGAAGAAGCTGATCGCACTTGGGCTGTTGAAGAAGACGGCCGAGAAGCGGAGCATTGGGGCGCATAGGTCGCCGTATTTGTATATGTTTGACAAGGTGTGCTATGATAACGCGTTGAAGGAGGGATTGGTGTTGAGTTAGGGGTGGTCGCAAAATGCGACCATTTTTGGGGACAGGCGGATACAGCACCGGATTAGCTATTGGGGGACACCGTGTAGGTTATATGTGTGGTCATCGGAGAGTGGACCGTTTTTGTGGGAATGAACGTGAGCTTTGTTTTGTCGACCCCGTCGAAGGGGCGGAGTCCGCTGCTGTGAATGAGGGGGGCGATGTGAAGTGTGAGCTCGTCGACATAGCCGCTATTAAGGGCCTGGCGGATGCAGTCGGCGCCGCCAGATATGCGGACGTCTTTGTTTCCCGCGGCGGCTTTTGCTTTTGCGAGGGCGCCTTCGAATCCATCATTGATAAAATAAAAGGTCGTATTGTCTTTTTGGACCCAGGGCTCGCGTTTTTCGTGGGTGAGCACATAGACCGGGGCCCTGAATAATCCTTCGGGCCAGCTTGCCTCGCCTTCTTCGAACATCCTTTTTCCCATCATCCAGGCGCCTGTCCGGGCGAATGTTTCCCTGATCAGCTGGCCGTCGGCATCGTCTTTCTCGCCTCTGTTGTCCATACTGTGGGTTTCCCAGAATGCTTTTTGGACGAACATCCAGTTGTGGATGGCGGGGCCGTTGTCGCCCATGGGATTTTTGGGGCTGCGGTTGTCGGCGGCCATGAAGCCGTCGAGGGAGATGGCGATGTCGATGAAGATCTTGCTCATTTGTTGTTGTTATTTGTTCAAAGGTATTCTACCCGTCCAACCGAGAAAATACCCGGGTGCGACTTTAAATGGGGGTGGTTGCGACAAAAATACTCATCATCATCGAATTGTTGGGGAATGGCTATCAGACCTTGAACGATCGAAGGGTCTGGTCGATCAGCGGGCTGATGGTTTCTAATTGGCTGACCAGACGAGTGGTATCAGCTTCGAGGGTCCCGGGATCGAGCGGCGTCCAGCCCTGCATGAGGGTCAGCGGGCCGTAGTCGAGGCTGAGATTCGGCCATTCGGGCGAATGGGGTTGGAACTTTGTCCTGAACTGCGTGGCGAATTCGCGGGAGGCTATTTTGTTGCCTTTGAGCTGGTGGAGTTTGAGTGCGTGGATATTATAGAGCAGCTGTCGTTGTTGAACGGACTTTTCGGTAACCCAAACGGAGAAGAATATACGGGCGGGGGCGGTCAGGGGTTGTTGAGGATCACTTGCCCATTCCGCTTTATAAACTTTGAGGGCGATGGCGCCCAGGATGGGGCCGGCGAAGTAGAGGAGATCGGGGTCGCGGGGGTTTTCTTCGCGGTATTTCGCGAGGGCGGACTTGAACGCACTAAGGCAAAAATTTGTGTCCATGGTGGCCTTTTGGGAAGATAGGACATTGTGCGGCGAATCGGTAAATTTGTAAAAATTAAATTTTATGGAATACAGAAGACTGGGACATTCGGGTATCCGGGTGCCGGTATTAAGCTTTGGAACGGGTACATTCGGCGGGGGTAACGAATTTTTTAAGGCCTGGGGCAGTACCGACGTGAAGGAGGCCACGCGGCTGGTCGACGTTTGTTTGGAGGCCGGGGTGAATCTTTTCGACACGGCGAATGTGTACAGCGGGGGCGCCGCGGAGGAGATCCTCGGGAAGGCGATCAGGGGCCGGCGCGACCAGGTACTGATCTCTACGAAGGCCACTTTCCCGATGGGTGAGGGGGTAAATGATTATGGGTCGTCACGGCTTTTCCTGCTCCAGGCCTGCGAGGATAGCCTGAAGCGACTGGGTGTAGACCATATCGATATCTATCATATGCACGGCTTTGACGCCAATACTCCCATGGAAGAAGTGTTGCGGGCGTTGGAGACCCTGGTGCAGAGCGGGAAGGTGCGGTATATCGCCTGTTCGAACTTCTCGGGATGGCACCTGATGAAATCCCTTTCGATCTCGGAGCGCTATGGATGGTCGAAATATGTGGCCCATCAGGCTTATTATTCCCTGCTTCACCGGGATTTTGAATGGGAGCTGATGCCGCTGGCGATCGACCAGGATGTGGCGACTATTGTGTGGAGTCCGCTGTCAAGTGGCAAGCTGAGCGGCAAATACCGCCGCGGGAAGCCGATGCCGGCCGATGCGCGGGTGGCGCAGGGTGGAAACCCGGTGGTGGGAGAAGCTTCTGATGATGAACGTTTGTATGGGATCGTCGACGTGCTCGACGAGCTAAGCCAAGAGACCGGTAGGAGTGTTGCGCAGGTGGCATTAAACTGGCTGTTACAGCGACCGACTGTCGCCAATATCATTATCGGCGCCCGCAATGAGGAGCAGCTGAAGCAGAACCTGGGGGCTGTGGGTTGGAATCTTTCTATCGACCAGGTGAAGCGGCTCGATGCTGTTAGTGAGGTGTTGCCGGCGTATCCTTACTGGCATCAGCGGCAGTTCCCTATGCTGAATACGGCGCCGGAGCTGTACCCGCGGTGGTAGCGACCGGTGAGCGTGAGGAGGAGGCGTTTGCAGGTCGGCGGACTTTTGCGGGGTCGGCCGGCGGTTGACCTTATCTGAAACTGTAGGAGAGGCCGGCGTTGAATTGCAGCCGCTCGATGGGGTAGGCGGTCCGGATGGCGAGAAGGCCCTGGGCATAGACAGAGACCCGCGCTTTTCCCGGCTTTGCGCTGAGCTTTGTGGAGGAAAAAAGGCCTTTTGTGTTGTTGGTCAGCTGGAGATAGAAAAGTTGGTTGTCGAGGCTCAGCGGCCACCTGGGAGAGGCGGGTATCCCGGACCATGAGCTGCCGATCGCATAGATGTTGCCGCTAAGACAGAATTGATCGAGTCCGTGGCTGTAGGCATAGCTGAAGAAGAGCAGATGTTTTGTGGAAGTCTTTATCGTTGCGGTTCCTTCATAGTTGAGCGTACGCTGGGCCGAGAGGCGGTTTTTGCCGCCTGCCGGGATATCGGCGAAAAATAAAAACAAATTAGCACCGAGGATCACATCGACCTTCTTTCTGTGGACGACGGCAAACCGAAGGTGGTTATTGGCTATCCAGGGTTTGCCATTCATCCCGAGGGAAAGGTCGGGTTCGTAGCTGAGCCTGCCTATTTTTAGCGAGAGCCCTGCCGTCAGGATGGGGTTTTTAAAGGAACCGCCTTGAACAGGGGCGAGACCTTTGCCGGCGGTTGTGAGCTGCTTTTGGAAATACCCGGCGCCGGTGGTATCGGCGGTTATGGGCCGGGTCCCGCAAAATGCGGTGAGGGATTGGAGGAGGACGAGGGTGGTGAATAGCTGTTTCATAATCCGAATTGTCTTAGGTGGTGGTCGGCATGTTTATAGGCGAGGATACCGGTCTGCTCTCTTGTAACCTTGCCGAAGAAGGGGTGGAAGAACCCGGGATTGGAGAAGGAGGCGTATTCTTTTATCAGGATGATCCATTTCACCGATTCAGCATGGGTGTCGCCGTCGCCGGTGACCATGAAGTCGCGCACGGAGGGCATATTCCTGGCGAATGGACCTTCTTTCAACAGATCGCGCAGCGCTTTTTTGCCGAGGATCAGGCCGAGGGGGACGCGTTTGAACCTCTTCTTGCCGTGGGCCATTTCATCCCATAGCGTACAGTGTTTGAGCATTTGATACAGGGTCATACTACCCCATTGGCGGGTGCCGGCCGTGTGGAGGGCGCCGATGCGTTTTATCAGCTCGGCGCGAGTGGCGGGATCGAATACGGTTTTGTCGAAGGCGTTTGTTACCGGGGTGGTTGTTGACGGGGCGTTCGTGGTGGTGGCAAATGTGGCCGGGATTGCGTTTGCTGGATTCATGATCGGTATTTTGTAAGAAGACAATACCCTTCCCAGAATCCGGACATCGGCGTCCCGGAATTTTTTGGCTGCTATTTGAGATTGATCTTCAGTGAGATCGAGGAGGTTAGCGTTTCAGCATCCGTTCTTCGATGATCCGCATCAGGGGTTCGCGGAAATTGCGGCTTACCGGTAGGTATTGGTCCTGGACGAGGACCTGGTTACCCTCCATTGCCGTTATTTTTGAGAAATTGATCAGATAGGACTGGTGGACCTTGACGAAGCTCGCGGCCGGAAGCTGGCTTTCGATGCTTTTTAGGGTCAGGTAGGCCAGCAACTGGCGTCCCGGAAGGTGGATGCGGACGTAATTGCCGAGGCTTTCGATGTAGTTGATGTCCTTTAGCTCCAGCTTTTCGATGCGTTTTTCGCAACGAACAAAAATAAAATCAGTATGACGGTGTTGCTTTAGTTCTGCAAAATCGCGGGCCTTTTGAACGGCTTTGAGGAAGCGATCGAAGGCGACCGGCTTTAGCAGGTAGTCGATGATATCCAGCTCATATCCTTCCAACGCATATTTTGGAAAGGCGGTGCAGAGGATGACCATCGGCGGATTCACGAGGCTTTTCAACCAATCGAGGCCGGAGACCTTTGGCATTTCGATATCGAGGAGGATGAGATCGACGGGAAATGTTTCGAGGTAAGTCTCTGCGCGGGCTGTGTTCTCGAACTGGCCGGCGACCGTTACGAACGATAGCTGGGCGGCAAACTCATACAGCACTTTGCGGGCTACGGGTTCGTCGTCTATGATGATGCAGTTGAGCTTTTTCATAGCTGGAGGGTTAAGGTGACCGAATAGATGCCTTCGCGCTGCCGGATGTCCAGGGTGTGGCGACCCGGATAAAGCAGCTCGAGACGGCGGCGAACGTTGGCCAGGCCGATTCCCGATTGGCCGGGTGCGGTATCATAGGAATTGGTGCAGGTGAAGATGAGCTTGCCGGCGGTCTCGCTCAGGGTGATCCGGACGTTGTTCGCCTGCCGGTCATCGCGGGTAGTATATTTAAAGGCGTTCTCTACGAAGGCTACGAAAAGGAGGGGGGCGATGGGAAGGTTGCCATTGCTGACCGCTGTTTGGAGCTGGATCTTGAGGTTGGCGTCACTGCGGGCCCGTTGGAGGGCTACATAGTTATGGAGGTAGGCGACTTCCTGCTGGAGTTCGACCTGGTCGGTTTCGGCCTCATAGAGGTTATACCGCAGCAGGTCGGAGAACTGCACCACCATATTCCGGGCCTGGCTGTTCTGGAGATCGATCGTTCCGTATATGGTATTGAGGCCATTGAATAGAAAATGCGGGTTGAGCTGGGCGCGAAGGTACTTTAGCTCGGTCTGGAGCTGGGTGATCTGGATGTTCCGAACCTGTTCGCGTTGTTCGGCCCAACGCTGGGCATAGTACAACATCGAGGATATTACGATGAACCAGAGCGAGTAGAAGATGTTCCATTTAAAATAATCATCGATCGACATGGGATCGTTGGGCCAGACCACGGCGTCGAAATAGAGCTGGCTTCGGCTGCGCGCCAGCGTGTTCATGGCCATGAGGAGCAGAATGCCGAGGCCGTAGAGTCCGTATCTTTTGCGTTCGAGGAACCGGGGGATGAGCAGCAGGGTATTGCCGTATACCAGAACGATCATCAGCAGGAAGGAGATCAGGAAGGGGTTGATGATGAACAGCCAGCCGCGTTTGCGGATGTACCCTTGCATGTCGATCAGCATGAGCAGGGCATACATTACCCAGACCAGCAGGTGAAAAAGATAGCGGCGCCGGAAAATATAGGAGATCATCCCCTTGATACTGGCCATCCTTTTTTTTCAAAGCTAAGTAATTCGGCCGCATATCGGGCGGCTTGCGACAGGCCGGGTTGGGTTTATTGTTGGTCCCGGACCTTTTGGTGCGGGATATCACGGAATAGGCGCCGGATGGCCCGGTGATCGGGGTGATGATCAAATAACTTTTTTTGCTTGCCGGGTGCTGGGTATATTCAGACTATGAGCGCCCTAACTCGTATTCGTAGCATCGACCTCCTCCGCGGGGTGGTGATGGTCCTGATGGCTATCGACCATGTCCGGGTCTATTCCGGCATTCCGGCGGGAGGTCCCGATCCGGCCGTCTTTTTTACGCGGTGGATCACACATTTTTGCGTCTCCGGCTTTGTCTTTTTTGCAGGAGCCTCCGCCTTTCTTTATGGACAGAAATTGGGGGACCGGGCGGCGTTGTCGCGCTACCTGTTATCGCGCGGGTTGTGGCTGGTGGTGTTGGAGCTGACGATCCTCCGGATCTTTTGGGCTTTTAATTTTCATCTTACGGATTTTATGCTTGGGGGCGTTATCTGGATGCTGGGCTGGTGTATGGTGCTGATGGCCGGGGTTATCTGGTTGCCATTACGGGCGATCTGGGTGAGCGGCCTGGTCATGATGGCGGTTCATCCTGTATTTGGGCTTGTTCCGGCCGGCTGGACGGGGTGGAATTTTCTCTATCCTGTCAGCGAGGAGGCGCCTTTAGGGATCAATGTCCTTTATGTGCTTGTCCCGTGGATCGGGGTGATGATGGCGGGCTACGGGTTTGGGGCATTGCTCCGGATGGAGCCGGAGCGGCGGGACCGGCTTTGTTGGTGGATCGGTGTTTCGGCGATCGGGCTGTTCCTTGTTATCGGCACCCTTGTAGCTTCCCTGCATCGGGATGGGGGGCAGCCGTTTTTCGTGCGCCTGCTAGGCCAGGCCAAGTACCCGCCTTCGGCGCTTTATCTTTTGATGACCCTTGGGCCGCTGATCCTTTTGACGTCCTATGCGGAGCGGGCCCGGGGATGGCTTGCCGATGTGTTTTCGGTGTTCGGCCGGGTGCCTTTGTTCTATTATATCCTGCATATTCTTGTGATCCATTCGGCGGCATTGCTTGTCAACTGGATCCGGGTCGGGGACTCCTTGCAGGGCCATTATCGGACGGCGCCTTTTTGCGGATTGCCCGCGGGGCTTCGCTGGCATTTGCCGTTGTTGTATGGGGTGTTCTTTGTTGTCGAGGTGCTGTTGTATTTTACCTGCCGCTGGTATGGGCGGTATAAGGCCGGGCATCCTGAAAAGGGTTGGTTGAGATATCTTTGATCAGAACTCGAAGGCAAATTTGGGATAGTATTGCTTGATGATCCTTTTGAGGTTGGCGGTGTCGATGACGATCGCATCCGGGTCGGTACTGGTGTTAGTGGGTCTGTTCTTTCCCAGCCAGGATTCCTGAACGGTCTGGCCGTTCTTTTCATATTGGATCAGCTTCCAATAATAGTCGGGGATGAAGAGCTTGCCGGCCTTGCGGGGATGGGAGGTGCTGACGAGGACACCGGTGTAGACCTTTACGTCGCCGAACTGGGGAGCGACGGTCTTTACGATGTACATTTCCACACGCTGCCACTGGTGTTCGTTGAAATAGGATATTTGCGGGCAGACGTTGGTGTAGTACATGCTTTCTTTGGCCGCGGTCTCATCGAATGCGAAGGCCTCGAAGGGGTTGACGTGTCCTTTGTCGAGGCGGTCGTTCAGGTCGGTTTTGTCAAACTGTTTGTTATAGGTGCTGTAAATGGAAGAATAGCTGAGATGGCAGGGCGAGGGGGCATCGGGGTCATTGGTGAAGGAGCCGGGGCGCGGGATCTTCTTTGCCGGGTCGAGGGAGATGGCGGCGTGGCC
>Ga0310811_10006662_pt1 | contig 14767 bp, 11 predicted proteins | sample YCmetagenome_FD_207642 | JGI IMG/M metagenome (GOLD analysis project Ga0310811, IMG submission 207642) | Soil microbial communities from experimental microcosm in Duke University, North Carolina, United States - YC | ecosystem: Engineered > Artificial ecosystem > Soil microcosm > Unclassified ...
TTTTGGATAAATATGAGCCTTTCGCAAAGCGGGTCGTTTTGAGGTGAAAATAAGGTGATGCGGGTTATCCCGGTGAATAGTTTCCGTTTGATCAGGTCGACAGTAATAAGGTTGCTGTCCAGTTTGCAACTGACCGTATTGGCTATCCCGCCCGAGTAAATGAGCAGGGGATACTCCTTACCCTTGTTTTCGTTGAAATAACGTTGGTTTGCTTTTACGATGACGGTTACTTTTTGCAATGAGTCGTTATTGACGGATAAGACGATGCCCTTGTCTTTTGCCAGCGGAAGCGGTATGCTATCCTTAGTTCCGTCGGCATAGGCTATTTCAGCTTTATGGCTCTGCCCTTCTTCTGGCGTCAACTCAAAATAGCCCATACCCAATCGCGCCGAAGCAAATTCGGCTACAAGCTTTCCCGTGTTATCGATTATATTCCCCTTTACATCGACGCCCATGCCACTTACGCCGATAGCTTTAAAAGCGACCTTATTTTCGATACCGCTCACCATTTCGCCGCCTTCGGGGAAGAATTGAAGATCAGTTTTGGCATGGATCGTTTTTATTATATTGCTTTCAGGTATTTTGTTATCAAGCAACGATCCTACCGGTATTTCCTTTTCAAAAAAACTACCGGGATCGTTACGCATCCAGCGGCTCCAGGCCCTTATGTGGTAACTGCCTTTTGGCAAGCTATCCGGCAGGGCAAAATCGCCCCAGGCTATACCATCTACTAATCGCAGTTTGATGCTTTGGTCTACCTTGTATTCCGTATTGATCAGGTCGGCATGCAGTACACCGCTGATGGTTGATGGCACATGCCGTTCGCCCATCGTTACGTAAGCTTTAAAATAGATGGTATCGCCTGCGGCATAGTAGGGTTTGTCGAAATGCAGATAGATTTTTTCCGCCGGATGGGTGCCGGTATAATTTTTAAGTTTTTCAATAGGGGTTTTTAAATTATGGTATTCACCCTGGGCAAAGACATTGGCAGCGCCCGCAATAGCGATAAGAAAAATTACCAGTATCCGCGCACATGTCTTCATCTTCGAGTGAGAAAACGGAATATAATAAAGGTTTATAGGATACAAATTACGTCGATTTTCCACACTTAACTATCTCGCTGTCAGATTTTTTTTCCAAAACGGACTTATAAGTATGTGCAGCTATCACCAAATTTGGTAACAATTATTTTACCCGGCCCCTAATTATCTAATTTATACTAAATTGCGCGCTCAATTAACTAACTGAACTGAAATGAAATTGAAATTTATGGCCGGTTTTACACTGGCCTTATTGATTGCCGGCGGAGCAGCGAATGCGCAGCAGACAAATCCCCCCGCTGCCCAGCAGCCCACACAAACCGCAACCAATTACGATTACCACGAGACATTCGGACCCCCGTTCTATTCAAAAAACGGCAACGAATTCAGGGCTGCGGATGGCGCGCCCGGAGCGAAATACTGGCAAAACCGGGCCGATTATCAATTGGCCGCACACCTGGATGATGCAACGAACCAGATAACCGGGTCGGAGGTGCTTACCTATACCAACAACAGCCCGCAAAAGCTCGGCTTTTTGTGGATGCAGCTTGATCAAAACTTGTTCAAATTGGATTCGCGCGGTACGCAGATCGTGCCGCTGGTAGGCAACCCGCCAAAACAGCAAAGCCGCAATTGGGGCCGCGGGCAGGATTTTGATGCGGGCGATAAGATAAAATCGGTACAATTATTAAACGCAAAAGGGCCGGCTACCGACCTGAAATTTTTAATAAGCGATACGCGGATGCAGGTGTTCCTGCCGCAGGACGTGGCGCCTAATGGCGGACAGGTGAAACTGAAAATTGAATACTCATTCATCGAACCGAACTACGGTTCGGACCGCACCGGAATACAAGAAACCAAGAACGGCAAAATATTTACCATAGCCCAGTGGTACCCGCGCATGTGTGTGTATGACGATGTAATGGGCTGGAACACGCAGCCATATACTGGTCCGGGTGAGTTTTACCTGGAGTACGGCGACTTTGACCTGCGCATTACCGCCCCGGCAAACCACATTGTTGTTGCTTCGGGTCAGTTGCTTAACCCCCAGGAGGTTTACACCCCCGAGCAATTGAAGCGCTGGGCAGAAGCCGAAAAAAGCGAAAAAACAGTTGTTATCCGCTCGGCCGACGAGGTTACACAAGCTTCATCGCGCCCAGCAGGCAAAAAAGAGCTTACCTGGCACTTTAAGATCAATAACGCACGTGATGCTTCGTGGGCATCGTCGGCATCCTTCATTATTGATGCTGCTAAAATGGACCTGCCAAGCGGTAAAAAATCCATTGCTATCTCAGCCTACCCGGTTGAAAGCAATGGCAACGACGCCTGGGGCCGTTCGACAGAGTATGTTAAAAAATCTATTGAGTTCAACTCAAAACAATGGTTCGAGTTCCCTTACCCTGCCGCTACGGCCGTTGCCGGTATAGTTGGCGGTATGGAATACCCCGGTATAGTTTTCTGCGGGTATAAAGCAAAAGGCAGGAGCCTTTGGGGTGTAAATGACCACGAATTCGGTCATACCTGGTTCCCGATGATCGTGGGATCGAACGAACGTTTGTACGGCTGGATGGACGAAGGTTTCAATACATTCATTAACACCCTTTCGACCTATGACTTCAATAATGGCGAATACAGGCATGGGGGCGAAGATATGCATGACCATGCATCGAGGTATACGCGTACCGGGCTTGAGCCGATGCTGAGCCAGCCGGCTAACCTGAAGGAGCGCAACACCGGTTTATTACTATATGCCAAACCGGGCGCCGGTTTGACGATACTGCGCGAACAGATATTGGGCCCGGAGCGTTTCGATTTTGCTTTCAGGACTTACATTAACAGGTGGGCATTTAAACACCCAACGCCGGATGACTTTTTCCGCACGATGGAAAATGCCGGTGGCGAGAGCCTGCAGTGGTTCTGGCGCGGATGGTTCCTGAACAACTGGAAGCTTGATGTTGCTGTGAGCGATGTTAAATATTTTGATAACGACCCAACCAAAGGCGCAATGATCACCATTGACAATTTGGAGAAGATGGCTATGCCTGTTATACTGGAGATAAAGACAGTTAGCGGTAAAACCGACCGTGTGAAACTGCCGGTAGAGATTTGGGAGCGAAATACTTCATTCAGTTTTAAATATCCTTCGACAGAAGCAATACAATCTGTAACGTATGATCCTGATAAAGTTTTCCCGGATATTAACCCCGATAACAATACCTGGACAAGCGACAAAAAATAAAAGAGAACCCGGTGAAAGCCGGGTTTTTTGTTGCCCATTACCGAAAGATGGTAAAAGAAATTGTTCATTCTGAGGTCAATTAAATGTTAAATTTAAAACCACGGCGCTAAAAAGTAAGTTTTAGTTGTAAATAGCTTATATTTATGCTACCTATCTTTCCTTTATGAATATTAAGAGCTTTAGTATTATTTTTTTGCTGTTCATCAGTAGCGGGCTGTATGCACAAACTTTGGTAAAGGGGGTAGTTGTCGAATACAGGGATGGCACCAAACTGGAGAATGTGTTTGTACGCGACTTGTCAAACAAACAGGCAACCCTTACAGATAAATCGGGCAGGTTTGAGATACATACTGAAACGGGGCATTTACTTATTTTCTCATCGCCGGGGTATATGACAGATACTTTGTATGTGGTTGATCTTTCCCAAAAACATGTCGAGCTGAAAACACAGCCAATACAATTACGCGAAGTAAACGTTACCGCTACGCGTACACCCTCGTTCAATCCGCAAAAGGAATACCCCCAGGTTTATGAGAAAGCTAAAGTGTACCCGTTGTCGCCTTCCACGTGGTTTGGCCGGGAGGCCCGGAACGCACGCCGCCTGAAAAGGTATTTTAAGACAGAGCAGGAGGAAAGGGTTGTAGACAAGGTATTTACACGGAATTACGTGGGGAGCATTGTGCCGCTGAAAGGGCAAGACCTGGAGGATTTCATGACCTTGTACCGCCCGTCATACGGCTTTATTACCAGTAACAATAGCGAATCGCTGGCGGTTTATATCAACGACTCGTATAAAAAATATATGGCGCTGCCCGAGGACAAGCGACATATCCAGCCTTTGGTCAGTCAATAGTCAATTGGCATTTGATTGGACCTTTTAGTCTTTCGGACTAAGTAAAACAAACAACCTGTTTTGCTGCTTGTAGTTATATAAAATCTATAACTATGAAGAAGAAATTAATAAGTATGGTATCACTTGCGGCCATGTGCGCCATATTGTTTACCAGCTGCGCACCGCATCATGCGCTGCCGCCACCACCGCCAAAACCACCAGCACCGTCGCGTTAATAAGGTGTTTACACCGATTGTGATTTTGTGATTACACCGATTGTTTTTTGATCCCACATGATGATCGGTGTAATCATTTATTCAGATATTCCGGTGGGATAGGGTTGCCTTTGCGTTCAGAGTCATAAAACCAGCCGAGTATCCAAAAGCGGGTGCCGTCAAAATAGAGTTCGATGCTGTTGATACCCCGTTCGGTAACCGGGCTGTCGGCAGCCGCCCTCGACTCGTATGTGCTAAACACGTGATAAATAGCGCCAAAATGATCCACTTTGCGTGATATTTCGCGTTCATAAAACCCCTCTTTTTCGAGGAAAGGATCGGACAGGCGATGGAATTCCTTCAGGCTTATATAATGGAATACCGGCTTGCCGGTTTTATTCATATTAACCGAACCCACGTTTACGTTGGGCCAATGCAGCAGGCTGTCGCGCTCGTAACTGGCCTTTTCGCCCTTTTTTACCGTTACAACATCATAATAAGCTTTCATTATTCCGTCGAGGGTGCTAACGTTGTCGCCGAATTTGGTGGTTACCTGGGCGAATGAACTTTGAGTGATAAATATGCAGGGAATGAGTGTGAATAGTAAGGTGATTTTTTTCATGTGAATTGGTTTTTAACCAAAGCTACCGAACTGCGGGAGAAGGTGGGTATGTTGAAATCACTTTTGTATCTAATTCCAGTTCGTTTCAGAACAAAGATTGATTTCCAGGTACTCTACTTCAATACACGCTCCGAGCTTAAACCTTTTATTAACCGGCAGTCACTAAATCTTGGCGATTATTTTGTTATCAATTGAATAATTATCTATTTTTATTTTATATGAAATACCTAACCTTTATCTTCATTTTTTATTGTTTTTGTGTTGATTCTAAAGCTCAGCAAAACACAAATATTGATACGTCCTTAAAATTCAATCGGCGGTATACAACCTGCGAAAAAAAATGGGTCGTTTTATCAAGGAACGATAACAAGAAAACATATTCCTTTGGTTTCATCTATATCGATAGCCAAGCTGGATTTACATATGATCTGCAGGGGGTTTTTACCGTTGATGACCACGGAAGATACGTAAGAGACACAAATATTTTTAAAAATTCGGGTTCGATAAAATACCGAATCGCTCCAAACTGGCAGTATGTAGCATTATTGCCTGAACAGCACTTTGAAGAGCTTAAGATCAAGGCGGAACCGGAATGGGTGAAAACCTATTATAACTATACCGATACCGTAGCTCATGATTATCGATGGGGTTATTTATATAACGAACTTGGTGAATCTGCTATAGCACTTAACTACCTCGAACCAGCTTACCATATGAAACCGGATGCACCTGGGGTAGGATTTGAATTAGCGTTTGCATACAATGCTTTACAAAGGTTTGATAATGCGATTTTAGTACTTGAATCTGCTATTAAACACAATTCTGATAATGCTTATTTCTATAAAGAACTGGGTTATGCTTATCTGCAAAAAAAAGAATATGATCAAGCTATCGAAGCTTATAAAAAAGGACTTGCACATTTTCCGGACAAGGTTGATATAGATCGTGGAGAAATGGCATTCAATATGGCGCAGGCGTATAAGGCATTAGGTAACAGGGAGGACTACAATAATTGGATGATCAAGGCAAAGTCTTTCATGCCGGAAGATTCGGCTTATTATAAGACCATCATTAACGCAGGTTTTTAGTAGCCCAACAACAACTTTTACAGCCTTTTGCCTGTACACAAAACTTTTTCAATTAACCTCTTGAAAATCAAAAAATAAGTCCGTACTTTTGCAGTCCTTAAAATAAGTACGCCGTGTTGGCGCACTAAGGGATAAAAACAAAAAAGAAAAAAAAAGCAAGAATGCCTACTATTCAGCAATTAGTTAGAAAAGGTAGAGTAGCTATGGTTGACAAGAGTAAGTCGCCAGCGTTGGACAGCTGTCCACAGCGAAGAGGCGTGTGCACGAGAGTGTATACCACTACCCCTAAGAAACCAAACTCAGCAATGCGTAAAGTTGCCCGTGTGCGCCTTACAAACGGAAAAGAAGTGAATGCCTACATCCCTGGTGAAGGCCACAACTTGCAGGAACACTCTATAGTGTTGATCCGTGGTGGACGTGTGAAAGACTTACCGGGTGTACGTTACCACATCATTCGTGGGGCACTGGATACCTCGGGTGTTAACGGCCGTAACCAGCGCAGAAGTAAATATGGTACTAAACGTCCTAAACCAGGCCAGGCAGCAGCCGCACCTGCAAAAGGTAAAAAGAAATAATTAAGGAGGATAGTAACAATGAGAAAGTCAAAACCAAAAAAGAGAATTATCCTTCCTGATCCAAAGTTCAATGATACTTTGGTAACAAGGTTTGTAAATAACATGATGTATGACGGAAAGAAATCGACCGCATACGCTATATTTTACGATGCTGTTGAAATAGTTGAAAAGAAAACAAGCGAAAACGGCCTGGATACCTGGAAAAAAGCGCTGAACAATGTAATGCCTGCTGTTGAAGTAAAAAGCCGCCGCGTAGGTGGTGCAAACTTCCAGGTGCCTACAGAGGTTCGCCCTGAACGTAAAGTTGCTTTGGGTATGAAATGGCTGATCAGCTATGCCCGTCGTCGCGGCGAAAAAACCATGCACGAGAAACTGGCAGGCGAGATCATCTCGGCTTCAAAAGGCGAGGGTGCAGCAGTGAAAAAGAAGGAAGATACGCACAAGATGGCTGAAGCCAACAAGGCGTTTTCACACTTCAGGTTCTAATTATTGAATTATTGAATTACTTAATTATTGATTTGATAATATTATACTAATCATTAATCCGGTAATTGGCCAATTCTTTAATTCAATAAATCAATAACTCAATAATTGATATGTCAAGAGACTTAAAATACACAAGAAATATAGGTATTGCCGCTCACATTGATGCCGGTAAGACCACCACAACCGAGCGTATCCTTTACTATTCGGGCGTTAGCCATAAGATAGGCGAGGTGCACGAGGGTGCGGCTACCATGGACTGGATGGCGCAGGAGCAGGAGCGTGGTATCACCATTACGTCGGCTGCTACCACAGTTAACTGGAAATATCGCGGCCATACTTACCACATCAACATCATTGATACCCCGGGACACGTGGACTTTACCGTTGAGGTAAACCGTTCATTGCGTGTACTGGACGGTTTGGTGTTCCTGTTCTCGGCTGTTGACGGTGTTGAGCCGCAGTCGGAAACTAACTGGAGGCTTGCCAATAACTACAATGTTGCGCGTATCGGTTTCGTTAATAAAATGGACCGCAGCGGTGCAGACTTTTTAAATGTTGTAAAACAGGTAAAAAGTATGCTGGGCAGTAACGCTATTCCATTGCAGTTACCTATCGGCGCTGAAGAAAACTTCAAAGGCGTTGTCGACCTGATCAACTGGAAAGGTATCGTTTGGAATGAGCATGATAAAGGGATGACCTTTACCGAAGTGCCTATCCCTGCCGACATGATTGCGGAAGCTACCGAGTGGAGAGAGAAGTTACTGGAATCAGTAGCTGAATACGATGAAGGTTTGATGGAGAAATTCTTTGATGCTCCGGAAACCATTACCGAACGCGAGGTATTGGACGCTTTACGCCAGGCAGTGCTTGACGCTAAGATCGTTCCGATGGTATGCGGTTCGTCATTCAAAAACAAGGGTGTGCAAACCATGCTTGATTACGTGATGGAACTGTTGCCTTCGCCTTTGGATAACAAGGGTATTGTGGGCCACAACCCTGATACCGGCGAGGAAATTTTACGCCAGCCTTCAGAAAAAGAACCGTTTGCCGCTTTAGCATTTAAAATTGCAACCGATCCGTTTGTGGGCCGTTTGTGCTTTATCCGCGTATACTCAGGTAATTTGGAAGCAGGTTCGTATGTGTATAACATGCGTTCAGAAAATAAAGAGCGTATCAGCCGTATATTCCAGATGCACGCTAACAAGCAAAACCCTATCCCTAATGTAGGTGCAGGTGATATTGCTGCGGTAGTGGGCTTTAAGGATATTAAAACAGGTGATACCCTGTGCGACGAGAAACACCCGATCATTCTTGAGTCGATGAACTTCCCTGAGCCAGTTATCGGTTTAGCCATCGAGCCTAAGACTCAGGCCGACGTAGATAAGCTGGGCATGGCTTTAGGTAAACTATCTGAAGAAGATCCAACTTTCCGTGTGAATACAGATGAGGAAACCGGCCAAACCGTAATTTCGGGTATGGGCGAGCTTCACCTGGATATCATCATGGACCGTTTGAAACGCGAGTTTAAGGTTGAAGTTAACCAGGGCGCACCGCAGGTTGCTTATAAAGAAGCGATCACCGGTACTACAACACACCGTGAAACTTATAAGAAACAAACCGGTGGTCGTGGTAAATTTGCCGATATACAGGTTACTATTTCGCCGGCCGACGAAGGTGTAAGCGGATTACAGTTTGTGAACGAGATCAGCGGTGGTTCAATTCCCCGTGAGTTTATTCCATCTGTCGAAAAAGGCTTCAAAGCTGCTATGGATAATGGTGTATTAGCCGGTTACCCGCTGCAGAATATGAAGGTTCGTTTATTTGACGGATCGTTCCACGCAGTCGATTCGGATGCATTGTCTTTCGAAATTTGCGCACGCAGCTGCTATCGCGAAGCATTGCCGAAATGTAAGCCGGTATTGCTGGAGCCGATCATGAAGATCGAGATATTGACCCCTGAAGAAAACATGGGTGATGTTATCGGCGACATGAACCGCCGCCGCGGCCAGCTTTTGGGTATGGATTCGCGTGCAGGTGCGCAGGTAATTAAGGCAACTGTGCCACTTTCTGAAATGTTTGGTTATGTAACCCAGTTGCGTACCATCACTTCGGGCCGTGCAACTTCAACCATGGAATTTGATCACTACGCTGAGGCACCGCGTAACGTACAGGAAGAAGTTGTAGCCAAAGCAAAAGGTAAGAAAGCAGCAGCTAACGCATAATTAGAGATTAGTTGATTGGTGATTAGAGATTAGTTGCCAATCAGCTTTTATAAATAAACAACAGGTTACACCTAATAAATAGCTCTTAGGGTAATCACAATCAAAAACAAAATGAGCCAAAGGATCAGAATTAAATTAAAATCCTACGATTACAACCTGGTTGATAAATCAGCCGAAAAGATCGTAAAGACAGTTAAGCCTACGGGCGCTGTAGTTAGCGGACCGCTTCCGCTGCCAACTGAAAAGAAAGTGTTTACTGTATTGCGTTCGCCGCACGTAAACAAAAAGGCACGCGAGCAGTTCCAGCTTTGCTCTTACAAGAGGTTGCTGGATATCTACAGCTCGAACTCAAAAACTGTTGACGCTTTGATGAAGCTTGAATTGCCAAGCGGTGTTGAAGTCGAGATCAAGGTGTGATAGTACCGGAAGATCAGATATTGAAAAGCCATCCTGCGAAAGGGGTGGCTTTTTGGGTTTTAGATAAGTTGTGTATTTTTGAGTTATATGTAACCGTACTCTTGCCTTAATACAATTATGAAAACCTTGTCCCTAACCATTGTTGCGATACTTTTTATCACCAAAGTACATGCGCAATCAGCAAACGTCGATTCAGCGACAGTAGTCAACCTAAAACGTTTCTTTGCAAGAAATATCCGTTATCCCGCTATTGCACGGGAGAATGATCTTCAAGGAACTGTAGTGGTAACTTTCAAAATCGATAGTAACCAAAACATTTCCGATATAAAGATTATAAAATCTCTTAGTCCCGAATGTGATGCAGATGTTTTACGGGTGTTTTTGGCTTATCGTCAACCCCTGCCGCTGTCTCCGGCAGAATATACTGCCGGAATAACGTTTTTGATAGAAGGCGAAAATCGTAAAAACAAAATAGTTCCTTTTGATAAAAGTCTTTACCGGAATTTCTTATTTGAGGGGCGTATTATTATGGTTCGCGAAAATTGAGGCGTTGAAAGACTTCAATGTCAGTCGCATGGATAAACTGAATTAAAATACGAAATTGACTGTTAGATAGGATAACTCGTCCTGAGATCAAGGTGGGGTAGTACCGAAAGATCAAATATTTGAAAAGCCATTCGGAAACGGATGGCTTTTTTTGTGGTTTTAACTTCGTCCCATTGCCTGTGTCCTCACAGGCAATGTGTAAGGCGGTCTGTGGGGACACAGACCGCGGAGGATGAGGACAATAGACCGCGGAGTAAGCTTCGTCGCTTCGCTTCTCGCAATAACGTGCAGGGAGTGTTGCTTCGTCGTTTCTCCCGGCAATAACCGGGGGTAAATGTAAAATAAAAAGCATTTACTGCAACGTCTGCAAATCCCGGAGCGTCTTTTAGGGGTAATCATCAATAAGTTTCGGGGGATATGATCAAGAGTTACTTTAAAATAGCCTGGCGCAACTTGCTTAAGAGCAAGGTGTATTCGTCCATCAATGTTTTAGGACTGGCATTGGGCATGGCCGTGGCCATGCTTATTGGTTTCTGGATGTACGATGAGCTTACGTTCAATAGCTACCACGCCGATCACAAAAAGATAGCGCAGGTGATGATCACCCAAACCTTTAACAATGAGACCGGCACCGGTCAGGCTATGGCGATACCACTCGGCGCCGAATTGAAAAATAAATATGCGTCTGATTTTAAATACGTCACGCTTACCTCGTGGAATTTTGGTTTCATCCTGGGTTCGGGCGAGAAAAAACTGATCAAGATGGGCATGTGGGTACAGCCGGATTTTCCGAAAATGCTGGGCCTTCACATGCTCGACGGGAATATTAATGCGCTTACCGACCCATCGTCCATGATGCTGAGCCAAACCGTGGCAAAGGCCATCTTTGGCGATGCTGACCCTATGGGGAAAACTGTTCGCGTCAACAATAAGTACGATCTGAAGGTGGCAGGTATATTTGAGGATATCCCAAAAAATTCGAGCTTTAACCAGGCTTTCGTGCTAATGTCGTGGGATAAATATATGACTACGGAAAATTGGTTCAAGCGTGCCGCTACCCAGTGGGATAATCATAGCTTCCAGATATTTGTGGAGATGAACGATAAGGTGGATATGGCCGAAACTTCTGCGAAGATCGAGCTGATCACCCAAAAATATGTAAAGAAGGAAGAAGGCAACGAACACCTGCTGCTGCACCCCATGGATAAGTGGCGGCTGTACAGCGAATTCGAGAACGGAAAGATCAAAGGCGGGCGCATCCAATATATATGGTTGTTTGGTATTATCGGCGTATTTGTACTGATGCTGGCCTGTATCAATTTTATGAACCTGAGCACGGCGCGGTCCGAGAAGCGGGCTAAAGAAGTGGGTATCCGCAAGGCGATAGGTTCGATGAGGAAACAACTGGTAGCGCAGTTCCTCAGCGAATCGGTACTGATGGCCACCCTGGCGCTTATGTTTGCCATACTGGTGGTGCTGTTATCGCTGCCCGTATTTAATTCGATAGCTGATAAATCCATGTCGATACCCTGGGCCAACCCGGTGTTCTGGCTGATCGTTATCGTGTTCACCTTACTTACAGGTATTATCTCTGGCAGTTACCCTGCTTTTTACCTTTCGGGATTTAACCCGGTGAGGGTTCTTAAGGGTACATTTAAGGCGGGCAAACTGGCTGCTTTACCACGGCAAATACTGGTGGTGTTGCAGTTTTCCATATCTGTAACCATTATTATCGGCACCATCATCGTGTTTAAGCAGATACAGTATGCCAAAAACCGCCCGGTGGGTTATACACGGCAGGGATTGATCACTGTACCGATGAGTACACCCGACTTGTACGGACACTTTGATGCTATCCGCCATGACCTGCTCAATACCGGCGTAGTTGAAAATATGGCCGAATCATCCAGCCCTACCACGGATGTTTACAGCAACAGCATCGGTTATAGCTGGGAGGGGAAGGACCCATCAACCAACCCCCTTTTGGGTACTATAGCCGTAACGCATGATTTTGGCAAAACCATAGGCTGGCACATACGCCAGGGCCGCGATTTCTCAAGGGATTTTAAAAGCGATACTGCTGGCATGATATTAAACCAAAGCGCGCTGCAATTGATCGGCTTTAAGAACCCGATAGGCAAGATCATTCATTTCAATGACAGGAATTATACGGTGGTTGGAGTTGTCGATAATATGGTGATGCAGTCGCCATATATGCCGGTGCAGCCAACAATCTTTATGATGGATTATGGTTGGGCAAACCTGATCACGATCAAAATAAAACCAGGTGCAAAACTAACGGAGGCTTTAACTAAAATAGGCGGGGTGTTCAAGAAATATAACCCGGGCAGCCCGTTCGATTACCAGTTTACTGATGATGAGTATGCTAAAAAGTTTTCGGACGAGGAGCGTATTGGCAAACTGGCATCGATACTGGCGTTTATCGCGATATTTATTTCGTCGCTTGGTTTATTTGGCCTGGCCTCTTTTGTGGCAGAGCAACGTACCAAAGAAATAGGTGTCCGCAAAGTGCTTGGCGCTTCGGTATTCAACCTTTGGCGTATGCTGTCAAAGGATTTTGTGGTGCTGGTTATTATATCCTGTGCGTTAGCTACCCCGATTTCATGGTATTTCATGTATGGGTGGCTAAAGAATTATAAGTATCATACCGATATATCGCTATGGATATTCCTGGCAGCCTGCATAGGGGCGATGACGATCACCATACTTACGGTAAGCGCACAGGCTATTAAAGCTGCGCTAGCTAACCCCGTAAAGAGTTTACGCAGCGAGTGATAGGAGAATAGTTAATTGGTGATCAGTTAATCAGTGATCAGTTAACTGGTTGCTTTGCTCTATTTATCGCAGGTTTCGGCAACTGCATAAGGCAATCCAACGGCGCGGAAATTTTTGGCTGGTAATAATTACGGAATAGACAGCAGGCCAGGATATTTGAATATCATCCTCTGCCAAGAAGCTCATCAAGCTTATTGCGCTCGGTTTGCAGTTCGCGGGCAAGTTTCAGCTCTTTTTCGTGGGCCTTGGCTTTAAAAGTTTTATATTCCTCGTCTATCTCCTCGTACAGCTCGGTGCGGTACCTGGCTTCGTGCTTGTGTTTGGCGGTGGTGGCGATGACAATGATGAGCGCAACAGCCAGAACTGCAACTGTACCGAACATAACCAGGTTATAAGTAGATTTTGGCATCAGCATGCCGAATACACTGATAGCATCCGCCTTGGCGTTGGATTCGCTGAGAGATTGCTCCTTACCTGACAGGTTGGTTTTGAGGCTGTCGACCGACCTGCCTTGCGAGCTAAGCTTCGCCTGCGCATCTCTCAGCTGGCTTTTATTGGCTTTCAGCGTATCCATGGCATTTTTCCAAAGGGCCGCTAACAGGGGCTGTTGGTAATGGTATACTTTGGTAAGCAGGTATTGGTATTGACCGTTCAGGCTCTTATCATTCAGTTGCGAAGGGTCCATTTGTGCCTTTTGGGCCGAATCGGCAGCGGCGGACAGCTTTGGCAAGGTCGGCCTGCGATATACAGGCTTTACAGCGAGAGGCTTAGCGGCGCTTTTTTGCGGGGCCGTTTTCTTCACCGTATCCTGCAAAGCCGCTTGTGCAGCGAAAACACTAAAACATAATAATAAAACCAAAAAACCTTTAAAAAGATGCCTCACCATAGGGTATAAATTTAGTTTCGTAAGTTAATTATTAATTAATCGCACGCGCAAATTTTTTTCTAATACCTTTTATACTTCTCTTTCAGGATAAAAGATGTACTAATTTAAAGAAAAATCGATTTAAGTTCTAAACGGAATATTATCGTTGCGTTATAAAATACGCTTCGCATCGGTATATTAGCACAATGAATATCGGTGTAATAGGTTTGGGCGACATGGGGAAATTGTACGCCAAAGCGTTTGCTAAAGCCGGCTATGCTGTTTGCGGATGCGACCTTCCGGAGAACATGCACCGGCTGATGGATGAACTGGAGCCCTTCGGTATAAAAATTATAGAACATGGCAGCGATGTAGCGCGTTCGTGCGACCTGGTCATTTATTCGGTAGAGGCCGACCGGCTGGCCGACGTGGTTGCCGCTTACGGGCCATCCACTAAGTACGGGGCGATAGTGGCGGGGCAAACGTCTGTAAAACACCCGGAGATAGCCATTTTTGAGAAGCACCTGCCTGCCGACGCGCAGATCATCACTTTTCATGCCATGCACGGGCCGGGTTTTGAACCGAAAGGGCAGAAGCTGATATTGATAAGGCACCGGGCAGACGATGCGGCCTACAACAGAATGCTCGAACTGTTCACTGCCGTGGAAACCGATATTGTCGAGATCGCAGATTATCATGAACATGACAAGATAGTGGCCGATACGCAGGCTGTAACGCATGTCGGGTTCGAAAGCATGGGTACTGCCTGGAAAGAAGCAGGTTTTTTCCCCTGGGATAATGGCTCGTACATAGGCGGCATAGAT
>Ga0310811_10006664_pt1 | contig 14765 bp, 9 predicted proteins | sample YCmetagenome_FD_207642 | JGI IMG/M metagenome (GOLD analysis project Ga0310811, IMG submission 207642) | Soil microbial communities from experimental microcosm in Duke University, North Carolina, United States - YC | ecosystem: Engineered > Artificial ecosystem > Soil microcosm > Unclassified ...
CCACGGTCCAGGACTGGGCGCCCTGGCCGGCGACGGTCACGGTGTTCCCGTGGGTGAGGATCGGGTGCGAGATCGAGCACGCGTTGGTGTCGTTGGACCAGCTGGCCTGCTCGGCGAAGGTGCCGTCGCCCATGGTCACGTTGGCCGCGCCGCCGGTGGTGCCGGGGCTGATCCAGGCGCACTCATCCGAGTTCTCTTCGCCGTTAAACGAGCTGCCCGAGACCTGGTTGGTCCAGCCGCCCGCCGGGTTCTTGTCGGACATCATCTCGTGCCACTCGTGGCCGAGCGTCATGGTCCAGCCGTCGAGGGTTCCGGGCGAGTTGACGAAGCCGACGCCGCAGCCGGAGCCGGAGTCCATGTTGTACGGCTGGTTGCTGAACGCGAGGTCGCCGTACGGGGAGTTGACCGCCCCGCCCGTCAGGGAGCTGTCACCGGTGTAGTCGTGCCAGGCGCAGTAGTTGTTCTGGTAGCTGTCGGGGTTCGTACCCGTCGGCGAGAGGATCACGTAGTACGTGTACCGGTTCGAGGCCGCGGTGGTGTTGCCGAAGTGCGCGGCGGCGCTGACCGCCTCCTGGCCGAGCTGGTTGCCCGACGCGGTGCCCGGAGAGGCCCCGGAGTTGTCGTACCAGACGCCTGACAGCACGCCGCCGGTCTGGTAGGGCACGAATGCGGCGTTCGACGGGCAGCTGGTGGCGCCGGCCGCGACGTTCGGCCCGTCGCACCATTGGGTCAGGTCGGCGGACCACAGCTCGTTGCCGGTGCCGATGCCCTTGAACATCTGCTGCGCGACGGGCGCGGCGCCGTCCGGGTCGCCGGAGAAGGTGGCGTTGCCGTTGGCGTCGGTGCCCTCGGTGCCCCACTGGTTTCCGTAGAAGACCAGGTAGACCTTGTTCTTGCCGCTGTTGACCCCGACGCCGTTGACGCCGCCGCCGTAGGACAGCGTCTCCGGGCCGGTCGCGACCTGCGGCGTGACATGGTGGGTGGCGGCGTACTGGTTCATCTTCGCCTGCTGCGCCCTGGTCGGGATGACCCCGTGCCGGTACGGGTGCTGATAGGCGGGCGAGTACGGGTTGGCACCCGCGGCGGCAGCGGAGCCGGGGTGGGTGATGGTCGCGGCCGAGGCCGGGCTGAGCGCGGTCACCGTCAGAGCGGTGGCGAGCGCCGCGGCCCCGGCCAGAGACGCGCGCGCGATGCGGCGTCGGGCCGTGCTTGACTTGTGGATCACGGGAATCCCCTCGATGGTGGATACCGCGCCGGTACCTGGGTGAGGACCGGCGCGCCGGGGTCGACCGTGGTTTCCGGGCGCGCGGGTTTGCCGCGACGCGTCGGAGCACACGGACGTCGTGGTTTCACTGGATATCTGGGTATGCAGCGGGAAAAGCGGTAAATGCGGGTGGGTTCAGGCCGGAGACGTGCGGGTGGGCGCGGCGCCGCCGTCGGCCTGGACCGGCGATCGCCTGATGAGAAAATTAACGAAAGCTGAAGACGGGGTCAATCCTCGCAGTCGGCAAGAAGTCGTTAAGGCGCCCGCAGATCCGCGCGCACGAGCGGTCCCCGTCGGGGCGCTCGGCCGGCTCCTGCTGATCAATACACTGATCACGATCTTCGGGCGGATCGCGGAGCCACCCGCCGGACGCAGACCGCCCGGGGCACGCGGACCGCTCCTGGTGGGCGCGGTGCTCGGGACGGCGCCGGCCGCGGGCTGGGGAGTGCTCGCCCCGCTGCTTTCGGGCCACGAGGTGACCCGCCGACCGGGCCGCAGCCCCCGCCCCGCACCCGCGCGGCTTCCGCCCCTCCTGAGCCGCGCGATTGCCAAGCCGGTCTCACGGATCTCTCAACCGCGCTTCAGGCGTCCTCACGGGTTACGTTCAGCCGCGCACATCCGAATCGGTACACAAGCCGCGTTCCACCCGCCGCAGTGGACCTGGGCCGATGGCTCGTGCAAGTATTGCGCAAAACTTTGGCATGGGGCCGGTTGGTGGACCGTAAACCCGTGGCACGATACGTGATCCGTGCGTCCGCGGGCCCCGTGCCCGACCCGTCGCGCCGCTCCTCGCCGAGCGTCGAAGCGGGTCACGGGCATTCTTGCTGAACATTCAGGGGTGGGCATGATCATCTTGCCAGATGGCATACGCTCCACAGGCATACCCGCCGGTGAGTCCGCTGCCGCACCGGCGTCGCCGGCACCACCGCGAGTCGAGCGTCGGCACTGAGATCCGGGCCGGCTCGGATCGGGCGCGCCCGCCGCCGCGCCTCGCGAACATCTTCAGACAGGGACGCGCCTTCAGGGCCTGCCAGCACGTCAGGCGCGTCCCCATGACTCCCCGAAGGGGGCAACTCCCAGATGACCACTTCCGCCGTGGGCGGCGCAAATCCGCTCGCCGGGAACGGTGTGGACGTGAGGGCGCTGGCCGGCCTCGCCCCGCGCAACGGTTCCCCGTCCCTCCCGTCCGCGAACGGGCCGCACCCGGTGTCGGACGCGTCCGACCGCCCGGACGCGGCGCCCGCCAAGGTCGGCGTCAGCCTGATCATCCCGGCACGCAACGAGGCCGGGAACATCGGCTGGGTGCTTGAGCAGATACCCGACTGCGTGGACGAGGTGATCCTGGTCGACGGCGATTCGCACGACTCGACCGTGGTCGTGGCCGAGCGTGCGTGGCCGGGCATCCGGGTGGTCCCGCAGGACGGTCCTGGCAAGGGCAACGCGCTGCGAACCGGGTTCCGGCACGCCACCGGCGAGCTCGTGGTGATGATCGACGCCGACGGCAGCATGTCGCCGAAGGAGATCCCGCACTACCTGCACTTCCTGGACAACGGCTACGACTTCGTGAAGGGCTCGCGCTTCATCTCGGGCGGCGGGTCGCTGGACCTCACCTCGCTGCGCCGGGCCGGGAACTTCGCGCTGCTGACGGCCGTGCGCAGCCTGTACCGCACCACGATCACCGACCTCTGCTACGGATTCTGCGCTTTCCGCCGGGTCTTCCTCGACTCCCTCGACCTGCAGGCCGACGGGTTCGAGATCGAGACCGAGATGGTGCTGCACGCGCTCAAGGCCGGACTGCGCATCGCCGAGGTGCCCAGCCTCGAACTGCCGCGGCGCAGCGGCACCTCGAACCTCAACACCTTCCGCGACGGCGCCCGGGTGCTCAACGTCGTGCTCAAGGAGCGCAAGCGCCCCGCGACGCAGAGCCTGCGGACTCGATGACGGCCGGAACGGACTCGGCGGCGCTCCCGGTCTCCGCGGCTCCCCCGGTCTCCGCCGGGATCGACCCGAGCCGCACCCCCATATCCGTGGTCGAATTCGACCTGGACCGCGGCCGGATGGCGCCGCCGACAGGTGTGGGCCGGGGCGGCCCGGTGGGCGCGGGGCCGGTTTTCGGGCTGGTGCGGTGGCACGGGCGCCCGCTGGGTGTCGCCCAGGGCGAGCTCGACGGCACAGCAGAGGCCACAGCGTCGCTGCTGGCCGCGGTGCGACGGGAGTTCGCCGACCGCATCGCCGCGCGCGAGGCCGCCGGGAACACGGCCACCCCGTGCTCCATACCCGCGCAGCGCTCCATGCCCGCCCCGCAGGTCAGCGTCATCGTGGCGACGCGCGAGCGTCCCCGGTCGCTGGCCCGCTGCCTCGACTCGCTGCTGCGGCTGGACTATTCGAACGTCGAGATCATCGTGGTGGACAACGCCGCGAGTACGACCGCGACGGCCGAACTGGTGCACGGGCGCTACGGCGATCAAGTGCGCTACATCGCGGAGCCGGTGCCGGGACTGGCATGCGCGCACAACCGCGGCTTGACCATCGCGACCGGTGAGATCCTCGCGTTCACCGATGACGACGTGGTGGCCGACGCGCGCTGGGCGAACGGCTTGGTGGAGGCGTTCCAAGCGTACCCGCGCGCCGGCTGTGTCACGGGCCTGATCATGCCGGCCGAGCTCGAGACCCGGGCCCAGGCGATGCTCGAGCGGCGCGGCGCCTTCGCCAAGGGCTTCGACGTGGTCGAACACCACCGTTCGGCGCCGCCGCACCCCCTTTTCCCGTTCACCGCCGGCCGGCTGGGCTCTGGCGCGAACATGGCCTTCACCGCACGGGCGCTGCGCGAGCTCGGCGGCTTCGATCCGGCGCTGGGCACCGGGACCGAGGCGCGCGGCGGAGACGACCTGCTCGCGTTCTTCCGCTGTGCGGCGGCCGGGCACTCGGTCGTCTACCAGCCCGACGCGCTGGTCTGGCACCACCACCGCGGCGAGGAGGACGCACTGGCCAAGCAGGCGCTCGGGTACGGCGTCGGGCTCGGCGCCTATCTGACCGCCGCCCTGGTGCACGAACCGCGGATGGTTCCGGCCCTGATCCGCCGGCTGCCGCGCGGCCTGGCGTACGCCCGCCGCGACAGCGCCCCGGACGAGCAGGATCCGCAGGCGTGGCCGGCCGCGCTGGCCCGGCTCGAACGCCGCGGACTGCTGAGCGGACCGGCCGCCTACGCCCGCAGCAGATGGCACGCGCGGGCACGGGTCCGGGGTACGCAACCGAAGGGGAACTGACGATGGCTGATCCGCGGACGATCACGCCGCAGGCGCGGCCGGAGCGGGCGGTAGCGGTGCACGGCACCGTGCCCGCCGGTCCGGCCGCGGCCGTGGAGGGCGGATCCCCGTGGACGTGAGGCGGCCGAACCTGGCCGTGCTGCCGGGGAACGTCTCCCCGCCGCCGGATCTGTGGTTTCCCCCGCCGCTGTCGGAGCCGCGGCCGGAACCGGCACCGGCTTCGATGACGGCGGCTACCGCGACGATACCGGCCGTGCGGGTGCCTGCCACGGACGCCGGCGCCCACGCCACCGAGGCCGGCTCCGCCGACGGTGCGCCCGCCTCACCCCGCAAGCGTCGCCGGCGGGTGGACCACCTGCTGCGCACCGGCAATCTGCTCACCGCCAGCTCCCTGGCCACCTCCGCGCTCGGGGCCGGCTACTGGGTCTTCGTCGCGCGCTGGTACGACGCCAGCGAGGTCGGCCGCGCGTATTCGGCCGTGTCCGCGATGACGTTCCTGGCCGGGTTCGGGCAGCTGAACCTGTCGAACACGCTGGTCCGGTTCGTCCCGTCGGCGGGTGCGGAGACCGGGCGGCTGATCCGCCGGGTCTACCTGGCCGCGGTGTCCGTGACGGCGCTGGCCTCGGTGCTGTTCGTGATCCTCGTTCCGCACCTCTCCCACGCGCTCGCCTTCCTGCACTCGCCCGTGGCCGGCCTCGGATTCACCGTCGGCGCCACCGCGTACGCCCTGTTCGCGATCCAGGACGGCGCCCTGACCGGACTGCTGCGCGCGGACTGGGTGCTGCTGGAGAACGCGGTGTTCTCGGTGGCGAAGATGGGCTTCGTCGTCCTGTTCGCGATGCTCGCGATGTCCGAGGGCATCCTCGTCTCCTGGTACGCCTCGCTGGCCGTGGCCATCGGGCTGACGAACTGGCTGCTGTTCACCAAGGCCGTGCCGGCCCAGAACCGGTCGGCGGCCAGGCGGCCGGAACCGGCCAGGCCCACCCTCGCCTATCTGGCCGGGGACTTCACCGGCGCGATGTGCTGGCTGGTGGCCACCACGCTGATGCCGGTGATCGTGGCCGACCGGCTGGGCCTGGCGCAGAGCGCCTACTTCTCGCTGCCCTGGATGGTGGCGTACACGCTTTACCTGTTCAGCACGAACATGGGTTCCTCGATCGTGGTCGAGGCGGCCAACGACTTCGCCGGCCTGGCCGCGAACTGCCGCCGGGTGCTGCGCCACACCGGTCCCCGGCTCCTGGCCGCGGTCGGCGCGCTGGTGCTCGGCGCCCCGCTGATCCTGCGCGTGTTCGGGTCGGGCTACGCCGCGCACGCGACCGGGCTGATCCGGCTGCTGCTGCTGTCCGCGCTGCCCAACCTGATCGTCGACACCGCCGTGGCCTCGGGGCGGGCCCGGCGGCGGATCGGGGTGGTGGTGGTGATCCTGGCCCTGGACAGCGCCGCCGCGATCGGTCTCACCTTCGTCCTGCTGCCCCGGGTCGGCATCGCCGGCGCCGGATACGGCTGGCTGATCTCGCAGAGCGCCACCGCCCTGGTCCTGCTCGCGCGCCGGTCCTGGTGGCTGGGCTCCCGGGACAGGTCCGGCGACGGGGACCGCGGCGAGGGGAACCGGGGCGGCGGGGCCGGACGCGGCAGTGCCTCGAAGGCCCGGAAAACCGCCCCAGCGCGGAGACACCGAGGCGCGCACGTGCGCCCCATGGTCGCGCACCGCACACCGGCGGTGCGGCTCGAATCCACCGGCCGCGGCCCCTCGGGGCTCGCGCCGTACCAGTGCACCACCGACAAAATGGATGAATCAGTGCGCTACCTTTGCAGCCGGATACGGCTCCGGCGCGATCCGCTCGACCCGATCGAGGCGAGCGCCCGATGACGGAGCACGTCGTACTGTCCGCGTCGGCCGCTTCCGCCGGCGACTCGGACGCCCTGACCGTGGAGATGCCCCGGTTCGGCGCGGCCGATCGGCCCACCCTGACCGTGATCATCTGCGCCTACACCACCGAGCGCTGGCCCGACCTGGTCGCGGCGGTGGAATCGGTGCGGGCGCAGCAGGTGCCCGCGGACGAGATCCTCGTCGTCATCGACCACTGCGACGAATTGGGCATCCGCGCGTCGCGCGAGCTGGCCGGAGTGCGGGTGCTGCCCAATGCCCACACCCGCGGGCTCTCCGGCGCGCGCAACACCGGCGTGGAGGCCGCGTCCGGGCACGTGGTGGCCTTCCTCGACGACGACGCACGGGCCGAGCCCGGGTGGACGGCCGGGCTGCTGGCCGAGTACCGGGACCCGGCCGTGCTCGGCGTCGGCGGTTTGGTGGAGCCGGCCTGGCTGGCCGGGCGCCCGGGCTGGTTCCCGGAGGAGTTCCTCTGGGTGGTCGGCTGCAGCTACCGGGGACTGCCCGAGGAGCGCGCCCGCGTGCGCAACTTCATCGGCGCGAACATGTCGCTGCGCCGGGACGCGCTGGACCGGACCGGCGGGTTCCGGGAGGACCTCGGCCGCGTCGGCAGGCATCCGGCCGGCTGCGAGGAGACGGAGCTGTGCATCCGGGTCGCCCGGACCCGCGAGGACGCACGGATGCTGCACGAGCCCGCGGCGAAGGTCCGCCACTCCGTCCCGGCCGAACGGGCCACCTGGGCGTACTTCCGCCGGCGATGCTACGCCGAGGGCGTCTCGAAGGCGGCGGTGACCCAGTACGTCGGCTCCGACGCCGCGCTCAGCTCGGAACGAGCCTACGTCAGTTCCGTGATACCGGCCGGCGTCCTGCGGGCGCTGGCGCGCGGCCGGATCGCGACCGCGCTCGCCCTGGTGGCCGGGGTGCTGCTGACCGCCCTCGGCTATCTCAGGGGCCGAATGGACCTCGGCCGGGCCCGGCTGGCCGCCAAGCCCCCGCGGGCGCGCGCGGCGGCGCTCACCGCGGCCGGCGCCCCGGCCCTCGCGCTGGCGCTGTGGCTGGTCTCGTTGCGCCGGATCAACCCCGGCCGGATGACCGACCTCGGGCTGATCTCGGTGCTCCCGGCATGGTACTGGGCCGCGGCCGGCGTACTCACCCTCGGCTTCTCGATCGCGGTGCGCGACCGCTCCCGCGGCCCGCGACTGCTGCTGGTCTACATCGTCCTGTTGATCCTGATGATCCACGGCACGCCCACGCTGGTCTACTCGACCCTGCGCTACGCCTGGGCCTGGAAGCACCTGGCGATCATCGACTACTTCATGGTCCACGGCGCGGCCGACCCGAGCGGCGGCGAGCTCTCGGCGTACTACCAGTGGCCCGGCTTCTTCACGCTCAATGCCCTGATCCTGCACGTGACCGGGCTGAAGTCGGCGATGTCGTACGCCGCGTGGGCGCCGCCGGTGTTCAACCTGGCGATGATCGCGCCGCTGCTGCGGATCTTCCGGTACGCGACCTCGGACCGCCGGGTGGTGTGGACCGGGCTGTTCGTCTTCTTCTGCGCCTCCTGGATCGGCCAGGACTACTTCTCCCCGCAGGCCTTCGCCTTCGTGCTCTACCTGGTCATCGTCGCCGTGGTGCTCAAACGCATCGGCGACGACCGTCCGCATCCGGTCGCCCGCTGGCTGCCGTTGCTGCTGCTGCCGATCGCGACCATCGCCTCCTCCCATCAGCTCACGCCGATCATGCTGCTGTCCGCGTCGGCCGCGCTGGCCCTGCCCCGCAAGGCCCGGCGCTACGCCCTCTGGCTCCTGCTGGCCGCAGCGGTGATGCTGGTGGCCTGGGATACCACGGTCGCCTGGCCGTTCGTCGGCAAGAACCTCAGCTCGTTCCTCAGCGCGCTCGGTTCGCTGGATACGAATGCGGGGTCCGGCGTGGTGGGACTCGGTGACGCCTCCAGCGGGCAGGTCATCGTCTCGTACTTCGACCGCGGCCTGACCGGGGCGATCTGGCTGCTGGCGTTGTGGGCGGTGTTCCGGCGCACCCGGCTCAACCGGGTGCGGATGCTGCTGCTCATGCTCGCGCCGTTGCCGGCCGCGGCGGCCAACAGCTACGGCGGCGAGATGATCTACCGCGTCTACATGTTCAGCCTGCCCGGCGCCGCGCTCCTGGCCGCCGCGAGCCTGATCCCCCGGGCCCGGCGGCGCTCGAGCGCCACCGCCGTGCTGCTGCCGGGCGCCCTCGGCGTGCTGCTGACCGCGCTGCTCTTCAGCTACTACGGCAAGGAGCAGATGAACTACTTCACGCCGCAGGAGGTGGCCGCCGCGGACTACCTCACCACGAAGGCGCCGGCCGGCTCGCTGATGATCTCCGAGCTGCCGTACTACCCCGCCGCCTACCAGAACTACGAGCGATACTCCCGGGACTGGCTGCTGGACGAGGACGCCTCGGCGGTGGGCCAGCAGGCCGCCGTCGCCGACCCGATCGGGGTGATCCGCTCGGCCGCGACCGGTTGGGACGGCGGACCGGTCTACTTCATCATCACGTCCTCCGAGCTCGCCGAGATCCGGATGGAAGGCGACCTCACCCCGGCCGCGCTCGACAGACTGCTCAACGGCCTGACGCCCGCGAACGGCTTCGACGCGGTGTACCGCAACGCCGACGCCGCGGTCTACCGGGTCTACATCGACCCGTCCGCGATTCCCACGGGAGGTGGCAAGTGAGCGCCGGACGGATCCTGCTCGCGATGTCCGGCTGGGCCGCGCTGGCCGCGACGCTGCTTCCCGCGGCCGGGGCGGCGCGGATCGTGATCACGCTCGCGTTCCTGCTGCTCGGCCCCGGCGCCGCCCTGATGGGACTGCGCCGGCGGCTGACCCCGCGGATCGAGCCGGACAAGGGCGAGGACCGGATCCTGACGGTCGTGCTGAGCGTGTGCCTGGCCACGCTGGTCTCCGAGGGGCTGTACCTCGGCCACGTCTACAGCACGTACCGCGCGGTGGGCCTGCTGGCCGCGATCACCACGATCGCTGCGCTGTGCCCCAGCCGGCGCCTCGTGCCGGAGGCAGCGGAGGCAGCGGAGGCAGCGGAGGCAGCGTAACGGTGTCGGGTGCGGCGCACGCCTCAGGCGTGCGCCGCAGCTCTCAAAGCCTCAGTGCTGCCACACCCGGACGTAGTCGACCTTCATGGTGGCCGGCATCTTGTTGTACCTGGATCCCTTGTTCACCGAGTAATTCAGCACCAGGAACTGCCTCGCGGCCGCGATCCCGGTGCTCGGCTCGGAGCCCACCTTGTAGCCGTCGTAGTAGTACGTGACGATCCCGTGCTCCCAGTCGGCGCCGTAGGTGTGCCAGCCGCTGAAATTGCCCGACGCACACGCGCCGCGGGAGATGGAGGCGCTGAAACGCAGGTGGTAGCAGGCGTTGCCGCTCAGACCCTCGAGGATGTCCATCTCGCCGTCGTGCGGCCAGTTCGCCCCGACGGCCCACCAGGCCGGCCAGTCGGCGATGTATCCGCCGTCGGACGTGGCCGGCAGGTAGATGCGGGCCTCGAACGCGCCGTAGAGGAAGGATGCCTTGCCCTTGGTGTTCACCGCGCCGGTGGCGTAGGCCTGCTGCCCGCCCCCGCACCACTCGGTCCGCTGGACGAGCGCGAGCTGGAGCGAGCCGCCGGAGACGGACACCTGGCGCGGATCATCGCAGTCGATCCCGCTGACGTCGGCGGTGATGCCGCTGCCGAGCCAGCCGGTGGACCAGAGCGAGGTGTCGAGGGAGTCGCCGTTGAACTCGTCATCGAAGACCACGTGCCAGGTCCCCGGTATCCCCGCGGGCTCGACCGCTCCGGACGAGGCCGAGGCCGTGCCCGCACTGTCGCCGGAACCGGCATCCGACAACGCGCTGCCGCCCGAATCCGAGGGCAGCGGCACGCCCACCGCGTCCGCACCCGAGCAGCCGCCCACCCCGAGCGCCACGACAAACGCGCACACCATCGCCGCCGACCGCGAACCACGCCTCGCCATCCCGCCTGCTCTTCCGCTGAGGGTCTGCACCATTTTCGTAAGACGTGTATACCTCATCGTCCACGGCGGTGTGTGAAGCGGATACGGTAGCAGCCGCTCGCGCCAACACCGGATCAGCCCGGCGTGCGACTCGACGCGTGATCCCCCGGTACGCATAGGACTAGATGCGAATATCATGGTGAGGGCGTCACTGCGGGAAGGTGGCCGAATGCCCGCCACGATCGCCCACGTGGAACGGTTGGCGCGATGAATATCGAAGATCGGCCGGAATCGGAACGGAACGGCGCGCAGGCGGCGGGATCGGCCCCTGAGCCCGATGCCGCGGGCGGATTCGACGCGGCCGACCTCGATCCGGGCCGACTCGAGCGGATCTGCCTGTTCAACCTGCTCTCCGCGTCCGCCGACATGATCTTCTTCAAGGACCTCGAGTCCCGCTTCACCCTGGTCAGCCAGAGCTTGGCGGAGCTGACCGGCGCCGGCAGCCCGGCCGCGATGCTCGGTAGGACCGACTTCGACTTCTTCGCGCCGCAGCACGCCGCGGAGGCCTTCGCCAACGAGCAGGAGATCATCCGCACCGGCAAGATGATCGTCGACCTGCACGAATACAACTCCCGGCCCGGCGACGACCGGGTGCTCAGCTCCACCAAGCAGCCGCTGCGGGACCTCGACGGCAGGATTGTCGGCACGTTCGGCATCACGCGCGACATCACCGCCCGCCGGAGCGCGGAGCGCGAGCTGCTCGCCAAGACGGAGGAGCTCGACCGGATCGGACGCGAGCTGCGTACGCTGCTCGAGGCCAGCCCGGACCCGATGATGCGCGTGGATCGCGAGCTGAACTACACCTACCTCAACCCGGCAGCCCGGGAGCTGGTCGGCGCCGCGAGCTCCGCGCTGATCGGCCGCACGATGCGCGAGCTGGGGCATCCCGAGGCCGCCGTGCGGGAGTGGGAGGTCGTGCTGCGGCGGGTCTTCGAGACCGGCGAGGGCGCGGACGTCGAGCGCAACCTGGTGCTCCGGGGCACCCCGCGGTTCCTGCACTCCCGGCTCGTGCCCGAGTTCGACGAGAACGGCGAGGTGGCCAGCGTCCTCGTCTTCAGCCGCGACCTGACCGACCGCAAGCGCGCCGAGGACGCGCTGGCCGAGCAGGCGGTGCGCGACCCGCTGACCGGACTTCCGAACCGGATGCTGCTGGTGAACCGGATCAACCAGGCGCTGGCGGCCATGAACGGGAGCGAGGACCGGCTCGCGGTGCTGTTCCTGGACCTGGACCGCTTCAAGATCGTCAACGACAGCCTCGGCCACGCGGCCGGGGATGCGCTGCTGGTCGCCGTGGCCTCGCGGCTGCGCTCCGCCACTCGGCGCGCCGATGTGGTCGCGCGCTTCGGCGGGGACGAGTTCGCGGTGCTCTCCGAGCACCTGACCCGGCGGGAGGACGCGGCCGACCTCGCCGAGCGGATCAATCGCACGCTGGCCGAGCCCTTCACGTTCGCCGGACAGGAGATCCACGTCAGCGCCAGCATCGGAATCGCCGTGACCGACGACCCGCGCACCGATGCCGAGGTGCTGCTCCGCGACGCCGACGCCGCGATGTTCGAGAGCAAGGGCCGCTGCCGGGGCGGCGGCGGATATCAGTTCTTCACCACCGCCGTGCGCGAACAGGCCGTCTCCCGCCTGGCGGTCGAGACCGAGCTTCGCCAGGCGCTCGGCCGCGGCGAGTTCCGACTCGTATACGAGCCCGTATACGACCTGCGCCGGCGACGGCCGGTCGGCATGGAGGCCCTGATCCGCTGGCACCACCGGCACCGCGGCCTGCTCGCGCCCGCCGACTTCATCGAGGTCGCCGAGGACACCGGCCTGATCATCCCGATCGGCCGCTGGGTCCTGCGCGAGGCGTGCCGCACGCTGGTTCGGTGGAATCGACTTCGCGGCTCCGGGAAACCGGGGTTCACCATGGCGGTCAACCTCTCGGCTCGCCAGATCAGCGACCCGGCCCTCGTCGACGACGTGGCGGACGTGCTGCACCGCTTCGACGTCGATCCGCGTCGGCTCTGCCTCGAGGTCACCGAGACCGCGGTGCACGACGCGCCCCTCTCGGCCGACGGGGTGCTCGGCGGCTTGTCCGCGCTCGGCGTGCGCATCGCCCTCGACGACTTCGGCACCGGCTACTCCTCGCTGCGCCACCTGCGGCGGGTGCCGGTCGACACCCTCAAGATCGACCGGATGTTCGTCAACGGCCTCGATCAACCCGGCGAGGACCGGGCCATCGTCGGCGCCGTGATCGCGATGGCGCACTCCCTGGGCATGACCGCCGTCGGCGAGGGCATCGAGACCGAAGCCCAGTACAGGCAACTGCTCGAGCTCGGCTGCGACCTCGGCCAGGGCTACCTGCTCTCCCGGCCGCTACCGCCCGACCAGTTCGCGGACATCTACCTGGGAGCTTGAGTCCCGCCCGACGTCGGCGGGTGCCGTGCGTGCCCTGGGTGCCGTGCATGCGGCGGGGTGCCGTGCATGCCGCGGGGTGCCGTGCATGCCGCGGGCGGCACGCATCGCCTCGACACATCGACCAGCCGCAGCGTGTCATCGACGCCGTCCGCAGCATTCTGCCCTGAACCGCGGCCGGCCGATCGATCACACCCGCGAGTGGCTCTTCGCCCGAATCGACGACGTCGGCCACGCTCTCGCCGCGCAGAACGTGTGAAGGAGCGGGTACATTCCTGGTGGATTCATCGAACTGCTCAAGGAGGGCTGCGGGTGTCCGAAGAGCTGGGTCGCCCGTCGTACAAGGTCCGGCCGACGACTCCCCCGAGTGCGCTGCCGCCGGTGACGATCGAGGATGCCGCAGGCCCGGGTCAAGGCTCGGCGGCTGACCGGCGTTCTCGCCGGACGCCTCGCGGTCAAGGCACGCAACAGCCGCTACGCATCAAACCCGACGCCGCTCCCCCGACGCCGCCGAAGCCGGCGAAGCCGGCGAAGCCGGCGAAGGCACCGAAGCCGGCGACGAAGGTGCGGCGGCAGGAGGACCCGCCGGTGGAGGCCGATCGGCAGGCGTACGCCCCGGTCAAGCCGGGACGCAGCCTCGGCTATGTGCTCTGGCACGTCGTCCGGTTCACGCTGCTGGTGGTGTTCAAGCTGGTCCGGCTCATGATCAAGATTGCGCTCTCGCCGTTCCACGCGGCGGGCTGACGCTCAGTCCGGCATCAGATTCACCGAGTAACATGGCGCGCCGCTGCCGAGTGCGGCAGTGTGACTCCGGCGATCGCCTCGGTCACGACTTCGCGTGCCGTGTGCCGTTCGAGCGGCCTGACTGATGGAGAGGCACGACATGTCAGGCCCCTTCAAGCGCATAGTCCGTGGCCATAGAACCGTCGGCACGTGGAGGCCGGTCGCCGCCATGAGTGCTCTGGTGCTCGCCGGGGCAGGTGGCGCCGTGCTCGGACTCATCCAGCCCGCCCCGACCGTGCACGGGTGCCATGTGACGTACACCGGCTCCTTCCCCGGAACTTCTTCGTCCTTCACTCTCAGCGCGACTCCCTGCACCAGCGTGGTTTCGGCGGGTTCGGCGACGGCAAACCCGCCGCCGCCGGCCTTTCCGAGCGCTCCCCCGCTGACCGCGGACGGCCACCTCTTCGAGTCCTCCCAGCGGTTTGCGCAGTTCCAGGTGGGCGGGTACGCGATGTCCAACGACGAATGGGGCACCGGCTACAACATCCAGACGCTGTGGGTGAACTCCGCGGAGAACTGGGGGATCCACGCCACTCAGCCCGACTCCCCCGGTGTGAAGTCGTACGCGAACATCGGCGTCAACCTGCACACCGCGCTCGACTCGCTCACGTCCGTCACCAGCAGCTTCAACGAGACCAACCCCGTCGGCGGCAGCTGGGAATCGGCGTACGACCTCTGGCTCAACGGCACCGGCATCGAGGTCATGGCCTGGACGTACGAGAGCGGCGGCGTGCGACCGCTGGGCCAGCCCGTCGGCACCGTCACGCTCGGCGGCAGCGGCGGCACATGGACCCTCTTCGTCGGGAACAACGGGCACAATCCGACCTACTCGTTCGTGCGCGAGGGCGACGAGAGTTCGGGCACCGTCGATCTTCTCAGCCTACTGAAGTACCTGGAGAAGACCGGGGGCTACTTCTCGGACCCTGTCCTGTCGAGCATCCAGTACGGGTGGGAGATCACCGGGACGGGCAACGCCGAGAAGGACTTCACGATGAACGAGTACTCGGCCGCCACGAGTACTTCCTGAGCAGAGGCCGTCCACGTCGAGGCCAGGGGCCGAGGACGTGAAGAGCGGGCCGCGCACGGGGATTCGGGCGCGGCCCGCAACTGGTTACC
>Ga0310811_10006665_pt1 | contig 14764 bp, 13 predicted proteins | sample YCmetagenome_FD_207642 | JGI IMG/M metagenome (GOLD analysis project Ga0310811, IMG submission 207642) | Soil microbial communities from experimental microcosm in Duke University, North Carolina, United States - YC | ecosystem: Engineered > Artificial ecosystem > Soil microcosm > Unclassified ...
ATCTTGATACCGGCAACCGCGCTGCCGTGTTTGGTGTCCCAATAGTAACCACCCGTCGGCGTCACCTTGATAACCGTGATGCGTGGGTCGTCCTCACCTTCGGTGAACCACGTCTTCATCAGGAAGCTCCACAGCTCCTTGATCTTTCCCTTGTCGCGCGAGATCGCGGCGACGCCGTCCAGCGTCAGGAATTCGGCGCGGCCGCCCTGGAAAAGCAGCTTCACTGCAGCGTTCGCTTTGATCTCCGCATTCTTGCGGCTTTCGCTCGCACTGAGAAACCACAAGTTGCCTTGGTCGTCGACTTGCAGCGCCGACATCGGTCGAACGCCTTGCGAACCGCCGCCACTCGATGCGGTGCAGAAAAAACAGGTCTCGTCTTCCGCCATCTCCTTCAGTTTTTGGAGCGCATCCTGGCCAGACAGATCGGCGCGATTGTGTTCCGGTTGATTTGCATTGATCGAATCCACCAAAGTCTCCTTGAATTAGTTTCGAGAAGGCATCGCACGGAGCGATACAGATGAATATCGATCATACGGATGGCCCGCGCGTCGATAGGTGCGCTATCGAACACGCAAAGGGCATCCATCACCGCAACGCGGCACGGGCACTAGCGCGACGGCGATGAAAGGCTTGCAGCAGCCCTGTCAGGTTTTCGATCGAACCGGCAGTTTCCAGTTCGGGCGGACAAAGTGGCAGGTATAACCGTTGGGATAGTGTTCGAGATAATCCTGATGCTCGGGCTCGGCAGCCCAGAACGGCCCGACAGGCGCGATCTCGGTCACCACTTTCCCTGGCCACAATCCCGATGCGTCGACATCCTGCACGGTGTCTTCCGCGATCCGCTTCTGCTCTTCATTCACATAGAAGATCGCGGATCGATAACTGGTGCCGCGATCGTTGCCTTGGCGATCTTTGGTCGTCGGATCATGAATCTGGAAGAAGAATTCCAGCAATTCGCGATAGCTCGTCACACTCGGATCGAAGATGATCTCGATCGCTTCGGCGTGGGTGCCGTGATTGCGATACGTCGCGTTCGGCACATCGCCGCCGGTATAGCCGACATGCGACGACACCACGCCCGGACGTTTGCGCAGCAGATCCTGCATGCCCCAGAAGCAACCGCCAGCTAATACGGCACGTTCGGTGGTTTGGCTCATTTGATTTCCTTCACGGTAGTGGAGTGTTGCGGCGCGATGCGGGTGCTGTCGTCAACGCGGCTTTTTACTGTACGCAGAATATAGGGACGAAAGCGCGTTTTGGAAGACGTGCGCAATGCGGATGAATGTACGTTATTGGCGGTATCGGCGTGATCGGTATCGGCGTGATCGCGCTCGTGCACCGCGACGCGCATTTATCGTAGTGCCCCTTGCGAAATGCGGGCGATTGCGAACCAGGCGCTTTACCAGGGCGATCTGTCAGCGATGCAGGTTGGAACCTTGCCACTTCGTCTCTTGCAATACGCTGGTCAGCCATTCCATGTATGCACGCACGCGAGGCGGCAAATCCCGCCGGTGTGCGTACAACAGCGAACATGGCAACGGGGTGGGAACATATTCCGGCAGCACGAGCACCAGCCTCCCGGCACGAACGTGCTCCTGCACGCCGGCATAAGGCGCTTGCGCAATGCCGAGCGCGTTCAGGTACGCCGCTTCGTACGTCTCGACATTATTCACCGTCACAAAGCCGCGCATTTCCACGCCCTTGTTCTTGCCGTCGACTGCGTACTCGAATCCGTCGCTGCGCATGCCGAACACCGTTGCGTAGTGGACGAGGTAATGCGACGACAAGTCCGCCAGCGTGTGGGGCGTACCGTATTTTTCCAGATAGGCAGGGCTTGCGACGTTCACCATCTCCAGCGTGCCGATCCTGCGCGCAATCAGCGAAGGATCGATGGCATTCCCGACGCGCAGCACGCAATCGAATCCTTCGCGCACCACGTCCACCAGTCGGTCGGTGCTGCTCAGTTCGACGTGGATGTTCGGATACTGCGCGAGAAATTCGCCGAGCCGCGGCATCACGATATTGCGTGCGATGGAAGTCGGCATATCGACCCGCAACCGTCCGTGCAAATCGGCGCCGGTCTGGCGGAACATTCCTTCCAGCTCGTCCATGTCGGACAGCAAATCCTTGCAGCGTTCGAGCAGCGCAAGCCCATCGTGCGTTGGTTGCACGCGCCGCGTGGTGCGGTGGAGCAGCCGCGTCCCGAGCATTTCTTCCAGCGAACGGACGTGCTCGGATGCGCTCGCTTTCTGTATGCCGAGGTCGGACGCTGCCTGCGTGAAGCTGCCGACCTCCGTCACGCGCACGAATGTCCTCAATAAATCGAGTTTGTTGGCCATTGGTTTATATATTCCGAACAGTGCGTTTATTTTAAGGGGATTTGTCTGGACGATTCTTCTTAATAGACTGGGCTCCCGTTATCAAGGAGCCAAACATGACACGCAACATTGCATTGATTACCGGCGCCAGCCGTGGCCTGGGTAAAAGCACCGCCCTGCATCTGGCTGCGCAAGGCGTCGCCATCATCGGTACATATCGCAGCAACGCCGCAGAGGCGGCCGCGCTGGCGCAAGAGATTGAAAGCAGGGGCGGCCTCGCGGCGATGCTGCAACTGGAGGTGGGCGACAGCGCATCGTTTGCAGCGTTTGCCGCAGCCGTCCAGTCCTTGTTGCGCGAGAAGTTCAAGGCCACGCATTTCAACTACCTGGTCAACAACGCCGGCATGGGCATTCACGGCCTGATCGCCGACATGACAGAAGCGCAGTTCGATGCGCTCATGTCCGTCCACCTGAAAGGTCCGTTCTTCCTGACGCAGAAGCTGCTGCCACTGATCGCCGATGGCGGCCGCATCGTCAATATCTCCAGCGGCCTGGCGCGTTTCAGCCTTCCCGGCTATTCGGCCTACGCGATGATGAAAGGCGGTATCGAAGTGATGACGCGTTATATGGCGAAAGAGTTTGGCGCGCGCGGCATCGCGGTCAATACGGTTGCGCCCGGCGCGATCGAAACCGATTTCGGCGGCGGGAGGGTGCGCGACGACAAAGACCTGAACGCCATGGTCAAATCCGTGACGGCGCTGAACCGCGTCGGTCTGCCAGACGATATTGGCGGGGCCATTGCGGCACTGCTGTCGGATGGCACTGGCTGGATCAACGCGCAGCGTATCGAGGTTTCAGGCGGGATGTTCGTCTAAACACGTGGCGGTCAGCGGCATGGCGGCGTGCTGCTCGGACAGCGCACGCCGCGTCGATGCATTGGCACGCTAAAACACATATTCAGGCCATGACAGGGAGCCCGCCGAGTCAGTTCGCCATTAATCGTGGGTTGGCCCTTGCATGGAGCGCTACCGGCCGCCTTTCGATTTCATTGACAGCGCCACGATTGCCGCACCCGCAGCAACGATCAACGCGTCTTCAATCAATCCGCTACGGGTTTGCCCGATACGCGCCATCGCTTGCTTGCGGCCGGCAAACGTCAAGTATGCAAGCGGCACCGCAGTTGCGATCGCAACGGTTGCACCAGCCGGTTCCCGGCCACGAGGGGCCAATGCGGCTCCGGCAATCCCGGCACTCGCTACGCGCGCCAACAGTCCCAGAAATGTGGTGCGGTCGGGCGCGGACTTCATTTTGTCGCCCAACAGTTCGCCCACTCCCATTGCCAGCGCACCATATTTGAAGAGTGGACGGTCCAGGAGAATTAATTTCCCCTTTGTATTGCGGCCTGCGAGGCGCACGGTTGCCAGTGTGGCCATCGGCGTCATGGAGCGCGCGCTGGCAACCGCGCCAATCAAAGCGGGGAAAAGCAGGCTGCGAATTGTCATCTCTCCAAACCTTATGCAAATGGAAGTTTCTCAAATTGCCGAACGGCTTGAACGTGAATAAATCACCATGCGCGAGCATACCCGCAGACGAATTGGAAGCATTCGTGAACATCCTGACTACGTCTTGGACAGTTACGTAAGAGGCGTTTTATCGGCGGTCAGTTCACAGAAAGCCTGCGGATTTCCTTTTCGCTTCGTTTTCCTGCTATCCACCGATTACGCATGACGAAATAAGCAAGGCTGCAGGTGATTCTGATCCATAGATATGTCAGTCGACGAAGATGAACTTCCGATGCGGCCGCCACTCAGTGCATGAGCAAGGCCCAACAATAAGTTCATAAAGGGAGTCTCATACATCAAAGGAGATGATATGCAAGCTCGCGCCAGACTGCGTAGGGTATTGACTGGGTTCGTGTTGTTTGCGGGCATGACGATGGGCAACGCCCAGGCCGTCATTCTCGATTTCTCGGACGCACCCGATCCGCTGCCCAGAGAACTGCATTATCTTGACTATGTACTTTGGGGTGGCTGGTGGTTGTCAGGAACGGGAGTGGCAGAGCCGCACGGCATGACGATCTATACGAATCCGGATGCCACCTACTCGACGCAGATGGTGCTGAACCGCGGTGGCAACAAGCCGTACTTCTTCCCGTTTCTGTTGAACTCGGTCGACATCGGCGTCTCGTGGGGCGGCTCAGCGGCGACGCCGCCAAGTTCCTGGTCGCAGAGAGTCGAGATCTGGGTGGCGGTCGATGGACCGGAACTGTTCAAGAAGTTCGCTTTCGACGTCGGCTCGATTGGTTCACCGACCCATATCGTGCTGCCCGAAGTGCTGCCCGGGCCGCACTTCATCTTCATGGCACCGGCGGGGTCGGTCTTGCGCGTGACGAACTTCGACGTCACCGCGGTCCGACCGGTGCCGGAGCCATCGGCTTACGCGATGATGCTGGCTGGCTTGGCCGGGATCGGCTTTATGGCGAAACGGCGAAGGAGGTCGCAGCCGCCGCAGCTGTTGCCGGCATAAGAGAAAAGCTGCCGAAAGGCGGCTTTGTCGTTTGACGTACGGTAAAAGATATCTGCAAAGAGCGGCAGGTGATCGTGTTTGTTCGACGGATGATGCCAATCAGGAAAACGATTGCACTGATTCCAAGAAGAAAATTGCTCTGACCCCTTATCCCCTACGAGTTGGGGAACAAGGATTTATGGCTCTGCCCTACGTCCCCTTACGTCTGAGTCTCAACTTTCGGGTTGCGCCGGCGGAAACACCCAGGTGCCGTCGAGAATCTCTGCGCGCGGACGGAATAGACGTACCGTGTAATTCCACCCTTGCGTGATGGGCAGGCAATTGGGGATCTTGCCGTCGCATCCGCCGAACTGGATGGTCACCTTGCCGTCCGCTCCTTTTTTTGCAGTGAGGCTGTTCACGGAATAGGCATTGTCCGGATTCGGCTGGAGGTAGCCGTCCTTGTTATAGACAGTGAGTGACCAGAAGCCGTCTACCGGCACATCCCCGAGCGTCAGTGTGTGAATGATGCTGCCGTTATTTCGCGCCGGCGTGGTCGGGAGATAGAGCGCGTCCTTCTCGGGATAGCCTCCCCATAGCATGGCGCTTCCAATCAGGTGTCTGACCGGGTCTACCTGATCTGCACTGCCGCCAAACATCCGCCGCGTATCGGAAATTGTCGTGCCGAGCTGCAGCAGCGCACCTTGTATGTTTTTGAGACTTGCGTTGTCCCAGTTGGGGATGTCGAACTTGCCGGGACGCTCCTGCCTGAACTTGATTTCATCCTGCAAGGCGTGCACTTGCTCGACGTCTTTCGTGTTCGAGGAATCGGTGAGGAAACGGACCACGACAATGGCATAACGTGTGCCGATCATCTCCCTGTTCAGGGTATAAGTGCCTTCGGTGTAATAGGTGGCCCGCGTGTATTGATCCTGATTGACGACTTGCATTCCCATGAAGCGATTGCCCGCATCCGGCAGCGTAATCGTCGCCGGACCGGCATCGAGATCGACAATCACAAATGAGTACAGCGTGTCGCGGTTCGGACGAACAATGCCTGTTTGCACAGGAGGCGCAAGCGTGCGGCCATGCTGGAACTGACCGAAGCCGCCGCTCTTGACCACCCCTGCGAAATAAACATCGGTCTGGGCGCGACTGTAATTATCGACGGTGACGGGCCGGGTAGGTGGCGCAGTTGTTTGCGCCGATGCGACCGAGCTCGTGATCCCCAGCACCATGGCCGTCAGAACGCGTGTGCTGTTTTTTTTCAATGTGTTCTCCTGATGGCAGATCGATTCCGATACGCAGCAAGGTAAGCAAAACAAATACGGAAATCTACGGCCAGGTTTGGCAAGCAGCCTGTCAAATATGATAGGCTCGTCCGATGGATTTGAATGCCACTCGCATGTTTGTCGCCGTCGTCCAGACAGGCAGTCTCTCGGCAGCGGCCACCCGTCTCGATATTCCGCTGCCGACCCTCAGCCGCCGCATCCGGGACCTGGAACGGCAGCTCAAGGTGCAATTGCTGGTGCGCTCGGTGCGTGGCACAAAACTGACCGATGCCGGAACCAGGTTCTACGAGCACGCCAGCCAGGGTATCGAAGCGCTGCTCGAAGGCGAGTACGCCATCGCGAACGACCAGGCTCATGTGAAAGGGCGCTTGCGGCTATCGTTGCCGCACACGTTTGAACCCTGGTGGGATTTGCTGGCCGCTTTCCAGCGTGCCTATCCGAATATCCAGATACGCGTCTATTCAACCGAGCGTCGATTGGACCTGGTCGAAGATGGCATCGACGTCGCGCTGCGTGTGGGCGACATCGTTCACGAGTCCATGGTGACGCAACAGGTTCTGACCTATCGCCATGTCCTGGTGGCCAGCCCGAAACTGATTGAACGCCTTAGCAAGCCGGATGAGCCTGACGCGCTTCGCCATTTCCCGTGCGGCATGTGGGCCTCGGGCATCGATCTCCCGTCCCGATGGCAATTGGGCGAGCAGAAAGTCGAGCCCGGCGCGGTATTGTTCGTCAACGATTACCGTCACCTGTGCAGCCGCGCACTCGACGGCGACATCGTAACGGAGCTGCCCCCTTTCCTTGCGGCCCCGCTGATTCGAGAGAAGCGCCTGGTGCCGCTGCTGCCGCAGTACCCGCTGCCTGAACAAGCCGTCAACCTGCTCTATCCGCGCCACCGCCACCGATCCACCATCGTCAGGGCCTATCTCGATTTCTGCCTGGAGTATCTTCCGCACATCGTGCGGGCTTGCGAAATCAGGGAGGCGTGAAACGGCGTTACTTCTTTCGACTCTGCCCCTACGTAACTGCTGCAAATCGACCCTAAGCTGGGAGAATGAAAGGTGCCTTCGATGACGACATATCTTGTTCAACTGCTGCTCCCCGTGTATGACAAGGAAGGGCGACAGTTTTCAAACGAACTTTTTGAATCGGTTCGTGCCGAGCTAGTGGAAAAGTTTGGCGGGTGACTGCTTTCACGCAGTCGCCGGCAGAAGGCTGTGGAAGCCGGACGACCGTACGATACGGGACCACCTGCTTTTCTACGAAGTGATGACCGACGTCCTGGCCGAAAGCTGGTGGCGTACTTATCGCCTTCTTCTCGAAGCAAGGTTCAAACAGGACCGTATCGTGATCCGGAGTCAACAAGTGCAGTTGCTTTGAGACCGCGTAGAAAAAATTTGAGGGGAACATGAAGGTCAAACGAATCGTCGCCAACTTTTCTACGTCTGATCCCGAAACGGCGGATGGCTTTTACCGAACTATTCTCGGTCTCGAGCTTGTCATGGATCATGGGTGGATTCGCACCTATGCAGGTTCAAGCAAAGCGGCAGTGCAAGTGAGCATCGCCAGTCAAGGCGGCTCCAATACACCAGTGCCTGACTTGTCGATTGAGGTTGACGATCTTGCAGAAGCATTGCGGCGAGTCCACGACGCCGGGATTCCGGTGGAGTATGGTCCGGTTAGCGAGCCATGGGGCGTTCGCCGGTTTTATGTCAGGGATCCAATCGGGAAGCTCATCAACATTCTTCAGCACGAGTAGGCGGGTGTCGCCGCCTATCGCGTCGGCGTGACGTATGCGATCCCCATGTCCTGAAAGGCGCCTCCACCGCACTCCGTACCCGCCGAATGAAAAAAACATTGCAGCGAAGTGCTGTCAGGCTTTCGATCTGACCGGCAGTTTCCAGTTCGGGCGGACGAAGTGGCAGGTATAACCGTTGGGATAGTGTTCGAGATAATCCTGATGCTCGGGCTCGGCAGCCCAGAACGGCCCGACAGGCGCGATCTCGGTCACCACTTTCCCTGGACACAATCCCGATGCGTCCACATCCTGCATGGTGTCTTCCGCGATCCGCTTCTGTTGTTCATTCACATAGAAGATCGCGGATCGATAACTGGTGCCGCGATCGTTGCCTTGGCGGTCTTTGGTCGTCGGATCATGAATCTGGAAGAAGAATTCCAGCAATTCGCGATAGCTCGTCACACTCGGATCGAAGATGATCTCGATCGCTTCGGCGTGGGTGCCGTGATTGCGATACGTCGCGTTCGGCACATCGCCGCCGGTATAGCCGACATGCGACGACACCACGCCGGGACGTTTGCGCAACAGATCCTGCATGCCCCAGAAGCAACCGCCAGCTAGTACGGCACGTTCGGTGGTTTGGCCCATTTGATTTCCTTCACGTTAGTGGATATGTGGCCGCGCGATGCAAGTGCTGTCGTCGTCAACGCGATTTGGTTCTGCTGTGTGCAGCATATAGGGACGAAAGCGTGTTATTGAAGGCCGTATAAACATTCACCTAGCGGTCGGCGTGAATGCTCGATAGTGATTCTCTTAAAAAAAGAAAAAGGTCAGAGTCAATAATGACTCTGACCCCTATGTCATCCCTCCGGGAAGCATTCCGGGAAGCGCGGCTGTATGTTTCTACTCCTGGCAGCAGGCCATCAGCTTGCGGTAATGCAGTTCCGCATAGCTCTTGCTGGCGCGCAGATCCAGCACGGGCAACGCGTTCAGAAAAAGCACATCGGCATGCGGCCTGTTGCCGCCCGCCATGAACATATCGACTGCCTGCCATATCTCGTTCAGGTTCTTCTTCAACCCGGCCAGCGCAATGGCCGCTTCCGTCGGCTCGATCTCGTAGGCGGGAATGCTCCCGAGCGCTTCGATCAGGCTGCCGAAGGTATCGCTGTGGTACACGGCACGGATGCGCAAGCGGTCTTCGTGGGTGTCGCGGTACTGGAAGTCCAGTTGTTCGATGGCCTTCCATGCGGTGGTTGCCATGGCGAGGACGGCTTCCTTTCGTCTGCCAGAACGGCCGATGTCGGTTTGCAGGGCGCTTTCCCATAGTGCGTGCATCTGGTGTTCGCGGAGAGCGAAGGCGACAACAATCGCGAGGATGATGGCGGCTGCGCCAAGCGAGGCCGAGCTACTGGTAATCGCATGCTCGCCGATTAGCCATTGGAAAGTACTGCCCACAATGAAGGCAAGGGCTGTCGTTGAAGCGACCTGCAAAATTTTAATTTTTATTGGTTTCATCAGGTTCACGCCAAGGTTTTTGACAATAAATCCTAACACAAAATGAACACTATAGATTGTAGCTCTAAAGTGTTCGACATGAGTTCATCTTGTCTTTTGTGGGAGATTGAGATGAGCCTGAGAAAAGGATTTGCGTCGGCTTTACGCCAAATAAGGACGAGCCGGAATTTGACGCAGGAGGATTTTGCGGAAGTTTCGAGCAGAACCTATTTAAGCAGCCTCGAGCGAGCCATGAAATCACCAACTTTGGACAAGGTCGAGGAGCTTTCTTCGGTTTTGGCGGTGCACCCGATAACGCTTTTAGCACTCGCGTACTGTCACTCCGAAAACATTGATCTTGAAAGGCTTTACGCTACCATCTCTTCGGAGATGCGCATTCTTGCGAACTCAAGTAAAAAAGACGTGGGGCTATGAGCGTTTCGACGCTTCAGGATGCGATCATCGTTGGCGACTTCTTCTGGCTCGCGCGATCTAAAACCACGGCGTAGTGCTCACTGCTGGTCTGCCCCACTCGCATCTACCCGACCAGTTATTCGGAAGCCTTATCAAGCCGCATGGTTACCGTTTGGCGACTTATCTTTTCGGCCCTGAGACGATATAGTTCGCCGTCAAACGTTATATCGACCGGCGGTGCGCCTACTTCAAAAACATGCGGATATGGCCAGAACCTATTTTCGGCCTCGACTTTCATTCCTTCCTCAGATCCGTATAGAGATATAACGGTTAACGTAAAACCTGGAAGAAATTCGGTGGGAATATTCAATCCTAAATTACGTCGTATAGGGAACTTAATTTTAGGAGCTGGAGCAACGGTTTCCAATACGCTGCTCTTGGGCGCCATCTCGTTGTTGCTTGACGTCGACGCGCGCAGCGCCGCGTTGTCGATTTTAATTGAAGGGGAAAATACGATTTTTTGTTCTAGGTGATGGCTGCGTAAGTCGGAAAGATGAGTTCGTCACCGACAGCAAATACGCGATTAGACGTGCAAGAAGCGGTGGGCAGCCTGCTGCGCGCATGTGCCGTTCCTTGATGTGCGTCACATTCTTGCGGAAAAGACGTGCTATATATGGGTAACGCCCGTCGTTATTTTTAGCGCTAAATCATTAGCCACCCTTCATCATCTTGGCTTTTTGAGGTAGTCCTTTTGGTTGCGCAAAATTCTGGAAACGTTATCTTGAAATCCCATTACTAAATGGAAGACGTTGTGATTGTGGAATTCAATTAAATTTTTATGATCGTTGTACTTCGCAAAGTAAGAAACGACAGTTGGAAAATCTAATCCTATTAAGGTCCGTGAGTCTTCATGCATTAGGCAGTGTTTGAAGCTGTTAAATAGCGAATTAATGGTCCGCAAAAAATTGGTGGTATCTGCTTCATATTCATCGCTACCTAAGATGATTGCGGCTAATGGGGTAGTGGGATGTTTGAGAACATGCCCCAATTCCGAAATTTTGATCTGCAGAGATTCCTTGAATTCCGTCGAATTGGTTAGAAGGTAAGTTAGCTGAATAAGAGAATCGATAACTCGACGCATAAGAAAAACCATAGTTTCGCATTCGAGCTTATATTCTGATGAAGGATCAAGCCAAATTGCACTAGATCGATTTTTAATTATGTACTCCAGCTTTAGATGCTCATGCTGCATGAACTCAGCATGCCATTTTAAAACTTGATCTAACTTTTTCTGAACCAACTTATACCTGTCGATAATTCCCATAACTGTTAGCGGGCTGCTGCTAATTTGAGCGATCGAAGGATATGGCGGGAAATCATCAATGTAAGAAAGAGCTTTCGGCGTATAACTGGACATTGGCCGACCAGCATCATAGTTAATCTCGATATATTGCGGATGGAAGAAGCGATCTTCTACCACCTTCCAGTTCTGTCCGTCGAAAACTGGAATAAAGCCCGCGTCGAATGCAGGAGGAGAAATCTCTGTAGAAAACGCTGGTAATCCTACTCCAGGTGGTAGGTCACTAATATCCTCCGACCCAAGTAGGAACTGGTCAGCAAAATCGTAATGAAAAATAACCGTCATATAGGATTAATTCCCCAACCAAAGTCACCGCGATTGAATACGGCTCCCCCAGTCTTGGATCTACTTCCTTCGAATTTGAACTCAACGAGAGCTGAAATCTAGTCGTGTAATTTATTTTGAGTGGACGCCTGAACCACTTTTCTTCCCAGGCGAAATATCACAGCTAAGACTGTTGCGAATCCGACGCTGAGGTAAAGCAAGAATCCCCAGATCGCCATAAAGCTGACAACGCGATTTTCTAATAGCTCGGCGCCAAATTCTGGGTCAGGTAAAAATGCCCCGACTCCAAGGAACACAAGAAGCAAACAGCTGCAGGCAAGTAATGCACGGCCACGAAGCCCCGAATTCCATAGTCTTATCGCAATGAGCGTAGATGGCATGACCACCATGCCTAGTGCGACGAAGAGGACAACGAGGAAGCCGGCGTCAACGTCCATTTGGTTTGCTTATTTTCCCCAACTATCCTTCAACGTCACCGCCCGATTGAACACAGGTTTCCCAACCTTGCTGTCCACACGATCCGCCACAAAGTAACCATGCCGCTCGAACTGAAACTTCTCATCCGGCTGTGCCGATGACAATCCCGGTTCCAGATACGCAGAGATCACTTCCTTCGAATTCGGATTCAGCGACTGCTTGAAATCCTTGCCGCCCGCATCCGGATGCGCGTCGCTGAACAGGCGATCGTACAAGCGCACTTCCGCTTCCAGTGCATGCGGCACGCTGACCCAGTGGATGTTGCCCTTGACCTTGTAGTTGGCCGAGCCTTCGGTGCCGGATTTGCTGTCGGGGAAATAGGTGCAGTGCACGGCGATCACGTTGCCGTCGGCGTCCTTGTCCGCACCCACGCATTCCACCACGTAGCCGTAGCGCAGGCGCACCTTGTTGCCGGGGAAGAGGCGGAAGTAGCCCTTGCTCGGCACTTCCATGAAGTCTTCCTGTTCGATCCACAGCTCTTTGCTGATCGGGAACGTGCGGTTGCCGCGTTCCGGGTGATGCGGGTGTACCGGCGCGCTGCATTCGACTGTTTCGCCTTCGGGGAAATTGTCGATGATCAGTTTGAGCGGGCGCAGCACGGCGGTGGCGCGCGGCGCTTTTTCGTCCAGGTCGTCGCGCAGCGCGCCTTCGAGGATGCTCATGTCGATCCAGCTATCGGCTTTTGCCACGCCGATGCGTTCGGCGAAGAGTTGAATCGATTCCGGTGTGTAGCCGCGACGGCGGATGCCGACGATGGTAGGCATGCGCGGGTCGTCCCAGCCATCTACGATTTTTTCTTCGACCAGTTGCAGCAGCTTGCGCTTGCTGGTGATCGCATACGTGAGATTCAGGCGCGCGAATTCGTATTGATACGGCAGCGGTTTTTTGAAGAAGCCGCCTTCGGCCAGATGCTCCAGCACCCAGTCGTAGAACGGGCGGTGATCCTGAAACTCCAGCGTGCAGATCGAGTGCGTGACGTTTTCGATCGCGTCTTCGATCGGGTGCGCGAAGTCGTACATCGGGTACACGCACCATTTGTCGCCGGTGCGGTGGTGGTGCGCGTGGCGGATGCGGTAGATCGCCGGGTCGCGCATGTTCATGTTGGGCGAGGCCATGTCGATCTTGGCCCGCAGGATGTGTTCGCCGTCCTTGAATTCGCCGGCCTTCATGCGGTGGAACAGGTTCAGCGATTCTTCGACCGGGCGGTCGCGGAAGGGCGAGTTCTTGCCCGGCTCGCTGAAGCTGCCGCGGTTCTTCGCCATGTCGTCGGCGGACTGGCTATCCACATAGGCGTGGCCGGCGGTGATCAGGTATTCGGCCATCGTGTACATCTGATCGAAGTAGTCGCTGGCGAAGTAGAGGTGCTCGCCGCTGGCGTCTTTCCAGTCGAAGCCCAGCCATTTGACGCTGTCGAGAATGGTATCGACGTATTCCTGTTCTTCCTTGGTCGGGTTGGTGTCGTCGAAGCGCATCGTGCAGCGGCCGTTGAAGTCGCGTGCGAGTCCGAAGTTCAGGCAGATCGATTTGGCATGGCCGATGTGCAGGTAACCGTTGGGCTCGGGCGGGAAGCGGGTGACGACCTGCGGCAGCGGGTTACCGTTCTTGTCGGTGCGGTTGGCGTGCTTGCCCTCGGCGAGATCGCTTTCGATGATGCCGCGGAGGAAGTTGGAACCGGCCGGGTTAGGCGTGGTTGGGTTGTCCGTGGTGCTGCCGTTTTTTTGATCGTTGCTCATGGATGCTGTTTGTTTGTGCGCTCAGGGCGCGACATGGGAAGAGGGCATTTTACCGTAGCTCTTCCTGTGGAAAGCGGCGGCAGGCCGCTTCCAAAACTTCTGTACGGGAGCACTTGTCCAACGGCGTCACGTACGGCCGGGCGAAATGGCCGGCTGCTAGAATCGAATGTTTTTCCTTTTTCAGGTTTAGGCATCCTCCATGCCGGATTACAAGACATCGCTGGGCAGTGCCGAAGTCATCCTCGAAAGCATTGCCGACGGGTTCTTTTCCGTGGATTCTGCCTGGCGCTTCGCCTATGTGAATCGTCAGGCCAGCGTCGTTCTCGACCGCTGCGCAAAAGATTTGCTCGGGAAATCGCTGTGGGAGGAGTATCCGGGCCTGAACGGCACGGAGTTCGAAGCAGTGTACCGGCGCGTCATGCGCGACAAAGTGCCGGAGTACTGCCTTTCGTATTACCCGGATCACCAGCGCTGGTACGAAGTGAATTGCTATCCGGCCGAAGAGGGGATGTCTGTCTATTTCCGCGATGCGGCCGCGCGCGTGGAAACCGAGGAGCGGCTGCGCAAGAGCGAGATGCAGTTCCGGCTGATGACGAATGCCATTCCGCAGATCATCTGGATCACGGATCAGACCGGCAAGCTCGAATACTTCAACCAGCAATGGCCGGCGTATACCGGCGCCACGCACGGGCTGATTGATCTGGGCGAGGTGATCGCCGAATACCTGCATCCCGACGATCAGGCACACACAAATGCCGCGTGGGAGCACAGCAAGAGCACCGGCGAACGTTTCTTCTGCGAGCATCGCATCCGCTCGATCAGCGGCGAGTATCGCTGGTTTCTGGCGCTGGCCGAACCGCGGCAGGATGCCGCCGCCGGCAACACCTTGCGTTGGTACGGCACCTCGACGGATATCAACGAACAAAAGCTGACGTCGCAGGCGCTGGCCGAGTTGTCCGCGGAATCGGAACGCCGCCACCGTCTGTACGAAACCTTCTTTTCCAATTCGCCGGACTTTGCATACGTGTTCGATCTGGACCATCGTTTCTCGTATGCGAATGAAGTGCTGCTGAAAACCTGGGGCAAGACCTGGGACGAGGCGATCGGCAAGAATTGCCTGGAGCTGGGCTACGAGCCGTGGCACGCCG